>Ga0315906_10006613_pt1 | contig 14305 bp, 14 predicted proteins | sample LakEriMetagenome_4_FD_203526 | JGI IMG/M metagenome (GOLD analysis project Ga0315906, IMG submission 203526) | Freshwater fungal communities from buoy surface, Lake Erie, Ohio, United States - Buoy 2 MA122 | ecosystem: Environmental > Aquatic > Freshwater > Lake > Lake biofilm | place: USA...
AGAAGTTAATGCTCGCTTGCTATGGGATGAAATCGCTGATGCAGCATGGTCTTGCGGAGATCCCGGTGTGCAATTCGATACGGTCATTAATAACTGGAATACATGTGCTGCAGACGGTCGCATCCGTGCGTCTAATCCTTGTGCCGAGTATATGTTTCTGGATGATACGGCATGCAACCTAGCCTCTTTGAATCTGGCACGTTTTGTGAATGCTATGACCGGCAATTTTGACATCGAATCGTTTGTTCATGCCTGCAGAATCTGGAGCATAGTACTTGATGTTTCGGTACAAGCTGCGCAATATCCATCGCCGGAAGTGGCGCTCCGTTCCTTTTCCTACCGCACCCTCGGTGTGGGATTTACCAATCTGGGCGCAGTAATAATGCGCAATGGGTGGGCCTATGACAGCGATCCGGCACGAAAATTTGCAGCTGCAGTGGCTGCCTTGTTGACCGGTGCAGCCTATCGCACATCTGCTGAAATGGCGCAATTTCTGGGACCTTTTAGTCGCTATGAAGCAAATAAAATCGATATGTTGCGCATAATCGGTTTGCATCAATACCATGTTCGAAAAGAGGTTCAGTCAGCAATCAATTCTGGTGAAAACAGAACAAAAGCTGTAACGCCCATAGCAACGATAATTAAAAAGGCAGAGGATGTTTGGGACGAGGTGATGGCTGCAGGCATAATTCATGGATTTCGTAACGCTCAGGTTAGTGTAATTGCGCCCACAGGAACTATTGGTTTGTTAATGGATTGCGATACAACTGGCATCGAGCCGGAATACGCTTTGTTAAAAATTAAAAAAATGGTAGAAGGAGCCACACGGCAACTTTATAACCGGCAAGTAGTTTCGGCATTACGAGTATTGAACTATACGCCTGATCAGATAGATGCATTCATTACTTTGTTGCTAAACGAGGGAGCTCAAAAAGCCGTTGGGTCGTTGCACGAAAAAGATAGCGCTGTATTTGCCTGTTCGTCGGACGGCGGAATTGCTGTTGCCGGTCATCTTCAGATGATGGCGGCTGTTCAGCCGTTTATTTCCGGTGCTATTTCTAAAACGGTAAATTTTCCCAACACTGCCTCTCGACAAGAAGTGGCCAGCTGTTTTTTATTGGCATGGCAGCTCGGGTTGAAATCGATTACAGTGTATCGTAATGGTTCTAAACTTTCGCAGCCCTTACTCGAATCTTCAAAGCATCAGGCTGTGGAAAATCAGGAAGGTGTATTTAACTGTCAGGAGTGCGGTTAAAAGAAAATCACTTCCAACGTTTTGTTCACTATCCACGCCGTGGAGATGCTCTAGGTTGCAAGTAAACTTCATTGTCGGACTTTCGTCATGTTCAGTGATTCTCGGAGTGAAAAATCGGTTTCACCAAAATGTCTAACGTCTTTTTTTACGTAATAATTATTCAAGCCAATGGTATACCGTGAACGGAATTGACAATCTTTACCGTTTTCTTTTCCTTTTCGTTCAAGAACCATGATGATATCATTCCCGTCATTTACTGCTAAGGTGATCAACCAGCTATCCTGATTGATCATGACACTTTTTGCATCCGCGGAACAGTGAAAACGGAGTGAATCAATCCGCATGATTGAACTGTTGGTGTAAATATGGAGGATTGTATCTCCTTCGGATCGATTGTTGGCAAAAACACGCAGTGAATCCATTAATCCGGTTGGAGAAACGATTATCTGACTGCCGGACCAGGAACATTCCATGCGCTGGAACGCCTCGTGGCAGACTTTGGTCTTATCCTGACCATGGACTAGGTACGGGAAGAGCAGTGTGGAAAAGAAGAAGGTGCAAAATAAGACAGGCCGTAAGGTCATTGACGTAGGAATTTTAATCGAAATTTCTGAAAAATGATCGTATGTAGTACTATAAGAAGCAATTATTTAAATCTAAGGGCGACTTGTTATTAATTTATGCTGAAAGTCATTCGTTGAACTACTTTATCGCATTATTATTGCAAAAAAATAGTTTGTTATGGACGCAACTCATCTCCATTTGCTCTTCAACCATGTAGGTATTCTTGGACTGCTGTTTTCAGCATGTATTTTACTTGTGGCGATCCTGCTGAAATCCGGTATATTGAAGCGTACCGCTATGACGGGCTTTGTCATAGCCGCAGTGGCAGCAGCAGTTACGATGAATACCGGAGAAGGCGCTGAGGAGACTGTTGAGCACATCAGTGGCGTGGCGGAAGCTGCCATTCACGAGCATGAAGAGGCTGCAGAATCTACCATTTGGCTGGTGGGTGTTTGTGGACTGCTTTCATTGATCGGATTGATTTTCTATTTCTTGTCGAGAACCATGCCGGCTGCGTTCTATGGGTTATTACTACTTGTTTCTTTGGTCGCATCGGCAATGATTTTTAATACCGGTCGCTTAGGCGGTTTAATACGCCATACAGAGTTGTCGGGAACAGCTCCGGCGCCTGATTCTGGCCACACAGCGCCTGCTGGTGAGGAAGAACATGCCGATTAAAAAGGATAGCTACTATAACGCTGTAAACTTATTTTACTGCAACTTGTTATAAATGCGTGGAGCACGATTATTTTCCTACTTCGTACGTTGAAATTCTAGCGCGAGTAGCTGCAATTGATCCGGTAAAATATGGGCAAAGTCGTAATTATTTGGACGGCGCTGTTACGAGATTGTCACCCTATATTTCACGCGGCGTTATTTCAACACACTTTGTATATGATTCCCTGCTGCAGCAAAACTTCGATTTTCCGGCGGTAGAGAAATTGGTGCAAGAGTTAGCCTGGCGAGATTATTGGCAATTGATCTGGGTAGAAAGGCAAGCAGCCATCGAAGCTGACCTGCGCTCACCGCAACTTCCAGTTGTGTCATTCGGTTTGCCGGTTGCTTTTCAGACAGCTTCTACTTGTGTTGAAGCCATTGATGCTGGTATTCAAAAATTATATTCTACGGGTTATATGCATAATCACATGCGGATGTATGTAGCATCCCTGGTTTGCAATTTTGCCCATTGTCATTGGAAAGAACCGGCACGGTGGATGTATTATCATCTGCTGGATGGCGACTGGGCCAGTAATGTGCTTAGTTGGCAATGGGTAGCCGGCTCCAATAGCAACAAAAAGTATGTCTTCAATCAGGAGAATCTGAATAAATATTCAGGTTCTGCGCAGCGAAAGACATTTTTGGACACAGAATACGAAGACTTGCCGTTATCAACGGTTCCTGCGGAATTTCATCAGGTGAGTTCGCCGGAGCTTTCCTGTATGTTGCCGTTGACTTCATTACCTGAATTGGACCACTCCTTACCATTGCTCATTTATACATCTTACAATCTGGATCCGGTTTGGCAGGTGGATATAGCCGCTAACCGAATATTGTTGCTCGAGCCTTCACACTTTGCTAATTACCCGGTTTCAGAAAAAGTGCTGCGCTTTATTTTTTCATTATCGGCCAACATAAAGGATTTAAAGGTTTTTGTAGGAGAATTTTCGGAATTGAAAAATGCTTACACGGGAGATCTTATTCGTTACAAAGAGCATCCTTTTTCTTCTCACTTTACGGGAATAGAAGATAAGCGATCCTGGCTAACAACTGTCAGCGGCGAACATTCTTCCTTTTTTGCTTATTGGAAAAAAGCCAAACGCCAATTGGAATGATCTCGATATGACAAAAGTCATGTCATTGATGGTACATTTGATTGAAATTCGCCTCTTAGTCATTTATCTAATCAGACTGGGGCTTGGAAACCACTACTACTGTAAAAGTCAATTGTTACCATTGTGGCGATGAGTGTCGCAATCTACCTCTTCGATTTAACGATAAGGAGTTCTGTTGTGAAGGTTGCCGATTGGTATATGAGGTTCTCCAAGAAAATAATTTGTGCAGTTATTATCGATTTAATGAGAAGCCAGGCATTTCGCCGGAGCAGAAAGTAGAGGGTCGGTTCGGATATCTTGATGATGCTTCGGTAAAGAAAAAGCTGGTCGTTTTTGATGACGGCAAGTTTGCCACAGTCAATTTTTATATCCCTAAAATGCACTGCAGCAGCTGTATCTGGCTGCTTGAAAATCTTCAACGTATCAATGCCGGAGTAGTCCGATCACGTGTCAATTTCTTAAATCGCGAGGTGAACCTGGTCTTTCGGCAGGATCTTCTTTCTTTGCGACAGCTGGTTGAATTATTGTCGATGATCGGTTATGAACCCGTAATTCGACTGGATGATCTTGATGACCGTAAAAAAGCTAAAAAAGATCATTCGGTGTCCTACAAAATTGGTATTGCCGGTTTCGCGTTCGGTAACATTATGCTCTTTTCGTTTCCAGAGTATTTTTCCCTTAGTGATGCTACAGATCCTGGTTTTAAAGGCGTATTTAGCTACATCAATTTTTTCTTATCCCTGCCGGTTTTCTTTTATTGTAGTGCCCAATTTTTCACTTCGGCAGTTCGAAGTGTCAATCAAAAGTTTTTAAACATTGATGTTCCTATTGCGTTGGGAATTCTGGTCATGTTCGTTCGCAGTACCTACGAGATCTTTTCCGGTACCGGTCCTGGTTATATGGATACGATGGCTGGATTGGTGTTTTTTATGTTGCTGGGACGATGGTTTCAGGATAAAACCTATAAGACACTCTCGTTTGATCGCGATTATAAATCGTTTTTCCCGGTGTCGGTAATGGTAAGGCGACAGGCATCAGAATTGGCTATTCCCTTGTCTGAACTTCGCATTGGTGATCGTATGCTGATCCGTAGTGAAGAAATTATTCCTGCTGACGCAGTACTTATACAGGGCGACGCATTTATTGACTATAGCTTTGTTACCGGTGAATCGTTGCCGGTTCGTAAAGCCAATGGTGAATTATTGTATGCAGGTGGACGCCAGCAAGGCGGTTTGCTGGAAATGGAAGTGGTAAAAGAAGTTTCCCAAAGCTATCTCACGCAGTTGTGGAATAATGACCGGTATATCAAGAAACACGATGATGGTGTATTTCAATTATTGGTAAATCGAATCAGTCATTATTTCACGTTTGTAATCGTAGCAGTAGCTGTTATTGCGCTCTTTTATTGGGCTGCAACAGGTGATTTCCCGCGTGGTTGGAATGCTTTTACCGCCGTGCTGATAATTGCTTGTCCGTGCGCATTGGCTATTTCATCACCATTTACGCTGGGAAATATCCTTCGCATCTTTGGTCGTAATCGATTTTACCTGCGTGGTTACGCTGTTATCGAGAAGCTCGCTAAAGTGGATACCGTGGTGTTCGATAAAACAGGAACATTGACGCAAAATGAGCGCTCCCAAATCAGTTATTCCGGTCGTGACTTGCAACGAAAGGAGTTGTCAATGATTCGTTCGCTTGTTTCACAATCTACACATCCGCTCAGCCGGATGCTTATGGCACATTTGGACGGTACGGCACAGCTTGGGGTTAGCGGTTTTGCCGAATACCCGGGAAAGGGAATTGAAGGACATGTTGAAAATACAACAGTTAGAGTTGGCTCCGCTGCATTTGTCAATGCACAAGGATTTCAATCAAACGCTGTTGATACGGTAGTTTTTGTAGCGCTCGGTAATGAAGTGGCTGGCAAATTCAGTATTGCCAATTCGTATCGTACAGGCGTACGGCAGTTGGCCAACCGCTTGCGAACAAAGGGTTATCGTACCGTTGTTTTGACCGGCGATACTTCTGGCGAAGAGACCTCATTAAGGAGCCTTCTGGGGATAGAGGCGGAACTTCGTTTTCAGCAGTCTCCCGGCGATAAATTAGCGGCCATTCAGGAGTTTCAAGAAGCGGGCAGCAACGTTCTTATGGTTGGTGACGGACTCAATGATGCGGGTGCTTTAAAGCAGTCGGATGTTGGTATTTCTGTTTCTGATGACATCAATAATTTTTCTCCGGCCTGTGATGGAATTCTTGATAGTGCTTCTTTTTCTTCACTGTCAGCTATTTTAGATACGGCCACGGCTAGTCGACGTATAATAATTGGGAGTTTCGTTATAGCATTAGTATATAATTTAATTGGATGTTGGTTCGCCGTTCAAGGAACGCTTTCGCCGGTAATCGCAGCGGTACTCATGCCACTAAGTACCGTAACTATCATCAGTTTTACGACAGGTATGTCCAACTTGGCGGCTTTCAAATCAGCTAATTCGCTGTAATAGAATCAGTACGTATCGTTTAAGTGGCATGACGAAAGTCAGTTGGTTAATTGACAATAGTCAGGTGGCATCGTTAGGGGTGAGGATACTTTTGAACCACTGTCATAGTCCGCATTTATGAGCGTCATTTTTCTGCTAATTCTGTTCAGTCTGCTGCTGGCTTTCGTTTTCCTCTACGCTTTTATCTGGAGCGTACGCGATGGGCAGTACGATGATGAATACACTCCTTCGGTTCGCATCTTATTTGACGATGAAGCAACGCAACAGGAGCCGGCTTCTTCTGGACAGGATTTAAATCAATCAAACAGCTAAATAACCAACAGATTTATATGCTTACTGAGAAATTCAAGTATGACAACCGAATTGTTCGTGATTTTGGAATTGCGACGGTCCTTTGGGGTGTTGTCGGATTCATCGTCGGATTGTGGATCGCCATCGAGTTGACAAATCCGCAATTTAACCTCGCGCCATATTTCAGTTTTGGACGATTGCGTCCATTACATACCAATGCTGTTATTTTTGCATTCGTTGGTAACGGGCTTTTTATGGGTATTTATTATTCCCTGCAGCGCTTGTTAAAAGCTCGAATGTTCAGTGATCGATTAAGTCGATTGCATTTTTGGGGCTGGCAATTAATTATTGTACTAGCGGCCGTCACGTTACCGTTGGGTATTACTACCAGTAAAGAATATGCAGAATTAGAATGGCCGATTGATGTTCTCATTGCATTGGTCTGGGTTATTTTCGGAATTAATATGTTCGGCACGATTATCCGGCGTCGGGAGCGACACTTGTATGTAGCCGTCTGGTTTTATATCGCTACAGTAGTCACCGTAGCCGTTTTACACATTGTCAATTCACTAGCGCTACCTATCAGTTTAACGAAAAGCTATTCCATCTTTGCCGGCGTCCAGGATGCATTGGTGCAGTGGTGGTACGGACATAATGCAGTAGCATTCTTTTTAACGACACCATACCTGGGGCTCATGTATTACTTCATGCCAAAGGCAGCAGAGCGTCCAGTGTATTCCTATAAACTATCTATCATTCACTTCTGGGCGCTAATTTTTATTTACATCTGGGCAGGGCCTCACCACTTATTATATACTTCCTTGCCAGACTGGGCGCAATCACTCGGCGTTGTTTTCTCGGTCATGCTTATTGCGCCGTCTTGGGGCGGAATGATTAACGGATTGCTTACGTTACGCGGTGCATGGGATCGAGTACGCGAAAATCCGGTGCTTAAATTCATGGTGGTGGCAGTAACAGCCTACGGTATGGCCACTTTTGAAGGTCCAATGTTGTCCTTAAAAAACGTAAATGCCATTTCGCACTTTACCGATTGGACAATTGCGCACGTACACGTAGGTGGTTTAGGGTGGAACGGCATGCTGACATTTGGAATTCTGTACTGGCTGATTCCTCGATTATACCGAACGGAATTATTTTCTAAGAAACTCGCCAATTTCCATTTCTGGATTTCCACGCTGGCGATTTTATTCTACGCAATTCCAATGTATTGGGCGGGCTTTACCCAAAGCCTGATGTGGAAGCAATTCACACCCGACGGCGTACTTAAATACCCTAACTTTTTAGAAACCGTCGTTCAGATATTGCCGATGTATACACTCCGTGTAGTTGGTGGAACATTATTCATATTGGGAGCTTTGGTTATGGTGTACAATTTGTATAAGACTGCAGCCGCCGGAAGTTTTTTGCCGGATGAAGATGCAGAGGCTCCAGTGTTGGAAAAGGTGGCACCGGAAGATAAAGGCCACTGGCACCGATGGATTGAACGTCGTCCGGTACAAATGTTAATATTTTCGCTACTACTCATCCTGATTGGTGGCTTGGTGGAGATTGTTCCGATGCTGACAATCAAGTCAAACATACCTACAATTGCCAGCGTGAAACCGTATACGCCGTTGGAATTGCACGGTCGTGACATCTATATACGCGAAGGTTGTTATACCTGTCACTCTCAAATGATTCGCCCATTCCGTTCCGAAACCGAACGATACGGAGAATATTCCAAAGCAGGTGAATTCGTGTACGATCATCCTTTCCAGTGGGGGTCTAAAAGGACTGGTCCAGATCTGGCTCGCGAAGGAGGACGCTATCCGAATTCGTGGCATTTCAACCACATGGTAGATCCCACTACAATGTCACCAGGCTCCATTATGCCGGCGTATGCATTCTTGGCTGAAATAGCATTGGATATTTCGACCACCGCCGATAAAATAGAAGTCATGCAAACCTTTGGCGTTCCGTATCCTTCCGGATACGCTGATAAAGCAAATGCGGACGTAATGTCACAGGCTAACGCGATAGCCGCTGATCTTGAAAAGAATGGCGTTAAAACGGCCCCGAATACAGAAATGATAGCGCTTATTGCTTATCTCCAGCGCTTGGGTAAGGATATTCATGTCGCTGCTACAGCGCAAAAATAATTAATGAAATGTTCAAGCATTATTTCAAAGGCATTGAAGGTATTGCCAGTTACCCAATGGTGTTACTGGTTATTTTCCTTCTCTTTTTTACGGGTATGATTGTTTATCTATGGAAATCGGATAAAACTTTCATGAAGAAAATGAGTGAAATGCCGTTATCAGAGGATAATCAGGACTCTTATTCATCCAAATTAAAAAACACTTCCGGTTTATGAAAGCCGTTCGATCAATTTACAAACTCATGGCTGTATTTATGTTGAGCCATGTTTCGCCAAAGGCAATGGCCCAATCTCCTGTTGAAATTCCTAAGCCGTTTCAACTGCCGCAACTATTTTTTGAGCCTACCTTTTATTTGTGGGTACTAGTCATTGCTATCGTATTGGCCGCATTGTTTACGATGACGCGGGCCTTGAATACACTGACTATGTTGCTGGATGAAAAAAAGTCAGATAGCGAGATGACGGAACAACTCCGTGAGTATAAAGTAAAAGAAACCGCTTGGACTAAACTTCTTCAATCCTTAACGCGTTCCGTACCGCTCGAGAAGGAAGAGGATGTGCTTCTCCATCATGATTATGACGGAATTCGGGAGCTCGACAATCAGCTTCCGCCATGGTGGAAATGGGGTTTTTATCTAACCATCGTGTTTGCAGTAGTATATCTGTTTAGTTATCATCTTTCCGGTACCGGTAAGTTACAAGTTGCAGAATACCAGGAGCAAGTCGCAATTGCTGAGTTGCAGCGCATAGAACGCGAAAAGAACAATGCTAATTTTGTCACGGTGGCCAATGTGATTGCATTGAATGACGTTGCATTTCTGGCAGAAGGTAAAAGTATCTTTGAGAAGAATTGTGCCGCTTGTCATAAGGCTGATGGCGGCGGAAATGTTGGACCTAATCTCACAGATGATTATTGGATTCACGGCGGTGGTATTAAGAATGTTTTCAAGGTGGTGACAGAAGGTGTTCCTGCCAAGGGGATGATTTCTTGGAAATCTCAATTTTCACCCCGGCAGATTCAGCAGGTTTCCAGCTATATTTTAACCCTTCGGGGCACGGCGCCTTCAGGAGCTAAAGAACCGCAAGGCGATATATGGCTAGATACCGCACCCAAAAGTGATTCATCTAAAGTGGCGACCGGTGATACGTTGGTTGCTGTGGTTCTATAAGGAAGATATTCGGATATGGCACTTGCCCACGATGATAGCTTTCGCGATAGCATTTCAACCATTTCTAAAGATGGTGACCGGAAATGGATTTTTCCAAAGAAGCCAACGGGTCGACTGCATCAGAAGCGAATTATAGTCAGTATCGTGCTGCTAACGCTGCTCTTTTCAGGCCCTTTCATGCGCTTAAATGGACATCCATTATTCCTGTTGAATGTTATAGAACGAAAGTTTATTCTGTTTGGAGTTCCGTTCTGGCCGCAGGATTTCTTTCTGTTCGTATTGGCCATGCTTACATTTTTTGTGTTCATCATTCTTTTTACCTCCATTTTCGGACGTGTGTGGTGTGGCTGGGCTTGTCCGCAGACTATTTTTATGGAAATGGTTTTTCGTAAAGTGGAATACTTTATTGAAGGTGATGCACACGAACAGAAAATGTTGGCTCAGTCGCCATGGGACGCTACAAAGTTCAGCAAGCGATTGGCAAAACATAGCGTGTTTTTTGTGTTGTCTTTTATTATCGCAAATACCTTTCTGGCCTATATCATCGGCGTTGAAAAATTAGCCTTATTAGTCAGCGACGGTCCTTTGCGACATGCGGGAAGTTTTTTTGCATTGACGGGATTCACCGGTGTGTTTTATGGAGTATATGCGCGATTTCGCGAGCAGGCTTGTCTGGTTGTTTGTCCGTACGGAAGACTTCAAGGTGTACTATTAGACCGAAATTCTGTGGTTATTGCCTATGACTACAAGCGCGGAGAACAGCGCGGAAAGATCCACCGTAATGAGGAGCGAAAGTTGGGCGATTGTGTAGACTGTCATCAGTGTGTAGATGTTTGTCCAACGGGAATAGATATTCGAAATGGTACGCAGTTGGAATGTATAAACTGTACGGCTTGTATAGATGCTTGTGATCATGTAATGGATAAAGTCGGCTTTCCAAAGGGATTGATCCGCTTTGCCAGTGAGAACAATATCACCAATCGGGAACGCTTCAGCATTACTCCCCGTATTATCGGTTATTCGTCGCTGCTGATCATTCTCTTTTCAACATTGGTAACCTTACTGGCTTTTCGCACGGATGTCGAAACTACACTGCTTCGCACTCCCGGACAAATGTACCAGCAAGTAGGTGCAGATAGTATTAGTAATCTATATAATATACAGGTAGTCAACAAGACGTTTGATGATATTCAGTTAACCTTTGAAGTGGCAGCGACCGATGTTTCCGGCGAAAACAATGTTAAGGGAGAGATGAAATTTATTGGTGATCGAATTGAATCAGTAGGAAAAGATTCCTTGGCGGAAGCCGTAGTCTTTATTGTTTTACCAAAGAGTAAATTAAAAGGACTTAAAACACCGGTCGTCTTGCGGGTGATGTCTGGAAGGGAAGAAATAGATCGTGTGAAAACAAATTTTATGGGACCTTCTAAAATAAATTGATAGCTTGATGAAAATAAATTGGGGACTTGGAATTACTCTAGTTGCGCTTTCCTTTGTGGTATTTATTTTACAACTTGTTTATCGTTGTACCAATGAAAAGGTAGATTTGGTAAACGAGAAATATTACGAACAAGAAATCCGTTATCAGGAACAGATTGATCGACGGACAAACGTAAATTCCTTGCAGCAAAAAATTGATATCACAGTAGAAGGGCAGCAGCTGGAAGTCGTATATCCGAAATCAGCTACTTTGAAAGATATTGCAGGGACCATTACATTGTTTCGCCCGGATGACTCCAGCTTGGATTTTGTGGTTCCTGTTCGTCCGGAAAAGGAAGGTCGTCAATTAGTCGCAATGAATAAGAAGAAGCCAGGGCGATGGAAAGTGCAGATCACCTGGACGGACGGTGAAGTTCCGTTTTATCAGGAGGAAAACATCTGGATTAATTAAAATAAAGTCATGTGGTGGTTTTCTGCATTCGTGGTTGGTTTTCTCGGCAGTTTTCATTGCGTCGGGATGTGTGGACCTATTGCTATGGCGCTTCCGGTGGAGAATAGTTCATCCAATCGACAAATTATTGGGAGGATGCTCTACAATTCCGGTCGTGTAGTTACTTACAGTGCTTTAGGTTTGTTAGCAGGATGGTTCGGGCATTCTTTGGCTACGGCCGGTTTTCAGCAGTCCCTTTCCATACTTTCCGGATTGTTGCTTTTGATACTAGCCGTGTGGCCAATGGTTTCCAGGCGTTCATTTTATCTGGAAACTATTGTGTACAAGTTGACAGGCAGAATTAAAAATATATTCAGACGACTATTTAGAGCACGTGGTAATACCACTTTATTTCTGATCGGATTGGTAAACGGTATATTGCCTTGTGGTTTTGTTTATTTGGCGGTGGCCGGTGCAGCCACATCTTCGCACGCTTTAGACGGAATGTTGTATATGCTCTTTTTCGGATTAGGTACCTTGCCGGCCATGTTGTCGCTATCAATGGCTACTTCGTTATTTTCACCAGCTATTCGTCGCTTTTTTTCCGCTTGGACACCTTATGTGGCTATCCTATTAGCCGTGTTACTGCTGTATCGTGGGTTCACGATCGTTCCTGCTTCCTGTTGTCGTCTCCACTAAACTGTTACAGCGAAGATGTTTTTAGTAACTTTGATCTAAATCTGGGAAAATGGAAAACAACGAATTAACTATTTCTGTCGGGTTGCTCTTACTCCGGGTGACGGCCGGTATGCTGTTTTTTTTTCAGGGATACGATAAAGTGTACAAAGTAGGAGTGAAGCAGGTGATGGAGACCTTTAATGATCCATTTCAGAAGACGCTGATACCTCAATTTTTGCTTAAGCCGATGGTGTGGTTGTCGTCCTACCTTGAACTGATTTGTGGATTACTCTTGGCGCTTGGATTATTTCGTGATGTTTCACTTTATTTGTTAGCGGCAAATCTCGCCGCCGTTGCTTTTATGTTCAGTTCTATGAAAGCAATGTGGGACATGCAATTTTTCTTTCCTCGATTTTCCATGATTCTTCTATTGCTTTTGTATCCTTCCTCATCGGATCTTTTAAGTCTTGATAAACTTCTTCACTGATACAAGTATTGATACAATAAAAAAGGCCGACTATTGTCGGCCTTTTTGTGGAGAATAGCTGATGCTTATTTAGCCGCCACCGGTTCGTAATTTACATCGACTTTAATTTTTGCCTCATTGGCGAGTTTGTCGGTTACTACTTTGGGAATTTCAATATTAAAGTCGCTGAATAAAATCTTAAATTCTGATTTGCCAGAAACAATGGAGCCACCTTTGGTGGTCAAACTGCCCGTGGCCGTCACTTCCTTAGTAACACCATGCAACGTCATGTTTCCTTTTACGTTGACCGGATAAACGCCGTCTTTCGAAAGATTTACTTCTTTTATGTTCGTAACGGTGCCTTTGAAATTAGCCTTTGGATATTTTTCTGATTCAACGTAGTTTTCGTTGAAATGCTCCTGCATTAGTGCTTTTTCAAAATTGAAAGCCGTCATGGAAACCATGAACTCCATCGCGCCGGAGTTTATATCAATAACACTGATAGCATTTTCGTTGATAGCCCGGATTTGTTCAGGTGATTTCGCGGCGGTAGCATCGAAACTTACCTTGCCTTTTTTGGTAAAGAATTTTGTCTGACCAGAGGCGGCGAACGCTGTCAGTAACACTATTGCAAATAGGATTTTTTTCATAAGGTAGATAGATTGGGTTTATTGTAATTAATTATTTCTTGTATTCTGTCAGCACACAATTGCTCAAGAGTAAGTCGCCGCCAGGGAGCATCTCTACCTTCTGGTAGGCATTGCATTGCCCTTTGAGACACACCGTAGCACCGGGTATATATTTATTGGCAATGGCGGTGTCGCCTGGTTCGAACTGACACATGATTCCCGACATGTCGCTACCACGAAGACGAACACGTATCACGCCGTTATCGTTGGTGGCTTCTTCAATAACACCTTCGACCTGGAGTACCTTTCCGCCAAATTCTACAGTAGCCATGGAGTCGTTTTCTTCAAATTTAATCGCAAGACTGTCAGCCTGGAAAGCAGCAACGGCTTCAATTTCACTCGTTGATTCGCGTGTGCGGGTGAATTCCCTGATACCATAAAGAACTCCGGCAATGATGGCGGCAAGTACTACAAGTATAATGATGGCGGTTCTGGACATGATAATCAATTGTTTGGTGCGCCGGCATTTACCCAGGCGCTAATCTTCGTATACGTACAGTTATCAATTTTTATGCCAGAAGGTGGCATAGCGGCATAGCCGGCCTGATGTCCTAATGAGCCAAGTAATGAGCCATCAAGGGCTTTGAGTTGAGCTTTGGTGTGACCTTCGAGTGAAATACCGCCTGAGTTGACTGCATCGGAATGGCATCCAATGCAATTATTATTGATGAAGAGTGAAACAAATCCGCTGTATGTGGTTATTGAGGTGTCGCAACTTCCATAAGAAACGGGATACAGTTCCTCGACAGAATCGTAATAGCAGCCCCAAGTTGTAGCAGCAAACGTAATACAGAGCAACAAGATGATGGTTGTGATTTTATTTCGGAACATATCT
>Ga0315906_10006619_pt1 | contig 14296 bp, 8 predicted proteins | sample LakEriMetagenome_4_FD_203526 | JGI IMG/M metagenome (GOLD analysis project Ga0315906, IMG submission 203526) | Freshwater fungal communities from buoy surface, Lake Erie, Ohio, United States - Buoy 2 MA122 | ecosystem: Environmental > Aquatic > Freshwater > Lake > Lake biofilm | place: USA: Lake...
CCCGCTGCCTTCGACCACGGTGCGGTTCCTGTAGTTCGACAGGCTCACTAACCAAGCGCGCAGCAGTCGAAGGACAGGCAACGGGAGGCTTAACTGTTTCAAGTTGATTTTTTTGCCGTCGGCGTGCGCCGTTTTTTCTCCCGCCGCCTTCGACCACGGTGCGGTTCCTGTAGTTCGACAGGCTCACTAACCAAGCGCGCAGCAGTCGAAGGGCAGGCAGCAGGAGGCATTTGTGTTCCATGTTAAATTTTTGCCGACGGCTGGCGCCGTATTAATTTGCCAACGTCATTTTGATTTTCCTTAAAGACAAAAGATTTCGTGGAATCCGAATAAAAAAACAATGTTCGGAGCACGAATGCTGCCCGGTGCCTGAGCACGCAGTGGTCGAAGGCACCAAGGCAGCCGGCGGACTTCGTACGATTTAGTTAGCCTTCTTCATTTTAGTTCTGCTTAAGCGGAAATCATTTCTCGGAAGCCGAATAAGAAAATATTCCTCGAAGCACAAATACTGCCCGGTGACTGAGCAGGAGGCAAACCTGAAGTTTGCCGACTGGTCGAAGGCGCCAAGGCAGAAAGGGCCGGGAATCTTGTTAACACTCCCCTGAGCATTTCTTAATTCTCTACCCTTACAGAGGCCCTCCGATGTGTTCTATCTTCGTAGGGAATGACGCCAAAGCAAAATAAGAAGCCGGAAGCTGCGCAGTTAATACGCAGTTCCGTTTTACAGGTGTTTAATGATCACCCGCACCGCCCGCTGAATTATAAGCAGGTGATGAAAAAACTCATGCAGGAACCGCTGTGGGAAATCATGGAACCTGTTTTCAATACGCTTGATGATAAAACTATACAGCAGCTGGTAGTTACTACGATTGAATCGCTGGCGGCCACTGAAGAGCTGGAAGAAGTAGAGAGAGGCAAGTACCGGCCGTTTCCAACAGAGAATTTTATTGTTGGCAAAATTGATATTACGGCAGGTGGTAATGCTTACGTAATGAATGAAAATTTTGAAGACGATATTGTTATTCCCCGCGGATCAACACTCAATGCTTTTAACGGAGATACGGTAAAGGTTAGCTTATATGCCCGTCGTAAAGGCGGACGCGCAGAAGGCGAAGTGGTGGAGGTGGTGGAGCGTGCTCGTACGGATTTTGCAGGGATCTTGCAGATTAGTGATCGATTCGCCTTTCTGGTTACTGATGCGCGTAATGGTGCCGATATTTTTATTCCGCTGCACAAACTCAATGGCGCGCGTAACGGCCAAAAGGCTGTGGCACGATTAACCGAGTGGCCACCGGAAGCGAAGAATCCTACAGGAGAAATTGTAAAGATTCTCGGAATGCCTGGCGAGAATGATGCAGAGATGGATGCTATCCTGGTAGAGCATGGTTTTCCGCTTTCGTTTCCTGCTGAAGTGGAGAAAGAAGCTGAAGAAGTTCCTTACCGAATTCCGCGTAAGGAAATTTCAAAGCGCCGCGACTTCCGGAAGATTACAACGTTCACCATTGATCCTGTTGACGCGAAAGATTTTGATGATGCACTTTCGGTGCAGTGGCTTGAAAACGGAAACATTGAAGTTGGGGTACACATTGCGGATGTGTCGTACTACGTAACTCCGGATTCTTATCTCGATGCGGAAGGATACAGCCGCGCGACGTCTATCTATCTCGTGGATCGTGTTATTCCGATGTTACCTGAGAAGCTCAGTAATCTGGTATGTTCTCTTCGTCCGGGAGAAGACAAACTTTGTTATTCTGCAGTATTTGAAATTGATAAAGACGCCAATATCTTATCCGAATGGTTTGGTCGCACCATCATTCATTCGCAGAAACGTTTTACCTATGAGGAAGCGCAGGAAGTAATCGAAACCGGTGAGGGCGAATTGAAGAAGGAAATTCTTGAACTCGATCGTCTCGCCAAAATCATGCGCAAGGCTCGCTTTGTAAAGGGCGCGATCAGTTTCGAAAAAGTGGAGGTGCGTTTCCGACTTGATCATCGTGGTCATCCCGTAGATGTATATCTCAAGGAGAACAAAGACAGCAACAAACTGATAGAAGAGTTTATGTTGTTGGCGAATAAAAAAGTTGCTTCACGGATTGGTGAGCAGATGGCAAAGGAGAAAGGCAAAGAATATCCGTTCGTATATCGTGTGCACGATGTTCCGAATACGGATAAGCTTGAATCATTTTCGTTATTCGCCGGAAGATTTGGATACCGACTGAATACACGCAACGATAAAGAGATAGCTCATTCATTGAATAAACTCATGGTGGATGTCCGGGGCAAGGCCGAACAAAACGTGCTCGAGCAACTTGCTATTCGCACCATGGCGAAGGCGATTTATACAACGGACAACATCGGACACTATGGTTTGTCGTTCGATTTTTATACGCACTTTACGTCACCGATTCGCCGCTATCCCGATATCATGGTGCACCGTTTGCTGGATCATTATCTGGCCGGTGGAAAGCCGGCAAATGCCGAGCAAATTGAAGAGGCCTGTAAGCATAGTACCGATATGGAAATCCGCTCATCGGAAGCTGAACGTGCCTCAGTAAAGTTCAAGCAGGTGCAATATCTGAATGATCGAAAAGGCGAAGTGTTTGATGGACTTATATCCGGTGTAACGGAATGGGGATTGTTTATTGAGTTAACCGATAATAAGTGTGAAGGATTAATTCGTATTCGTGATCTGGGCGATGACTTTTATGAACTCGATGAAAAGAATTATTGTCTGGTAGGACACCGCACCAAGAAGAAATATCAGCTGGGAGACAAGTTGCAGGTGATGTTGAAATCAGCCGACTTGGTAAAGAAGCAAATCGACTTCATTTTATATGATGAGTTCAATACATCAATAGGCGGAAGAGAAAGTTTAGGAGGATTTGGTAACAGGAACAGTGGCTTTCGTGAACGCGGAAGGGAGAGCAGATCTTCTTCTAAAGCATCTTCAAAAAAGAAAACTACGCACGCTAAAAAAGGCGGTAGCTCGAAGAAAAGCAAAGGCGGAAGGAGAAGGTGATCAGTATGTTTTTCGAAAAATCGGCTTCATTTTTGTGGATTAAATCGTTATATTTGATAGATGGAAAAGAGCCTAAGGATTGTTAACCTGAAAGACAATCAAAACGATTTTCTTTTTTGGAGCTCTAAGAGTGTGTTGGAACGACTAAGGGCAGTGGAGATATTAAGACAACAATACATAATTTACAAAGGAGATGTTCAGTCAGGACTTCAAAGAGTTTGTACAATTGTTAATCAAAAACAAGGTTGAATATTTGATAGTTGGTGGGTATGCGGTTGGAATTCATGGTCACCCAAGGTATACCGGTGATCTGGATATATGGTTAAACCCAACCAGAGAAAATGCTGAGCTCATCCTTAAGTCTGTGAATGAATTTGGATTCACTTCTTTTAATCTTTCGATTGATGATTTTATTAAGGCTGGCAATGTTATTCAGTTAGGATATCCACCTTTACGGATCGACCTGTTAACTGAAATTGACGGCGTTACATTCAAAGAATGCTATAGCAATCGTCTTAATGTTATTATTGATGATTTGAATGTAAGTTTTATTGGCTACGCCGATTTAATTAAAAACAAGAAAAAGACAGGTCGTCCACGTGATATAGACGATGTTGATAATTTAACCTGAGTAAATTATCATTTTGATGTAGCCATAGATTTATACTTCGAATAAATTTTCACGCCATCGGTATTATTGTAAACTCCCAGCCTTTCAATTTCAGATCTTGTATGTTGACCTGTATTTACAACAAAGGCAATGCAAAAGAAATACGAAGGAGAAATTAGTATTTAATAAATCGCTCGGAAAAACGTTTGCCATCCGCTTCAACAGAAAGAACGTAGGCGCCCTGCGACATGTTTTTATCTTCCATAGGAATGGAGATTCCCGCACCGCTTACGGCAAGTTTCGCACGATACTTCAAGGCTCCTGCTGCGTCGTAGATGGTAACTGTTACTTCTTCTTCCGGAACATCGGTAAAGAGCAGGTTCAGTGTTGAACGAACGGGCACAGGGAATAGGCGAACCCCTGCATCCGACTTAGCATTTCCGCTGAGTGCAATGGTGCGGGAATAGGCATAATCCCCGTCGAAATCAACCTGCATCAGACGATAGTAGGTGATGCCGGAAAGAATGTTGCGATCGGTATAGGAATATTCATGTAGTACACTGGTAGTTCCCGCGCCGTTAACAAACGCGATGGGTTCAAACTTCAGACCATCATAGGAACGTTCCACAGAAAAACCTTTGTTGTCAATTTCCGAGAAGGTATTCCAGCTCAGAATATTATCAGCCGCTTTTCGCTGACCGGTGAACGAGCCAAGAGTTACAGGAAGCTGCGTGTTATTGGGTCCGATTAATTCAAAATCGTCGATAGCAACACCGGCATCCGATACGGATTCATCACTTCTGAAAACGAAGCGAAACGCAACATTTGCATTTCCTGCCAGAAAACTAACATCTCGTTGCGCCAGCACAAAACTCGTCCGGTTGTCGGAATTAAAATAGGGCTCTCCGGCTGGGAAGGAAGTAGTGCCAGGATTGGCATAGTCGTGCCAACCGGCACTTGCGGTTGTTCCAAGAATATTCCAGGTGTCTCCTTTATCCAAACTATACTCTACCCGATAACCATCATAACCGATTTCGAATCTATTCTTCCTGTAGAACTTGAGGGTATAAGTCCCGGATGCCACACAGCTAAAGTTCGGTGTATAAAGAATCGCTTCTGCATTATCGGAATAGTTTCCGGCTAAATTGGTAACCCAGGCAAAGGAACCACTGCGGGTGCCATTTTTATTGGTAACGGCACTCGAGCCTCGCTGCCAGATGGTGCCACCAGTGTATTCGCTGGCAAAATCATTTGGGTTAAGATCAAAACTACCGCCATTGGCCGGAGTGTAGGGTGTTCCGCGGTCAGGCAGTACCGTTATATAGGATGTACGCGTTTTAACTAGTCCCGCATTCCCGTTTATTTGCAGGGTTACGGCATATACACCGGGATTCGCATACGACTTAACCGGGTTTTGTAATGTAGAAGTGGTAGCATCCCCAAAGTTCCAGTTCCAAGAGGTTGCTTTTACAGATCCATCAGTAAACTGTATAGGTTTGTTCTTATAAGCAACAATACGATCTGCTATAAATTCAGGATATGCGGGAGAAAAATAATCGGTGCTGTATAACCCACGGCCATGCGTAGCCGCAAGTACTACATTGTCGGAACTCCTCATTTGCAGCATGTCGGTACGCACATTCGCTAATCCAGTGTTGGTAGGACCCCACACTGTAGAAGTGCCGCTGAGATTATCGGTGGTCCAAACACCCAGCTCCGTTGCTATCATAGCGCTGCTGCTATCAAGCGGATTAAACAAAGCAAAACGAACGGGCATGTCGGGAAGATTGCCTTCGACTAGCTGCCAGAGAACACCACCATTTTTGGTTTCGTAAACACTGTTTGCACCATAGTTGCTGACCGTTACCAGCAAGTGGTTGTCATCATCTTTTTCTATGGCTATGGAGCTAATCGTAGTAGAGCCAAAAATCGGATAGCCGGTTCCAGTTCCATTAATCACAGTTCCTGTTGGTGAAGCTGTATGTGCATTGTCCACTCTTACCACTCTCCCGTTACGTAGTCCGAAGAATACACGATAGTTGGTTACCGGTGAACACGTGATGGCCGATACTCTGCCACCATTGAAGGCGGAAATAGCGATGTTGTCCCAGGTGGTGCTACTGCCCGCGTTCAGGAGTCGGGTGTATTGACCCAGTTCATAGCAACCATAAAATATTTTGTTCAGAGCATCAAAATTAGTCGGGTTAATAAACGAGCCCAAATTATTGTTGCGTATCGAGCTAAATGTATTTCCACCGTCTGTACTTCGGTAATAGTTGTTGTAAACATACGAAGTGAACTGCAGATTTGCATTCAGTTGATCAATGTGACAATAAGCTCCATCGCCACCGGTAACTTCTACGGTGTTGTTAATTCCCGGAACTGAATATTGTTGTGATCCGTTATCCTGTGCACCAGCAAGATGTTTATTGGAACCTAAAACGGGATTGATAGCACAGGCGTAGTACTGCGTAACATTAAAATTGGTACCGGCAAAGGTAATGGTAGTACCTCCATTCGTGCTTCGGAAAACACCGCCATCATTGGTGAAGTATACTTCGCTTGAATTGCGGAATACAACCGCGTGCTGATCAGCATGTACATTCTGATAAGTGAAACCACCATACCAGTGGGTGAGTTGTTGCCAGCTGTTACCGCCGTTGGTTGATTTGAAAATATCAATGCCTCCAACAAATAATGTATTTGAATTACCGGGATCAACGGCCATTGACAAATCATACCAGGCTTGTCCGCGGGTAAGGTCACTGGCAATTCCGGGGTCGGCATCGGAAGGTTTGGTGCAGGTTGTCCAATTTGCACCGGTGTCGGTGGATTTATAAATATTCAGTAAGCCTTGGTTTGCGCTGCTGTGCACCATGGCGTAGATAACTGCAGCATTCGAAGGGGCACAGGCAATTTCAATACGGTGAAAACCACTGGTAGGAAATCCATTCCCGCCGGGATTTAATTTGGTGAAAGTTCCCAGATTTCCGCTGGCGCTACGGTAAACTCCATCGGCACCTGCAAAGCCAGCACCCGTGGCAGCTATTATTGCTCCATCAGCAGCGATTTCGACATCAGCCATGGAGTTAATGGTTGCGCCACTTCCGTTGCCTAAAACCTTACTCCAGGTGGAGGTAGATTTGAGAAAACGGAAAAGTCCGCTATTAGTGGCTGCATATACATCACCGGTAGTGGGGTGTACCACCAGCTTGTTCACATAATGGTAATTGGCATTATTTCCGGTGCCGGCCATCTGGGTAAAGGTGACACCGCCATCGGTACTTCTCCAGATTCCGTCACCACGGATAGCATCGGCGTTCGACCAGCCTTCACCGGTTCCGAAGTAAATTAACTGACCATCCGAAGGATCCTGGGCAATGGTGGTGATGGCAATATTCGCGAAGAAGTCGTTTACGGGTGTCCAGTTAGGGGTGGAAGACGAGATATTGGTGGTTTTCCAGAGTCCACCACCAACTCCGGCTGCAAATATTGTTTGACCGCTTGGGTCGAGGGAGCTGATGATCAGACTACGGGTACGGCCCGAGACGTTTTTTGGTCCGCGCTCGGTCCAAACCACTCCGGTGAGACCACCCGCCATGCGGTTGGCGCTCTGTTGCAAGGTTCGGGTGTACTCGTATGCAGCAATCAGTCGCTCCCGTGGAACGGTCAAGGTATTGGGGTCGCGGGTAATGTCAAATTCATGCTGCCATGCCAGATCCATTCGGTCGCGCTTCGGTACTTTCCCTCTGGGAGTAAAGGGGTCGAGGTTCACCAAAGCAATGCCACAGGCCGCCAAAAGGGCCAGGCCCAAAAGGCCAAAAATCCGGTTTTTGAACAGGTTGAGGTACACTTTAATTTAACCCTGAAAGTTACAAATTATACTGTTAAAAGTCAATAGCTATTTCAGAGGCTTTTTCAGACGTTTTCAGAGGGTGTTAACTGTTACGAATCTCCACCCATAAACAGTCTTTTTAGTATTTATTGCAAATCCCGCAGGAAGTTTGTGCGCTTTCTTCTGCTGATTTATAAATATGTCCGGGGATTAGTACTTTTTAATAACTGGAGCCGTAGGGGTCGTCTATTTTACGGGAATCTGAAAAACCCCTGCTCTCTGACGCGTAATATGCCAATGAATCAGCATCAACCCTGATTAATTTCGTATTATCAAAAACAGCATAATCACCACATTTCAGTAAAATCTGCAATTGCGAGCTGAATGCAAAAAAGTAATTTGGCAGTTGCAATCTAACCAGCAAAACCATGAAACTCAAAACACCACTCTTGCTCTTTATCCTGATGATTGCAGGTTCAGGCGCTTTTTCACAGGATACCCTCTTTTACCGAAATGGCTCCAGTCAGGTGGTAAAAGTGATGGAAGTCGGCACCGACGAAGTAAAATACCGCGATTGGAAATCACCCTATGCACCACAATTCAGTGTGCCGAAAGATGATATTAAAAGGATCGCTTTCCTTGATGGCAACCAGCTGCGTTTTGAAGAAGACATGCTGAGTGTTGCCCCCAACTATGAGGCCGCGAAAAAAACGCATGCGATCAAAGTTAATTTTTTATCACCGCTTTTTAATCACCTGTGTTTTGGATATGAAGGCCTTGTAAAAAAGGGAATGTCGACCGAATTTAAACTGGGGATTATCGGTGTGGGAAATGATAATGTGGAGGAACAATACAGCAATACAAGCGGTGCCTATTTCAAGGCCGGTGTAAAGTTTATTAACGCACCAAACTATGTGGTAAAAGGAATGAAACGTACACATCCTTTGCGTGGCGGTTATATCAAGCCGGAACTGATTTACAGTGTGTTTGAAAAGACGGTAATGACCAGCTCGGGATCATGGAATGCTCCTCAGCAGTTTGAAACAGGAACATTTCACAACTACGCCTTCAATATTGTTTTTGGAAAGCAGTGGATCATGGGTGATATTGTAACACTAGACTTTGGTTTTGGTATTGGATATGGCGGACAATCCACCACAGTTGACTATAAAGACCTCGACGGAGAGTTGTATTTCGAAGAGCAGGCTTATAGTCACGTGTTTACCGGACCGAATTTTCCGCTGGTTCTTAATTCAGCGCTTACGATTGGTGTTTTGTTTTAACCGAAAAAACATATCCATAAAAAAACCCCGCTCTATGGCGGGGTTTTTTATTATTTGGGAATGTAATCAGACTTACAAAACCACATTGGAGTTAATCACTTTAGCAGGAGTAGAACCCATTTTCCAGAGTACCGCAACCACTTTCAGGTTGGCTTTGTTCCAGGCTGGTTTCAGATACATTTTATACGTTTTCTCGTATTGGAAATCTGCAGCAATCGCAGCACTGCTGTTCACAGCAACACCGGTATATGCAGCTGCATTGGAAACACGAACCAGATTGTGGTTGGTATAATTAGCGACAGTACCTGTGTTAGTTGACTGAGATGCAACCACATCATCTTCTACAACATAGAGCGCCAGACGATAGTCGATGCCCGCTGCCTGCGCCTTGAAGAATTTAACCTTAGTATCAACTACGATTGAATCGCCCACAATCGATTTCTGCAAAGCAATACCGGCTACAACCGAATCCGCAGCGAAAGCATTTGCTTTTGAACGAACCTGACTAATATTGGTGTTGATATTTGTATAAACGAGCTGCTCCGTGTTATTAACAGCCATTGCAGGTATGGCATTTTGATTTGGACCACTAAATACCCCGGAATTGTAAGCGTTGTAGATAGAGCCACCTCCTGACCAGTTGAGGCTTGTATTGTTGGAGCCTTTATTGATTTTTATACCAGTTAAAAGAGAACCTTCGCCTTTCAGCAGTGAATCCAGCGTTGGACCACCGTTTGTTCCACAGGGAGGACACCAGTCTTCACCGAAGTATATAACTGCAGCACGGTTTTTCTTCTCTACAGTGAAGGAAGTAGCACTTCCACCGCCGGTAGCCGGAGCCGGGCTTTCATCATCATCCTTATTGCAGGCAATAAATCCTACAGCGGCAATTGCCATTAATGCAAAGATCTTTTTCATGAGGGGGTTCGAGTTAATGAACAATAAAGTTAGCCCAAAAACCAATACTCCTGCATTTTTCTGAAAAAAATTCGGTGCCGGGCCGGTTTCAAAATGCTGATTATCTTAGTTCCACTTAACCCTAATATCTTTTACTATGGAACCGAACATGCTTTTAGTGCTCTTTACCGGACTCATTCCGTTGCTGACCGGATTCATCTACTACCACCCTAAGCTCGCCGGCAATGCCTGGATGAAAGAAGCAGGAGTGACCGAAGAGCAAATGAAAGGAAGCAACATGGGTAAAATTCTTGCCCTGGCCTATGTTTTCGGACTGCTCATTTCGATGGCGATGATGAGCATCGTTATCCATCAGTTTTCCGTTTATTCCATTCTTGCCGATGAGCCGGGCATGAAAGACCCCAACTCAGAAATCAGCATCTGGGTCAAGGAGTTTATGGATCAGTACGGAACCAAATTCAGAACCTTTAAGCATGGTGCCTTTCACGGTGCATTAACCGGACTGTTCTTTGCCTGGCCGCTAATAGGGGTTAACGCTCTGTTTGAGCGCAAGAGCGCGAAATATACCGCAATTCACGTAGGCTATTGGGTAATCACTCTGGCACTGATAGGCGGAGTGATTTGTCAGTGGATGTAAACGCTTAGTTTTTTAACGGACTTGATGTAACACCGTGTTCCGATAACAACCACACTAAAGAAGTTATCGAGGCAGCACCGAGTTCCAGTTCGCGTTTGTTGACTTTATCAAAAGTGTCGGCTGCATTGTGATGCACATCGAAGTAACGCTGTGAATCGGGACTATAACCGATAAGCAGCGTGCCTTGCTTTTTTAGTTTGTTGATGTCGGTACCCGCATAGCCCTTATCCCATTCATGCAAACTGTATCGGGTGAGCATGGATTTAAACTCTTTAGCATATTCGATTTCTGCAGTGTCCCCATCAAATGTAAATCCGCGCGGAGTAAATCCGCCACGATCCGATTCAATAGCCGCAATATGATTTTCATGGAGTGAATCTGCCGCTGCGGCATAAGCCAGTGCGCCTCTACCACCTGCTTCTTCATTCATGAACAACACACAACGAATGGTTCGCCTGGGAGTTAGGCCGAGATTTTTGAAGATGCTGATCATTTCCATGCTCTGTACAACACCTGTCCCATCGTCATGTGCTCCCGTTGCCAGATCCCAGGAATCAAGGTGACCACCTGCAATAATGATTTCATCGGGATACTCACGGCCACGGATTTCCGCAATTACGTTATAGGAAGTTACTTCTCCGTTGTTCCGGCAGGTTTGCTGAAATCCAACTTTTAAAACGCCGTTGCTTTTTATCGCAGCACTTAATTTTTCTGCATCCCGCGTACTCACTGCACAGGCCGGAATTTTTATTCCGTTATCACCATAGGCCATCACACCGGTATGCGGCAAATCACTGATGGAAAGTGAAAGGGATCGTACAATAACTCCGACCGCACCAAATGCTCCCGCTTCTTTCGCACCATTATAGCGATAGCCTCCACATTCGCCATACGCAGTAAACGTATTGATGTGGGTGGGATCCATCGGATGGTTAATGAATACGATCTTTCCCCTAATTTTTTCTTTACCGATTTTTTCCAGATCCTTGAAATCATAGATCTCGATCACTTCCGCTTCAAGCCCTTCGAACGGCGTTGCAATACTTGCTCCCAACGCACATACACGCAGCGGCATTTTTTTATCTTTCTCGTAATACCATCCTGTTTCCTGCATTCCCCGCTCCCAGTATTCTACTTTGCAGGGCTGCAACCAAACCGAATCTGCGCCAGCTTTAATCAATTCCTGTTGGGTATACTGTACCGCCTTTTCCGCATTTTTTGAACCACTCAACCGCGGACCAATTTCATTGCAGAGATGATCCAAACGATTATACGCACTGCTTTTTGTAAGCGCGTAATTGTAAATGTTTCGGATAATAACAGAATCCTGGGCAGAAGCAGAAATAGAAACAATCAGGAAGAGTATGGTGATGCGCAGCATTACGCAAAAATAAGGAAATAGCGACAGAGTGACAGAGGGTCAGAGCGACAGAGGTGTAATAGCGACCGAGCGTCAGAGTGTCAGAGCGACAGAGGTGTAATAGCGACCGAGCGTCAGAGTGACAGAGCGACAGAGGGGTTGTCCATCGCTATGGTTTTAGAGGAAATTTGGGATATGGAAACACAGTTTAAAAGGAGTGTTGTAGGATAGTTTTGACAATGGCTGAAGGATTGCACTTCGCAACAAAAAATTAAACCACAAAGGACACAAAGTGCACAAAGAAAAAACACAAAGAAATGGCGTCTAAGGTCTGTTTATCAAAAAGAATAAACTCGAAGAACCATGAAAGTTGCAAGGACTAAAAACAGATTACATACAAAGATTAAATGAGCACTTCGATCGCTGTGACCAGGAATTTTCTTTTCAGAATCCTCTGTCACTCTGTTCCTCTGTCACTTCGAGTACTGCGTCCTTGGTTCCTGAGCATGAAATAATCGAAGGACAGTGCCCGGGAAATTTTCCACTGTCGCTCAGTCGCTAATTTCCCTTTGTCACTTCGAGTACTACGTCCTTGGTTCCTGAGTATGAAATAATCGAAGGACAGTGACCGGGAAATTTTCCTCTGTCGCTCAGTCGCTCAGTCACTCAGTCACTCAGTCGCTCAGTCCCTCAGTCGCTATTTCAAAATATGTATCTCAGCTCTCCTATTCGCAGCTTTTCCTTCCTCGGATCGATTATCATCCAACGGTTTTGTTTCGCCATAAGAAACGGTGCTGATCCTGTTTTCTTCAAGTCCTTTGCGCAGGAAAATAGCGCGGATCTTTTCAGCACGACGCTGTGATAAATCCATGTTGTAAAGTTCAGTTCCCTCACTGTCGGTATGTCCGCTGATGACTACTTTCCATGTTGGATTTTCATACAATTCATCCAGTATAGGTTCAATTACTTCCAGACGAATGATGCCTTTTACTTCATCACTGTTGGTTTTGAATTGTATTGCTGCTGCTTTTTCTTCTTTGGTGTGAGCAGCCTCTTCGGTGCCGGGACAACCTTTGTTTTGTGTAGAGCCTTTTACCATCGGACAAACATCCAGATTGTCAGTAACTCCATCATTGTCGGAGTCGGGACAACCTTTGGTGGCGGCAGTGCCTTTCATGTAGATGCATTCATCTTCTGAATCGGGAATGCCATCGCTATCTGCATCATTTACTACTGTATCGGGCTTAGGTGCAGGTTGAGGAGCTGTTTTTTTGCTCTTCACTTCTTCTGCAGGAGCAACCGGTTCGGCTTTCGCTTTTTCTGCTTTTGGTTTTTCTCCCTTGATTTCGGTGGCGCGGGAATCGCCAGAAGGAATGGTAGAATTTTCTTTCTTGGCTTTCTCTTTCTTCGGCGCTTCAGTTTTCTTTTCTTTCGCTTTCGGAATATACGTAAGTGTTAATTCAAAGGCACCGGGTCCGCCGGTTACTCCGGAAACGTTTACATCATAGCTGATGCCGGCAGCAACACTGTTCCATTGATATCCGGCATAGAGCGCAATCGCATCTTTGTGACGATAAAAAATGCCACCTTCCACATTGTTGCGATCCTGCATCGGTAATTTTACTAGCGATCCAACCACCAGCTCTTTCGCAGTGAATTGTTGCGAATAAAGCACCATTGGAGAAACCGTAATCTGATCATTCACACGAATGGCAACACCCGAATTCAGCGTGTATTTAACGGGAATGAAATTGTTTTCGAGGATAAAACTTTCTTTCGGCTGATTGATGTGCTGAATACTGATTCCTGCATAGGGTTGTAATTTATCGCCGGGCTCACGACTCCAATGCAAACCTGCACCAATATCCGGACGCGTGAGATTGGTATAACTGAAAGTTTCCTGTGTCGGATTCGATGCATTGAAGCCCTGATCCTGCACATACTGATCATCAAAGGTCATCTTTGAAGGATCAAAACTTTTGTTTAACAGACCCAGTTGTATGCCGGCAGCAATTCTGTTTTTGCGAACATTGAAAGTATAACCTAAATTGCCGTTGAAATGCAACTGACGAATTCCTGCATCACCAGCACTGTTGTTCACGATGTTGAAACCTAATCCGACACGACCCACTGCTTTATCAAAAAACAAAGCTTGAGTTGTGAAAGGACTGGTTACACTTGCCCACTGATTCCGATAGAGCAGCGTTGCACGGACATGCTCCACGTTATGTCCTGCAGCAGCCGGATTTAATGCAGAACCCGATTTCATGAATTGGGTGAAATGAGGATCCTGTGCTATAGCAAACTGCAAACAGCAACAGAGAAACAACAGGAGGTAGAGCGCCGACTTCTTCATTTGATGACCGTAACTGTTCCTGTTAATTCCTGCTCAGCACCACTCTGATCGGTAATGCGAATTCTATAGAAGTAGGAGCCGTTGGGCACGATAGCGCCGCCCGACATTCCATCCCATTGTGCATTGGATTCTTTGCCTTGCCAGAGTAAAGTGCCCCACTGACTAAAGATGCGCATGTCTTCCACGATCACGCGTTCACCGCGCACACGGAAAATATCATTCTTGCCATCACCATTCGGAGTGAAGGTGGTGGGCACGAAAGTCTTTGTGTTGTTATA
>Ga0315906_10006620_pt1 | contig 14293 bp, 14 predicted proteins | sample LakEriMetagenome_4_FD_203526 | JGI IMG/M metagenome (GOLD analysis project Ga0315906, IMG submission 203526) | Freshwater fungal communities from buoy surface, Lake Erie, Ohio, United States - Buoy 2 MA122 | ecosystem: Environmental > Aquatic > Freshwater > Lake > Lake biofilm | place: USA...
ATTTATATAAAGCATAATACTTTTTAAGAATCGATTTAATTTTATTTTCATCATCCCATTCCGCAATTTCTCCTGTTGATGTATTATTAATTACAGCAGCTGCATCACCATCTTGAGGTCCTAAACACAATATTGGTCGACCGCTTGCGATGTATTCAAACAATTTTCCGGTAAGCATTTCCTTTGCACCGGGATAGTTATTAATTGATAACAATAAAACCTGGGCATTGCGTTGATAATTTTCCGCTTCTGAATGACTTACAAAACCAACCTTTTTAAAATATGGCAATAAATTATTTTCAATAATCGCTTCCTCAATGGAAGGATCTATATTTCCTACACATTTTAACTCAAGGTCCTTAGCAAAATCAGCATTATCATCCACACACGAACTAAGTGCTCTCCAGAAATCAGGGTGATTTTGCTCTTTAGAAAATAGACCTATGTAAACGATTGAAAATTTTTTATCCAATTCATTGTGTTGCTCAAAATTAAGTTCTCTATCGAAACCATTTGGTAAAACCACAATTTTATCAGTGATATCTTTTTCTTTTACCAAAGCTAATAGATTTTTAGCCAGATGATTTCCAACCGTAGTTATTACATCACAATTCAATAAAACTTCTTTCTCCAGTTTCAAGTGTTTTTGAAATGAAGAATTAGAAAGTTTCATATCTTTTAGATAATAAACACCTGTCCATGGATCACGAAAATCTGCAATCCATTTTACTCCTGTACGTTGTTTAACGCCTTGGGCGATTAAATGCATACTGTGCGGTGTACCTGTAGATATTATGGTTTTGATATTATTCGACTTTACATAATCAGATAAAAATTCAACCGATGGTTTTACCCACAGCACTCGTGCATCCGGAATAAAAAAATTTCCTCTTACCCAAAGTGCAAAGGAATGCATCAATTTTTTAAAACCACTTTTATTTCGTTCTCCAACAAAACCATGTCCGAGTTTTTTATTTTTTTTATGTCCCAATAATTTTTTATAAAAACCATAAGGTTCAATAATTGGTTTTTTAATAATGATAGCTTCTTTAGGTATGTCTTTTTCGAGAGAATAATCTATAACCGGATATTCGCCATTTTCAACGGTATAAACATGAGGAACATAACCAAACTGTGGAAGATATTTTACAAACTTCAGCCAGCGCTGAACACCCGAACCACCGCTTGGTGGCCAATAATAAGTTATAATTAATACATCTTTCATTTTTTTCTTAAAAAAGGAATGTATTGATGAAACTCAGGAACAATATTCATAAAATAAATACAAGCAAAATAAAATAAGGATAGTACGCCTCCTGTAACAACTATATTTAATACATGTGAGTTTGTATCAGGAATAAATAAATTAATCATAAAAGCTAAGAAAAGTACAAAAATAATTTTTAGTGTTTCTTTACTAAAAGGTTGCATCTTAAACTCAAAATAAATAAACAAGTATTTTAATAAATTGTAAACTACAGATGCAATTGCTGCAGAAATTGCTGCCCCCATTATTCCGTAAATAGGGATTAAAATCATATTTAAAACTACAGTTACAATTAGCATAATCGCAATAAAAATAGAGCCAAAATAATATTTATCAGAATTAAAAAGAATTGGATAATTAACTCCTGTACACATATTTATAAATGCGCCTATACTCATAACAATACTTACCATTATGCCATCAGAGTAATCATTTGGTAATAGCAAAAGCAGGTCTTTTACATTTACACAAATCATAAGCATCAACCAGGCACCTATTAGCGTTAAATATTTACTCGATTGAAAATAGATACTTTTTACTTCTGAATAATTTTTTTCTGCCAGATGATGCGAGATTTTAGGATTGGCAATTCGTTCTAGAGAATTTAAAGGTGTTTCAATTATAGTAGCAATAAATGCTGCAATGGAATACACACCAACATCAGCATCTGTTTTATAATGACCAATCATTATCATATCTAAAAATTTTAAACCCAACGATGTGATGGTAGTAATGGTTAAAACGGCACCATACTTTACTAAGGTTATTGAACCAATTTCGTTTATTATTTTTTTATTTATTTTAAATGAAGGTGCTCCGTAATAGATGATATATAATAATAACAAAATTGCCTGCAACAAATAGCTCAAAATAAATGACACTATAAATGTTGTATAAGAAATAATTCCGAAGCCATATAACAAAATGAGTAGAATAAAAATTAAACGTGTGAATATATCATTTAAAAAAGACGGCACCGTTGTTTTAAGTAATGCACTACAATATGAATTTAAAGAGAGTATAACGGAAAGTATAAATGAAAAAATAAATGTGTGATAAAAATATAATTGAAAAATTTTAGATTCGCTGGAGTAGTATTTAATTATGGGTTCTTTAAAAAGAAACAGCAGCAAGCAACCAAATACGCTTCCAATTATTGGAATTAAAATTGTAAGTCCAAAAAACCCATTGTGTTTATTATTGTAATCTTTAAAATAAGGGAAAAACTTAATGGTGATATTACTGATACTGAATGCAAACACGGATGAAAACAAAGAAGCAAATGCCAATAATAAACGGGTTATTCCAATTTCAGATTTACTTAAGTAATTTGGTTGAATTACCAGCAAACTCAAAAATCCAATAATTATTCCGGCATAAATGATGAATGTGTTTTTAATTCCCTGCCGTTTTACAATTCCCATTAAAATTTATTTGTTTTCAAAATTACATTAATATGATTTGTGAAACAATTATCTCGGTAAAGAATCTATTTGATTTTTTCACTCTGATAAAAATTAAAATGGCTATTTTATTCTTTGTTTTTTGAGTCAATAAATATGGTTACAGGACCATCATTTTCAAGACTTACTTTCATGTCAGCGCCAAATTTTCCAGTATAAATTTCTTTACCTAATTCTAAATTAAATAAATTAATTGCCTTTTCGTAAATTGGTATTGCTATTTCAGGGCGAGCCGCTTTAATGTAAGATGGTCTGTTGCCTTTTTTTGTTTGAGCATGTAATGTAAACTGACTTACAAGTAATATATCACCATTTATTTGTTTAATGTCTAAATTCATTTTGCCATCTTCATCTGAAAAAATACGCAACGAACAAATTTTTTTAACAAGCCATTCAGCTTCTTCTATGTCGTCTTCTGTTTCAATTCCCAATAAAATCAAAAAACCTTTTTGAATTTCTGCTTGAACTTGATTATTAATTTTCACACTTGCATAATTTACTCTTTGTATAATTACTCTCATAATCAATATTCTTTGAAAATAAATGTACAATATTCTTTTTTAATATTATATCAATTGAATTTTTATACATGTCTAAAAAAACCATTTAATTATTCCTACATTTGTTTATATGAGTCTATCAAATTTGTTCAGAAAAAAACCGGCAACTGCCATTCGGCAGGATGAACTGGAACAGCACGGAACAGGCCTACACAAAGTATTAAGCGTACGAGACCTTACCTTTTTTGGCATCGCTGCCATCATTGGTGGTGGCACCTTTAGCGCTATTGGTAACGCCTGTTTTAATGGCGGACCGGGTGTAATTATTTTATATGCCATTTGTGCCGTTGCATGTGGTTTTACAGCCTTGTGTTATGCTGAATTTGCAGCTCGTGTTCCCGTATCCGGAAGTGCATATACTTACGCTTATGTTTCGTTTGGCGAGTTGTTTGCCTGGATCATTGGCTGGGCATTATTAATGGAATATTCTATTGGTAATATATATATTGCATTTTCGTGGAGTGGTTATTTCACCAACCTACTGCCACCCGGAGCAATACCCGAATGGTTAACCATAAACTACAAAGCAGCTCATGATGCATTTAATAACTTTAAACCCGGCAACATTTTGAACGAGGGAGTACTTGCCTGGAAAAATGCCCCTGAAATTGCAGGCTTGAAAATCATTTTTGATTTACCAGCCTTTACCATTAACATTCTTATCACCGCATTGGTTTTTGTTGGCACAAAAGAGTCAAAAAACCTCAGCAATATCATGGTATTAATTAAACTCTTAATCATCGTTTTGATAATAATTGTTGGTTTATTCCATGTTGATATTGATAACTGGACGCCATTCATGCCCAATGGTTTTAGTGGAGTAATGGCAGGTGTTTCTGCGGTGTTTTTTGCATACATTGGTTTTGATGCAGTATCAACTTTGGCAGAGGAAAGCAAAAACCCTCAACGTGATTTGCCAAGAGGTATGATTTATTCATTGGTGATTTGTACTGTTGTATATATTATCTTATCTCTTGTGCTTACCGGAATGGTATCATATAACTTGCTTGGTGTTTCCGATCCACTAGCTGAAATTTTTAATTTAAAAGGAATCAAATGGATGTTGTTTATTGTTTCCATTGCGGCTGTTGTTGCCATGACAAGTGTATTGCTGGTTTTTCAAATGGGACAGCCACGTATTTGGATGAGTATGAGCCGAGATGGATTGTTGCCTAAACGTTTTTCTAGCATTCATCCTAAGTATAAAACACCTGGTTTCTCAACAATTATAACTGGTTTAGTAGTGGGATTACCTATTTTCTTTACTGATGAAAATTTTGTGCTTGATTTTACAAGCATAGGAACGTTATTTGCATTTGTATTGGTTTGTGGTGGCGTACTTACATTACCAAAGGATAATTCAGCAAGAGAAAAAGGGAAGTTCAAATTACCTTACATCAATTCCAAATGGATAATTCCGTCAATAACAATTTTATCTTTTGCTTTAATTTTAATTTATGTACCCGATTCAATTTATAATACTTCCGAAGACAATTCAAAAACAATTAATTACCCGATGGTGATTTTTTATGTATTTTGGTTTGTAATTGCTGTTTTATCATTCATGAAAAATTACTCGCTCATTCCGGTATTGGGTTTATTATCGTGTTGTTATTTGCTAACGGGAATGGGCTGGACCAATTGGCTGTTGTTTTCCATTTGGTTATTGATAGGACTGGTAGTTTACTTTATGTATGGCTATAAAAATAGTACACTCGGAAAAAAACAATCAATTTCGAATAATCGATGAATATAAATTAAATTGTTTGGATGTTAATGTGTTTGATTGATTAATGCAAAAGTTAAAAGGAAAAAGCCATCTAGTTTAAAGTTTCTTGTTTGATAAAAACTATAAATAAGAAAAAATAAAAAAATCGTCAAGTCGTAAGTGATTTAAATCTAAATTCCGGATTAGGAGGCAAATGATGATTTTTGTTTTAATGCATAATGCTGATTCTGTTTTTAAAACAAAAAAATCACCTTCCAATTCCAATTCTTGGCGTGTAGGCTAATCCTAAACTAAAAGGTATAATTCCGGCTTGCCCTTTGTTTTTAATAAACACTTCGGATAGCGCATAAAAACAAGTTAAATGTATTTGTTCCCATCCCAAACGAATTGTAGGTCCATATCGTAATGGGTTTACTCCAAATAAATCGTATGTTTTTATTTTTCCATATGCATCAAAAGTTTTTTTAAATGTAAGCAACACATATCCAACTTTAAAACCTGCCATCATTTTAAACTGGTAATTAGTTTTTGTTCTAATTCTAAATTCAACAGGAACTTCCAAAAACTTAAACCCAATCCTATTAATTTCGTATGGTTCGGTTCTTCTTGAAATAGAAAGAAACTGAGTTCCTTTTGTAATTTGGTCAGACTGATTTAAAGTAATTGGTCCATGAATATTATGGGAACTAAATCCCAAACCCCAGGCAAAACTAAAACGTGTTTGTTTTATAGGATAATCGAAGAACAAGAAAATATTAACGCCTCCAGATGTTAATTTCTCTTTTAACCCATCCGGCATACCTAACCAACCTGTGTGATTTACTTCAAGAATTAATCTGTCCTGCGGTGTTGGTTTATAGTTATAAATGCTGAACTCATTTTTTTTCTCAGTTTGAGAGTAAAAATAAAATGGTAAAAAAAGGAAAATAAAAAACTTTATACCTCTCATGAAGTTTTCATTTTTAAGAAACACTATAAATCAAAATATTACAAAAAACAAAGTAGGAATTCTTCCATCAAAGGTATGTATGATATCACTACTGTTGGTGTATCGGCCTTTATATAAGTGTTGCGCATCAAAAGTGTAAACGATATCACTGCTATTGGTATAACGGCCTTTGTAAATATGCTCCCCATCAAACGTATAAATAATATCACTACTATTTTTATAGCGACCCTGATAAAGGTGTTTACCATCCCATGTATACAATATATCACTGCTATTTGCATAGCGACCTTTATAAAGGTGTTCGCCATCGAAAGTATAAATAATATCGCTACTATTTGTATAACGCCCCTTATAAAAATGTTTTCCGTCCCATGAATACATTATATCGCTACTATTCGAGTAGCGTCCTTTATAAATATGAATTTGTGCCGACATTGAAAGATAAAATATAAATATTGAAAATGAAACTAGTATTTTTTTCATGTTTTATTTTGATTTATGATAAATCATTTTTAATGAATAACTTAACTACAAAAATTAAAAAAGGCTGTCAATTTGGTTGACAGCCTTATAAAAAATTAGATAAAATATTATTTATGTGTTTTTTCTGAAGATACAGTTAATTTTCTTCTGCCTCTTGATCTACGAGCAGCTAAAACTCTGCGTCCATTTGCAGAACTCATTCTTTCACGGAATCCATGCTTGTTTCTGCGTTTGCGCTGTGATGGTTGGAATGTACGTTTCATACTATTATTCTATTAAATGATTATAAATTCAAAATTAAGAGCGCAAATTTAAAAAAAAATTATCAATTCACAAATTTTCGAAAAACCTTTTTTTAGGGTGCAATATTATTACTTTTGCAGCTCAATTTCAAATTATGGCCAAAAGGGGCTTCGAAAGAGATAAAAAAGAAGATTTGCCAAAGGCAAAATTAAGTAAGGAAAACCTGAAAAAATCCTTACGATTATTCACCTATTTAAAAGGACAAAAATGGCAATTTGCCATTGGTATGTTTTTCCTTGCTGGAACAGCAATTGTTGGTTTGGTGTTTCCAATTTTATCAGGGAAACTATTCAGTTTTTTTGGTGAAACCGGCATTTCTAAAGAAAGTATGGAGGCACAATTAAAACAAACCGGGTTGTTGCTTTTGATCATATTATTAATTCAAGGATTTTTTTCATTCGGACGAGTATTCATGTTTTCGCGTGTAACCGAAAATATTTTAAAAGGTTTAAGAACTGATGCTTTCTCCAAACTCATACAAATGCCGATGCAGTTTTACAGTAAAAATCAGGTATCAGAATTGAGTAGCAGAATGGCAACAGACATCAATATGATTTCTGAAGCATTTACGATTAATATTGCTGAATTAATACGACAAACTATTGTTGGAATTGGTGGTTTGTGCGCATTGGTTTATTTCACCAATTGGCAAATCGCTATGTGGTTCATTGTTATTATTCCACCAATTACAGTTTTAGCAATCTTATTCGGAAAAAAAATCAGAGGATATTCCAAATCTTTTCAAGAAAAAATTGCCGAATCAAGTGTGATTATTGGTGAGGCACTTACCGGAATAAGCAATGTAAAAACATTCACCAACGAAAAATTTGAAATTAACCGTTACAACGAAAAAACAAATCAGATTCGTGAATTTGGAATTAAATACGGCATTTTCAGAGGTTCGTTTTTTGCTTTTATAATCACTGTAATTTTTGGTTCAGTATTTTTTATTTTATGGAAAATGCTGATGCTGAAAAATGAAAATGTTATTACTGCTGAAGAGTTTGGAATATTTTTAATGCTTGCCTTATTTGTGGCAGGTTCTTTAGCTGGCTTGCCCGAGCAAATTGCTTCCATTCAGCGCGCATTGGGTGCAACCGACCGAGTTTTTGAGTTGATTGATGATGTGAATGAAAAAATTGATTTAGATTTTAAATCAACTACAAAACAACGCACTGCATCAAGTGAAATTACATTCGATAAAGTAATTTTCCACTACCCTACCCGACCTGATTTTCAGGTATTGAAAAACATCTCTTTTAAAGCTAATGCAGGTGAAACCATTGCGCTAGTTGGCCCAAGTGGTTCAGGTAAAACAACCATTGCTTCATTGGTTTTAAGATTTTATGATCCTGTAAGTGGCGAAATTTTATTAAACGGAAAAAACACAAAAGATATTTCTCTCACCGCACTGCGCAACCAAATGGCCATTGTTCCACAAGATGTGATTTTATTTGCAGGTACCATCAAACAAAACATTGAATACGGAAATCCGGATGCAACAATAGATGAAATTACCGAAGCCGCTCGCAAAGCAAATGCATTGGAATTTATCAATAGTTTTCCGGATAAATTTGATACCATTGTTGGCGAACGAGGCATTCAGCTTTCTGGTGGTCAACGCCAACGCATTGCCATTGCAAGAGCCGTATTGAAAAATCCTTCGGTATTAATTTTAGATGAAGCAACCAGTTCACTGGACAGTGAAAGTGAGCGTTTGGTTCAGGAAGCCTTAGATACATTAATGCAAGGCAGAACAAGTATTGTTATTGCTCATCGCTTATCTACCATCAGAAATGCCGATAAAATTATCGTTCTTGAAAAAGGCGAAATCATTGAAAGTGGCACACACGAAGAACTGATTAAACTGGAAGACGGTTTATACAAAAGTTTATGCAGATTACAATATGATCTTTCCTCGGTAGCATGAGTCAGGGTTTGTTTCAAAAAACATATTGGTATGTTGGTATGTTCATGAGCATACTTATTTTTTTTATGGGATTAGGTTTGCTTTTCACTGCTTATTTAATTGATAATTTACCCTCGCCCAACAGAACTTACTTGGGTGGAATTTTTTTAGTTTATTCAATTTTCAGAGGCACACGAGTGTATCAACAATTTAAGCAGAACAGAAATAATGAAGACTAATCTGATTTTTCTTTTTATTAGTGTTTCATTGTTTTTTTCTTGTCAAACACAAGAAGAACACGCCGCTCTGGATACACCTACTTCAGGATCTTTAACTGTTTTTGCAGATGATGGATTAACATCTATGCTCGAAAATCAAGCATACACTTTCATGAAAATTTATCCGAACGCTAAAATTAATTTTATATACACCGAGGAAACAAATGCCATAAAATCTCTGTATGAAAACAATTGCAAAACAATCGCCATAAGCAGAAATCTGTGTGAACAGGAAGAGCGTTTATTCAAGCAATCCAACATTACTATAAACAAATCATTCATTTGTAAAAGTGCCATAGTTTTAATTGCTTCAAAAGAAGTTGCTGATTCAGTTATTAGCACAAGTTCATTGAAACAACTTTTGAGTGGAGATACCAGTCAATCAAATTACAAATACTGCATTTTTGAAAACAAACAATCTTCATCGGCAGTATTTTTAAGAGATACTTTAGTAAAAGGCACAATTGGCAAAAATTGTTTTGCCGCTGAAAACTTTAATGATTTAATTCAGCGCATTCAAAAAAACAGAAATGCGCTTGGCATTATTGATTATAGCCATATCAGCGATTCTGATGATAGTATTAGCAAGTTCATTAAAACAAATTTTAAAATTATTGCAGTTTCTAAAAACAATGAAAAACTGGCTTATTACCCTGATCAGAGTAATATTCAAACCGGTGATTATCCTTTTACCAGAAGCATTTTTTTAATTCGTCGAGGACAGGATTTTTCATTGGCTGCAGGCTTTATAACTTATGTTGCCGGTCCAAGCGGGCAAGTAATCCTATTGAAAACCGGTTTTGCACCATGGCGTCAGCCGGAACGAGTAATATCGGTAAATCTTGATTATTAAAATTAATCTAATCTCTTTGTTATGCTTCTTTTTGGTTACAAATTCATTGAATTTTTTCGTCAAAATTATTCCATTATGAGTGCAAAATTGGCCTTTTCTCACTCAAAAATAAGCTATAACAAATTCATTTTATAAAATTTAAACAGGCTCTAAGATTAAGAAAAAACTCTTAACAAAAATCTACTATCTAAAATCACACAACGAACTTAAGAATTCATTAAATGTTCGATTTCTTCTGCTTCTAATGGAATTGATTGCATTAAATCAACCGGACAGTTTTGGGTAACTAAAATATTATTTTCAAGTCTGACTCCAATGTTTTCTTCTGGGATATAAATTCCTGGCTCACAGGTAAACACATTTCCTTCCTGCATTGGTTCGTAAAAGAATCCAACATCATGAACATCGAGACCTAAAAAGTGTGAAGTACCATGCATAAAATATTTTTTGTACGCCGGCCAAGCAGGATTTTGTTTATCAACATCTTCCTTTGTGATAAGTTTTAACTTTAATAACTCTTCAGTCATTAAATCACCAACAGCTTTGTTGTATTTCTCAAAAGTATTTCCTGGAACAAGCATTTTTATTGCTTCTTTCATTACGTGTAATACAGAGTTGTAAACTTCTTTCTGACGGCTGGTAAATTTTCCGTTAACAGGCAAAACCCTTGTTAAATCACTTGCATAATTTGCGTATTCTGCTGCAACATCTAATAGAATAATATCACCATCATTACAAACTTTGTTGTTTTCTACATAATGTAAGACACAGGAATTTTTTCCAGATGCAATAATAGGTCCGTAAGCAAAGCCATTACTTTTATTTATTAAAAACTCGTGAATTAATTCCGCTTCTATTTCAAATTCATGTACACCCGGTTTAATAAATTTAAGCAATCTTCTAAAACCTTTCTCAGTTATATCGCATGCTTTTTTAATGAGCTGAACTTCGATTTCATTTTTAACCGAACGAATGGCATGCATAATAGGTGCAGATCGCTCAAACTTATGCAGAGGATATTTTTCTTTGAACCATTTGCTTAGACGATTTTCCTGGGTTTCAGTATCAATGTATCTTCTTGTATGTTCGTTTTGATTAAGATAAATGTATTCACATTGAAAGATGATAGTCTTTAAAATTTTCTCAAATTCATGTGTCCAATAAATCGTTTCAATTCCGCTGATTTCCTTTGCTTGTTGTTTGGTGAATTTTGCACCTTCCCAAATTGCAATGAGTTCACTTGTTTCTTTAATGAATAAAATTTCTTTCAATTTATTGTCTTTGGCATCAGGAAAAACTACCAGTAAAGTATCTTCCTGATCAATTCCGCTTAAGTACAATAGATCTGAATTTTGTTTAAAACCCATTGAACCATCCGCGTTAGTTGGCAAAATATCATTGGAAGTAAACACAGCTATTGAGCCTGGCTTTAATTTTGAAATAAAGTTTTTTCTATTCTGAATATAAAGCTGATTGTTGATTGAATCGTAACGCATGTTAATTGAAAATTTTTTTTTAATAATTAAAAACCGTAAGCCTTGTAGTTTTTTGTAAACTCTTCATCTTCAAATTTTGGATTTAATTGCAGGTTTGAATAATCATACTGTTCATATAACCCAATATTATCATAAACCCTTGAGCCGGTTGGAAGAAAATTTTGCTTATCAACATAAATTAATACATACTTTGCATAAGCTGTTGGAACTTTAATTATCTGCCCAACTTTAACGTCTTTATAGTCATCAACTTTTTTGTTATTTTCTAAAATCATATATTCACTTACATGTAACTTTTTCGCAATAGTTAAGAGATTTTCTCCCTTTGCAACTGTGTAATCAATTAATCTGAAATCGTTATTATTTATAGAAAATTTGTAGCAAAATCTACCGTTAATAAATTCTTCACCTTCATACTTAAATAATTTATCAAACTGATCTCCTGCCTTTAGAACATTATGCGCAATTACATTTCCAAAATAATCAAATCCCATTTCGTTTATTGTATGGTGCTGACCATCTCGCATTAATGAACCCATTGGATCTAAATTAAGATTAAAAAATGGAAATGAATTTGGTTTAACCAAGGCATCGCCTTTATTTGTTCCTTGAGTCCAAAGTACCTCTATTCCATTTGTGCTTAAATATAATTTTCTGGGGTTACGTTTTAACTTTACCGAAGATGAAAAATAATTGAATTTACCTTCAGTTCTTTCTGTTATTTTTAAATTGTATTTTAAACCTTCTACATTCTTTATTGCAGTAATCATTTTCATTACAATTTCTCTGCAGGAAGGAGGGGCAGAAAAAATTTCTGTATTAAGATAAAATAAAGCAAATAAAATAAGTAAATATTTATTTTTCACCTTTCAAATGTAATAATTCTTTTATAAAAAGTTAACTCTAAAAAAATACAGAACTAATAATAAAAGTAATGAAATAAAATTCTTTTATTAGTTAATTCAATTGTAGGTGCAGGAATTTTTATTGAATTAAAAACAACAAAAATATTTTTCAAAAACTTACTTTTTGTTTTGATTTTCGTTAAATCAAGATCTAAGGATAAAAGTAATTTACGATTACGATTATTTCCGATGATGCTTCCATTTGTTGGAATGATTACATAATTGTCGCGTCCGCTAATCATGCCTTCTGCACCATAGCCAATAGCCAGGTTAAGCCATTTTGGAAACTTGCAATTTTCGCCTGAAAAGTAAAACGGATTAAACGATAACCAGTATGTTTGCCCATTGTAATCTTTTAATAGTTGTTCAGCTAAATTATTTCCGAGCAATTCTTGTCTATATTTTGGGTATTGGGTTTGGTGAAATGAAAATTTTAATTTGATGAACTGATCATTCAAAAAATGTTGCTGAAAAGCAAATATGGAAATTCCACTTGCATTTGCTAGCATGTCGCTTGCAGAAAAACCCCAACCGGTTGAAAAACCATCCATAATTTCAATTGTTGTAAGGTACCCAAAAACAGCTACAGAAGAATAAATCAATGATTGTTTATCAGAATAATTTGCCCATTTGCAAGCATTGAATCCAAGTAAACTCAATTGATAATTAGAGTAAACATGCCCTACCTTATCGATTTGTAGCCACTCTGGAGCATCATTAAAAAAATGAAAATTATTTGTGCTGTAATTTTTATACCAGGCAAAATACAAAGCAGTTCCGGTAGCAATACCGCCACCAATAGAACTTACTTTTAAAATAGTTTGTCTTTTTTTAAAGAAATGTGCAGAATCAGTTTGTGCTTTTGTAAAGCCAATGGTTTTTAAAAGCAATACCGTGCAAACGAATGTTCGCACGAATCGATTAAGCATGTTGTTTTGTAGAATCAATTATTTCCTTCAGCAAATTCATACGGGTTTGAAAATCTTTTAGTTTGTTTTTTTCAACTTCAATTTTCTTTTCTAACTCTGTAATGAAATCATTTTTGCCTTTGGCATTTTTAAAAAAGCCCATGTTGTTTTCATAGGTTCTTATGCTACCATTAATTTCATCGATTTGCTTTTTTAAAAATTCGCGTTCTTTTTTAAGCAAGGTTTCACTATCAGATGAAGATTTAAAACGCTCAAGTTTATTTTTAAACTTCATTAAAAACTTTTCTGATTGATTGCTGATAACTACATCATACAACTCATCGAGTTTTTTATAAAACACATCATTAATGCGTTGTTTTTCTTTTGCAGGAACTAACCCTGCAGCGTGCCAGGCATCAGAAAACTTTTTAAGTTCCTCTCTGTCTGTTGCATTTTCACCACTTAACTGAAACTCGTTTATCTTTTTCAATAATTCTTCTTTAACCTGAAGATTTCCAGAATACTCATTGTCCTTAGCTTCATAAAAAGATTTTTTGGCATCGAAGAAAGTGTTGCACGCTTTTCTGAAACGTTGAAACAATCGAGGTTCTTCAGATCCTGCATTTGTAATTTTTTTCCAATCATCCTGCAAACGAATAATTTTATCGGTTGTTTCTTTCCAGTTTGCAGTTTCGTTTTGTAATGCTTCTGCCTTTTCTATTAAGGTCATTTTTTGTTGTTTGGCAGTAGCATGTTTTTCTTTTAAATGCGTATAAAAATCTTTTTTCTTATTAAAAAATTCATCGCACACATTTCTGAAATCTCTATAAACAGTATCTCCCGCAGGTTTTTCGGTGTATCCAATATTTTTATATTCTTCCTGTAATTTTATTAATTGTTCTGTTTTTGCTTTCCATTTGTCATCGCTTTCAGGTAGTTCATTTAAAAAGGCTTTCGCTTTTTCAACAATTGATTTTTTGCTATCTAAGTTTTGTTTTTTACGATCTTCCATTTCATTGTAATATGCTTTTATTTTCGCATACACTTTATCAATGGCATCTTTGTAGGTAATTTTCAATTCAGTCCAATTATCTTGAAGTACAGGTCCAACCTCTTCCCAGTCGTTTCGGTAAACCTTAATTAATTGTTCTACTTCCTTAACATTTTCTTTTTCAATCAAAACATTTATA
>Ga0315906_10006628_pt1 | contig 14285 bp, 10 predicted proteins | sample LakEriMetagenome_4_FD_203526 | JGI IMG/M metagenome (GOLD analysis project Ga0315906, IMG submission 203526) | Freshwater fungal communities from buoy surface, Lake Erie, Ohio, United States - Buoy 2 MA122 | ecosystem: Environmental > Aquatic > Freshwater > Lake > Lake biofilm | place: USA...
CCGATCGAGTGGCGGATCTCCACCTGGTTGATGCCGGCGAGGTAATACTCGACCGGATCCTCGGCGGTGATGATCTTGGTGTCGGGCCGGTTGAGCTCGTTGAGCGAGGCGTAGAGCGTGGTCGTCTTGCCCGAGCCCGTGGGGCCGGTGACGAGGATAATGCCGTTGGGACGGCGGATCAGGTTCTTGAACTGCCGGAAGTCGTTGTCGGAGAGCCCCAGCTGGCGGATGCCGACGCGGATGTTGTCCTTGTCGAGGATCCGCATCACCACCGACTGGCCGTGGTTGGTGGGGAGCACGCTGACGCGGAGGTCGTAGTCCTTGCCGTCGGCCGTGAGCTTGATGCGGCCGTCCTGCGGCCGGCGCCGCTCGGCGATGTCGAGCTTGGAGAGGATCTTGATGCGGGAGAGGATGGCACCGAGGAGGCGGCGAGGCGGATTGTCGCGCTCCACGAGCCGGCCGTCGATCCGGTAGCGGATCCGCACCCGGTCCTCGAAGGGCTCGATGTGGATGTCGCTGGCCCGGAGCTGCACCGCTTCGGTGATGATCAGGTTTACGAGCTTGACCACCGGGGCGTCGGACTGGTCGTCGGGCCCCTGGGTGGCCGCCTGCTCCACGGCCGTCTCGGTGAAGTCGATGGCGGTGTCGGTAAACTCCTGGAGCATGGAGTCGGCGCTCTCGCCGTCGGAGAGGCCGTAGTTGCGGTTGATGGCCTCGACGATCTGCTCGCGGACGGCCAGGGCCATCTCCACGTCGCGGTTGAGGATGAACCGCAGCTTCTCCTGCGTGTCGATGTCGGTGGGGTCGCAGGTGGCGACGCGGAGCGCGCCCCCCGACTCGGCCAGCGGGAAGATCGTGTTTTCGCGGGCCACGCTCTCCGGCAGGAGCTCGATCACCTCCGGCGGCACCTGGATGTCGGCGAGGTTCACGAACTTCAGCCGGTAGGCCTTCGCCAGGGCCTTCATCACCTTCTCGCCCGGTGCGTAGCCGAGCCGCACCACCTCCTCGTGCATCTTCTTGCCGGAGGTGCCGGCGATGCGGGTGGCCTCGGCGAGCTGCTCGGCCGAGACGATCCCCTCGGAGAGGAGAATGGTGGCAAAGGCGTCGGGCATGGCGAGAGGGAACCGTCCGGGTCAGGCGGGTGTTTCGAGGAAGGTGTCGGTGTGCTCGTAGCCGGGGGCGCAGGTGCAGAGGAACACGAGCTCGGTCGGCCCCGTGTTGCGGATGGTGTGGCGGCAGCCCGGCGGGATCGCGATCGCGTCGCCGGGACCGACGGGGCGGGTCTCGTGGCCGAGGGTCATGGCGGCGGTGCCGGAGAGGATGTAGTAGATCTCTTCGGTGACGGCATGGTGGTGGGGGGTGGTGGCGGCGCCGGGAGCGAGCCGGGCCTCGGCCAGGCTCTGCTTCCGGATGGCGGAATTGCGGTGGGCGAGCAGTTCACGGATCGTCGAGCCGTCGGCCGTGACGAAGGGCGGGGCGTCCTGCTGGTTGACCACGTCCATGGAGGTGCTGAGGCCGAAGGTGCGAGTCTGGCGGACTGGAAACGTTCCCGCTGGTCAGGATACCAGACTGCCCGCGAAATGAAGACACGCCGGCGGGATCGGCCGGGCCTCCCAGGCGGCGGGATCGGGCAGGTCGGCGGCGGCGAAGGACATGTCGGCCTCGACGACGATCCGGCTGCCCGGCGGTGCGGCGCCGCGCAGGGCGGCGATCAGGGCGAGGAGCTCCGGCCGCCGCTCATGACCGGCGGCAAAGAACTCCCATGGCGGCGAGATGAAGACGATCCAGGGGAGGTCGCGCGGCAGGTCGGGGAGCCGGCGGGCCCAGAGGAGGACGTCGCCGGACCGGACCTCGACGCGATCCTCGACCCCCAGCCCGCGGGCCGATCGGCGCAGGGCGTCGGCAGTGGGAAAGTGCCGCTCCACGAGGATCGCTCGGACGGCACCGCGGCTCACGGCCTCGAAGCCGAGCGCGCCGGTGCCGGCGAACAGATCCAGGGCGACGGCGCCGCGGACGTCCGTGCCCAGGAGATCGAACAGCGATTCGCGAACCCGGTCCTTCATCGGCCGTGTGCGGCCATGGGGCAGAAACTCGAGCCGCCGGCCGCGGAGGTCGCCGCCGATGATCCGCGGCGCGCTGGCGGCCTCGTCGCCGGCAGGCCGCTGGCTGGCGGCAGCGGAGGACGGTGCGGGAGGGCGGCGGACGGGGCGATGGCGGGCCATGAGGCGTCCTTTTATATGGCAAGACATCGCATCGTGCGATTTTTGCCTGGTGGGCCTCCCAAGAAGCCCGGGGCGGGAGCCCGGGGACACCGGGTGTGAACACCACCCCGCCATGCATGCCGCATGCACGGGCGCGTGACTCCCCGGTTCGAAACCGTGGCGGATGGTAAGCGGGGAGGTAGGTGACCCGGAGTCCCCCGGCTTCCGCCGGGGGCTTTTTGTGGGCAGCACGGCAAGAAGCCCCGGGTGGGAGCCCGGGGACACCGGGTGTGAACACCACCCCGCCATCCACGCCGCATGCACGGGCGCGGAGCCACGCAGCATCGACGACGCCGTGCACCCGCACGGTGTGTTATCGTACCGTTTTCCAACATGCGGAGATTGAAACCATGCGGGTCAAGCAGGTGGGAACGAGGCGGCGGTGGCGGACGGCATCCGTGGTAGCGACGCTGATGGCCGCCATGGGCGGAACGGCCGCGGCACAGGTTGCGGCGACGCAGGTCGATCCGGCCGCGGCCAAGGCGGAGTTTGACGCGGCCTCGAAGGAGATGAAGGACCTCGTCGGCGAACTCACCGTGCTCCAGGCGCAGTATCAGCAACCGCAGGCCGACAAGGCGGCTCTCGAGGCGAAGTTCGACACCGTGAAGGTGAAGGCCCAGGCCACGAGCGAGCGACTCGAGAAGGCGGCCTTCGCCCTGGCGATCGCCGATCCCAAGAACGCCGAAGCCAAGGAGATCAGCGGTGCCGTCGTGGCCGGATCGCTCCAGGGCGACGATCCCCGCAAGGCGCTCGCGCTGGCCGCCCGGCTCGACGCGGCCGGGGCCGCCGGCGGCGACGTGGCGCTGATGGCGGCGACCGCGGCGATGATCCTCTCCGATGTCGACGCCGCGGAGGCCTGGCTGAAGAAGGCCGAGGCGGCCGGCGCGGCGAAGGCCCGCCTCGGCGACCTGCGCGAGGCAGCCGCCGCCGAACGGGAGAAGGTGGCCGCCGAGATGGCGAAGCGGGCCGCGGAGACGAAGGCCGACGACCTGCCGCGGGTGAAACTCTCCACCAGCCAGGGCGACATCGTCGTCGAGCTGTTCGAGAACGAGGCGCCCAACACCGTCGCCAATTTCGTCAGCCTCGTGGAGAAGGGCTTCTACGCCGGCACGCCGTTCCACCGTGTGATCCCCGGCTTCATGGCCCAGGGGGGCGACCCGACCGGCACCGGCACCAGCGGTCCGGGCTACGCGATCGCCTGCGAGTGCGATGCGGCGGGGGCCCGGAAGCATTTCCTCGGCACGCTTTCGATGGCCCATGCCGGGCCGAACACGGGCGGCTCGCAGTTCTTCCTGACGTTTCGACCGACGGAGCATCTCGACGGCAAGCACACGGTCTTCGGGCGCGTGATCGAGGGCTTCGACGTGCTGCCGAAGCTGATGCGGACGCAGGACGAGCAGGGCCGTCCAGTGCGGGGCATCAAGCCCGACACGATCGTGAAGGCCGAGGTGGTGCGGAAGCGCAACCACCCGTACGAGCCGAAGACGCTGCCCGACCCGCGGAAGCGGTGAGCGCCGGGGGCGTCGCTGCATTGGGGGCGGGAGCGACCTGCGGCATGGATGGCGGGATGGTGTTCATGGCCGGAGTCCCCGGGTTTCCACCCGGGGCTTCCTAACGCGCGGCCTCCCCACAAAAAGCCCCCGGCGGGAGCCGGGGGACACCGGGTCACCTACCTCCCCGCTCACCATGCGTTCCGGTTTGGAAGCGGGATTCACGTGCCGTCATGGGGCATGGATGGCGGGATGGTGTTCATGGCCGGAGTCCCCGGGTTTCCACCCGGGGCTTTTTGGGACGCGTGGCCTCCCCACAAAAAGCCCCCGGCGGGAGCCGGGGGACACCGGGTCACCTACCTCCCCGCTCACCATGCGTTCCGGTTTGGAAGCGGGATTCACGTGCCGTCATGGGGCATGGATGGCGGGATGGTGTTCATGGCCGGAGTCCCCGGGTTTCCATCCGGGGCTTTTTGGGACGCGCGGCCTCCCCACAAAAAGCCCCCGGCGGGAGCCGGGGGACACCGGGGCACCTACCTCCCCGCTCACTGGATCCACTCCTTCGCCCGCGCGCCGGGGCGGGCCCGCACCAGGCGGGGCACCGCGTAGCCGGGCAACGATTCACGCAGGCCGCGGTGCAACGCGATCGCCCGCTCCGCGGCGACCTCGAAGTGGGCGGCCCCGGCGACACGATCGAGCAGATGCAGGTAATAGGGCATGACCCCGATCTCCACCAGCCGCTCCGCGAGCGCCCGCTGGGCCGCGAGGGAATCGTTGACCCCGGCGAGCAGCACCGCCTGATTGAGCAGCAGCGCTGGGGCGGCCGCCATCCGACGCGTCGCGTGCTCGACGGTCGCGTCGAGTTCCTGGGCATGGTTGGCGTGGATCACGACGACGGTCGTGAGCCTGGTCGCCGCGAGGGTGGCGACGAGGGCGTCGGTGACCCGCGCCGGCAGGACCACGGGCAGCCGCGAGTGGATCCGCAGCCGGCGCAGATGGGGGATCGCCTCGAGGCGGCCGACGAGGTCGGCGAGCCGTGCGTCGTCGAGCAGCAGCGGGTCGCCGCCGGAGAGGATGACTTCCGTGAGCGTCTCGTCGCCGGCCACCGCCTCCACGGCGGCGGCCAGTCCGGCCTGGGTGACGCCGTTCTCGGCGTAGGGGAACTCACGGCGAAAACAGTAGCGGCAGTTCACCGCGCAGCCGCCGGCGGCCAGGAGGAGTCCGCGGCCGGGGTACTTCCGCAACAAGCCCGGTGCGGCGAGGGTCGCCGCCTCGTCGAGCGGATCGGCTGTGAAGCCCGCGGCCGGAATCTGTTCGGCGGCCGCCGGCAGCACCTGGAGCAGCAACGGATCACGGGGATCGCCCGGCCGCATCCGCGCCGCGAAGCCACGCGGCACCAGCAGCGGAAAGCCGCCCATCGCGGCCCGCGCGGTCGCGGCGCTGTCGGCATCGAGCGCGAGCAAGGCGCAGAGTTCGGCGGGGTCGCGGATGGCGGCGGCGAGTTCCCGCTGCCAGGTGGCGGGGGCGTGCCGTGCGGCCGCCGGGCCGGTCTCGGGCGGCAGCGGCGGCGACGGGGCGACCGGGAGCGACTGCATGGGCGCGTGCGCCGAGAGCGGGCGCAGTCCGGGAAACGGGGCGGACGTTGACAGGTCGCGGGGGCGCGGCCACTCTTGGAGGCCCTTCCCCCGCGGTCCGCTCCAGAATACGGCCGCCGCCCGGGGAAGGAAACACGCCTGTTCGACCGGACGACCCGAGGAGCCCGAGATGCCCGCCTACAACACCAGCGAGTTCAAGAAGGGCCTCAAGGTCCAGATCGACGGCGATCCCTACATCATGATCGAGTGCAACTTCGTGAAGCCCGGCAAGGGGCAGGCACTCTACAAGTGCAAGCTGCGGAACCTGCTGCGAAACACCGTGCTCGACCGCACCTACAAGAGCGGCGACTCGCTCGACGCGGCCGACATCAGCACGATCGAGGCCCAGTACCTGTACAAGCAGGGCGAGGCGTTCGTGTTCATGGACAACGCCAACTACGAGCAGTACGAGCTGTCCAAGGAGCAGGTCGACGACGCCTGGAAGTGGATCAAGGAAGGCACGGTCTGCTCGATGCTCCTCTACAACGGCAACCCGATCTCGATGGAGCCGCCGAACCACATGGTGCTCAAGGTCGAGTATGCCGAGCCGGCGATCCGCGGCAACACGGCGACCAATCTGACGAAGCCGGTGAAGCTCGAGACCGGCGCGGAGGTGATCGTGCCCGCCTTCATCGAGCAGGGCGACACGATCAAGATCGACACGCGGACGGGCGACTACCTGGAGCGGGTGAAGGTCTGATCCGAGCCGGTGCGGTGCCGCACGCGAACCCGCGGCCGCGTGCGGCATGGCAGGCGGGGTGATGGTTGAACGCGGAGTCCCCGGGTTTCCACCCGGGGCTTTTTGGCGCGCTGTTCACAAGAAGCCCCCGGCGGAAGCCGGGGGACTCCGGGTCACCCGCCTTCCCGCTCACCATGCGTTCCGGTTTCGAAGCGGGGCTCACGCGTCGTCATGCGGGATGGCAGGCGGGGTGATGGTTGAACGCGGAGTCCCCGGGTTTCCACCCGGGGCTTTTTGGCGCGCTGTCCCCAAAAAGCCCTCGGCGGTCAATGCCGCCGTCAGGCCACGCCGGCGGGCGCCCGCCCCTGACCGCGCCGAGGGCCGTCGCCCCGCGAACCACCGGGGCCGTCACGGCGACCCCGGCCGCCGATCGCCACGGCGGCCCGCACGCTCCCCGGACCGAGCAGTTCCGCCACGGCCGCGTGGAGCTCCGGTGACCACGCCACCTGGTGGCGGTCGGCTTCGAGGAGCACCCGCGACCCGTCGGCGAGATCGATCACCAGCCGCAACGGCACGGTGCCGGGATGGCGGCCGACGAGCTCCGCGAGCCGGTCGAGCACGGCGGCATCGTGCGTGCCCTCGACCATTCGCACGGTGACGCTCCGGGCCGGAAGCCGCCGGGCCTCGGCGATCGGCACGATCTCGTTGACCACGAGGTTCGTCTCCTCGCTGCCGGCCCGGCGATCGATCGAGCCGGCGACGAGAATCACCGCGTCGGGCTGGATCGCCTCGCCGAGCCGCGCGTAGTCCTCCGGCCAGCAGATCGTGCGGACGAGGCCGTCCATGTCCTCCAGGTCGAACATCGCGTAGCGGGTATGCGTGGAGCCGGGGCGGGCCTGCTTGGTGTTCGAGAGCTTGAGGGCGGAGACCAGGCCGCCGATCACGACCTCGCCCTTGGCCTTCACGCCGCCGAGCCCGGCGGTGCCGTGGCTGCACAGGCTGTCGAGGAGGTCCTTGTGCTCGGCGAGCGGATGGCTGTGGACGTAATAGCCCAGCACCTCCTTTTCGCCGGACCGCATCTCCAGGTCCGACAGCGGCGGCACGTCGGGCAAGACGGAGGGTTCCGCCGTCGCGGGACCGGCCGCGGGCGGGTCGAAGGCGGCGAACAGGTTCTTCTGGCCGCTCTTGCGGTCCGCCAGCCGCGCGGCACCGGCCGCCATCGCCCGCTCGATGCCGGCGAGGATCGCGCCGCGGTGGCCCCCGAGCTGGTCGAGGGCGCCGGCCTTGGCGAGGTTCTCGATCGCGGTCTTGTTGACCACGGAAGGGTCGAGCCGGCCGCAGAAGTCGTGCAGGTCGCGATACGGGCCATGCTTCGCGCGATCGGCGGCGATCGCCTCGGCGGCCTGCACGCCGCAGCCCTTGATGGCGGCCAGCCCGAAGAGGATCCGGCCGCCGCTCACGGAGAAGTCCGGCAGCGAGGCGTTCACGTCGGGGGGCGCGACCTCGATCCCCATCCGCCGGCAGTCCTCGACGTGCTCGACGAGCGCGTCCTTCTTCTTGAAGTTGCGGCCCGTGATGTCGCCGGAGAGCAACGCGGCCATGAACTCCCGCGGATGGTGCGTCTTCAGGTAGGCGGTCTGCCAGGCGAGGAGGGCGTAGGCGGTGGAGTGGCTCTTGTTGAAGCCGTAGCCGGCGAACTTCTCGATCAGCGCGAAGACCTCGTCGGCCTGCTGCTTCGTCAGGCCCTGCGCCTGGGCACCCTTCACGAACTGCTCGCGGAAGGCGGCGATGGTCTCCAGTTTCTTCTTGCTGATCGCCTTGATGCAGGTGTAGGCGGAGGAGAGCTCGATGCCTCCGAGCCGCTCCAGGATCCGCATCACCTGCTCCTGGTAGACCATCACGCCGTGGGTCTCGGCGAGCACGTCCTTCATCACCGGATGGAGAAACTCCGCCCGCTTCCGGCCGTGCTTCACGTCGACGTACTCGTCGACCATTCCGCCCTCGAGCGGGCCGGGGCGGTAGAGGGCGTTCACGGCCACGATGTCGAGGAAGTGGTCGGGCTTCATCCGCTGGAGCAGGTCGCGGATGCCGCCGCTTTCCAGCTGGAAGATGCCCTTCGTCTCGCCGCGGCACAGGAGCGCGAAGGTGGCCGCGTCGTCGAGCGGGAAGGCGAAGGGGTCGGGCCGTTGGCCCGTGGTCGACTCGATGATGTCGAGCGTCTTGGCGACGACCGTCAGGTAGCGGAGGCCGAGGAAGTCCATCTTCATGAGGCCGGCCCGCTCGACGTCGCCCATCGCCCACTGGGTGATCACTTCCTCCTTGCCCGTCACCCGCTGGAGCGGCACGTATTCCACGAGCGGGCGGTCGGCGATCACGACGGCGGCCGCATGCGTGCCGACGTTCCGCGCCAGACCCTCGATCCGCCCCGCCAGGTCGACGAGCTCGCGGACCTCGGCGTCGGCCTCGCAGGCCGCCGCCAGCTGGGAACCCGGCGCGGCCGCGTCTTCCAGCGAGATGCCGAGCTGGTCGGGCACGAGCGCCACGATCTGGTCCACGCGGGGCACCGGCAGCCCCATCGCCCGGCCCACGTCGCGAATCGCGGCCCGGGCCGCCAGCGTGCCGAAGGTGCCGATCTGGGCGACGTTCGCCGCGCCGTACTTGCGCTTCACATACTCGATGACCTCGCCGCGCCGCTCCTTGCAGAAGTCGATGTCGATATCGGGCGCCTCGCGGCGGTTGACGTCGAGGAACCGCTCGAAGAGCAGGTCGTATTCCAGCGGACAGACGTGCGACAGGTAGAGCGAGTAGGCGACGAGGGCCCCCACGCCCGAGCCTCTGGCCGCCGCCGGGATGCCCTGCTCCCGGGCGTGGCGGACGAAGTCCCAGACGATGAGGAAGTAGCTGGCGAAGCCGAGCGTGTCGATCACGGCTAGCTCGCGGTCGAGCCGCTCGAGCACCTGCGGATGGAGCTCCGCGGTGGCGGGATCGGCCGGCACGGTCCCGCCGGCCCAGCGCTTGGCGATGGTGGCGTACCGCTCCCGCAGCCCCTCCAGGCAGAGCCGCCGCAGTTCGGCGCTCGCCGTCCGGCCGCCCGGCACGTCGAAGCCGGGAAAGTGCCGCTTGCCGAGGTCGAGGTCGAGGCCCACGGAATCGGCGATCGTCTGGCTGCGGGTGACGGCGTCGGCCACCAGGCCGCGGTCGTGGCCGGCGAACGCGGCGTGCATCTCCGTCGGGCTCTTGAGGTAGAACTCGCTGGAGTCCATCCGCATCCGCGTGGCGTCGTTGCGGAACCGGCCGGTGTTCACGCACAGAAGGATGTCCTGGGCCTCGGCGTCCTCGCGGTTGACGTAGTGGCAGTCGCAGGTGGCGACCGGCGGGATGCCGAGCTCGCGGGCGATCTCGAGGGCGGCGTCGGTGACCTGCCGCTGCACGTCGAGGCCGTTGTCCTGGATTTCGATGAAGTAGCGGTCGCCGAACGTCCGCTGGAACCAGCCGGCGATCTCTCGGGCCTGGGCCAGCGACTCACGCTGCTCGCGGGACGAGCCGACGAGGGCGCGGCTGAACTCGCCCGACAGGCAGCCCGACAGACAGATGATCCCCTCGCCGAACTCCTCCAGCAGCTCGCGGTCGATCCGCGGCTTGAAATAGAACCCCTCCAGATAGGCCTTCGTCGCCAGCTGCAGGAGGTTGGCGAAGCCGGTGCGGTCGCGGGCCAGGAGCGTGAGGTGGAAGCTCGATTCCTTCTGGCTGCCGGCGTCCTTTTGGAACCGGCTGCCGGGGGCGATGTAGGCCTCGTAGCCGATGATCGGGTTGATGCCCGCCGCCTTGGCGGCCTGGTAGAACTCGAGCGCCCCGTGCAGGTTGCCGTGGTCGGTGATGGCCAGGGCGTTCATCCCCAGCTCGACGGTCCGCGACACCAGCCGGTCGATCGGGCTGGCGCCGTCGAGCAGGCTGTAGTGGCTGTGGCAGTGCAGGTGAACGAAGGGCGACGTGCTCATCCGTGGGCCTCGCTGGGGATCACGCGATTGTAGCGGACGTGCCCCGGCAGCCCGTGGTCACAGCCCGCCATGGCCGTCGTCCACTGGGCCGACCGGTGGAAACGCCGCGGGTTTCCCCGGCCGGCATTCGTCGCATCCTGCTTGGGCAGACTTGGGCCGCAGTCTGCTATGGCCGGTCGCCGATCTGCCGGAGGAGCTCGGCGAGCCGGGCCTGGAGGTCGAGCACGGCCTGCCATTCGGCAAAGTCGATCTCCACCTGCTCGTTGCCGGGCCGCATCACGGCCCCCTCGGTCGCGTCGCGGAGTACGGCCTGCACGTACTCGAGCAGTTCCGTGAGCTCCGCCGACTGGGCCGGGCTGAGCTTGTCGGGCAGTTGCGGCGGCCCGGCGGGCAGCAGCGGCGACCGCACTTTGCCGACGTCGGCGATGACGTCGGAGTTGTGCGTCGCGATCCGCTCCAGCCGCTCCCGCATCTCGCGGGCCCGCCCCTCCTCGGCGGCCGGGTGTCGGCCCGCGAGCGCCGCGATGCGGCGGTCGATGTCGCTGTGCGAGCCGACGAGCAGCAGGGATCGGCCCACGGCGATCATGTCGCCGTCGCGGACGATCCGCACCTGGATCTCCTCGCCGTTGACCTTCGTGCCGTTGGTGCTCTCCAGGTCGGTGGCGACGATCCGGTCGTTGTCGTCCTGGAGCTTGAGGTGGTAGCGGCTGATCCGCTCGTCGTTGAGCTGGATCGAGTTGCCTTCCTCGCGGCCGATCGTGACCGGGGTGGGGATGCGGTCGAAGACCTTGCCCCGATCGGCGCCGTGCAGCACCCGCAGCGTGATGAATGCCATAGGGACTGTCGCGTCCGCCGCAGCGGCCAGGCCATGCGGCCCGTCGCCCCGCCGCCGGCCGCCCGGACGCACCTCTTTCTCCCCTGGAGGATATACGCTGCGCGAGCCGCCGCGGTCAAAGGGCCTGCCGCGGCGGGGGAAACGGTTGCCGGTTCCGAGGGGGGGCCGCACCGGCTACCATGCGAGGACGGGCGTCCGTAGCTCAATTGGATAGAGCATCGGTCTTCGGAACCGAGGGTTGCAGGTTCGAGTCCTGCCGGGCGTATTTGGAGGGTTGGCGGGCAGGAAGCCCGCCATAGGAGCGGCACCGGCGGGTGCCGAAGCGATGGGAGCCCGGAGGGCGAGGCATCGCGTGAAGCAGCCTGCAGGTTCGAGTCCTGCCGGGCGTATTGGAGGGCTGGTGGGCAGGAAGCCCGCCATAGGAGCGGCACCGGCGGGTGCCGAAGCGATGGGAGCCCGGAGGGCGAGGCATCGCGTGAAGCAGCCTGCAGGTTCGAGTCCTGCCGGGCGTATTGGAGGGCTGGCGGGCAGGAAGCCCGCCTTTCGAGAGGCACCGACTTCGGTGTAGCGCCGGCTTCGGGGGCGGCAAAAGTCTCCTCGCTGTGGCCGCAGCGGCCACACGCTCGTCGAGCGTTCGCCGACCCCCTCGCCTACCTCTCCCAATGTGTCTGGGAAACGCGACCCGTATCCCGGAACCGCTCTAAGCGGCACCGGCGGGTGCCGAAGCGATGGGAGCCCGAAGGGCGAGGCATCGCGTGAAGCAGTCTGCAGGTTCGAGTCCTGCCGGGCGTATTCTCACTCCACCGGGCGGCCCTGGGCGTCGAACCGCTCCACGGCGCCGTCGCGGTCCGCCGGTCGCGTTCCCACCGCGATCGCGTCCACACCGGTGGCGTCCTTGATCTCGATCCGGCCGCCGCCACCGCCGACCACCCGGCCGATGTGCACGAGCACGGTGCCGTCGGTGCCGGTGACGAGGATCTCCCGGCAGACGATCTGCTCGGCCTCGATCGCGCCGGCGGCCAATGTCTCCAGCCGCTCGGCGGGCAGGGCCGCCGCCCGCACGGCCAAGCCGATGGCGAGAAACAGGAGCGGGTAGACGGTCCAGCGTTCGCGGCTGCTCATGTCTGCCTCACGCCTCGCCATGCAATTCGCGGAGCCGGCCGGAAAGCCGGAGGATGAGCTGCACCCGCTCGAACTGGTCGAGCCAATCGGCCGTCACGGCGGCGACCGCGTCGGCGGCCGGCGGCACGATGCCTGTGGCACAACCGGCTCCGAACTGGGCGGCCGCGGCGGCGCGGTAGGCGGAGAGCGTCCGATCGCCGTAGAAGAGCACCGGCGTGAAGTCCTCGCTGAAGAAGGCCGCCACCGGCACCCGCTGGCCGCCGCAGACCTTGAGGTGCGCGGCGATGTCGGGCCGGGCGTCCCGGTCGAGAAACCGCAGGTCGATCGCCGGCGCGGCCGCGGCGAACCGGGCGAAGATCGGGCACTGGTTCACGCAGTCGCCGCACCAGGCGCCCGACAGCACGAGCACCGGCATGCGGCGGACGAAGCCCGCCAGCAGCCGCTTCTGGTCCGCCGTGACCGCGATGCGATCGTGGCTGGCGTCCCAGCGGGCCCGCTGGTCGGGCGTGGCATGCCGGTCGAGGTAGTCGCGATAGGGCAGTGCGGCGGCGAAGGCGGCGGCCCAGGCCTCGGCGGTGGGCGGCGCACCGGCGCCGGGGATCGGGGTGGCGGGCGGCGGGACGACGGCGGTCATGCGGCAGGTCTCCTGGGGGCTCGTGGTGACGAGGCCGGATGATAGCGTTCCTCGTCTGCGAGGCCGCCTCCAAGGCCCGAGTTTGCCGCCCACCGTGTCGGCGCTGGGGGGCTGGGTAACGTTCTTGCCGCGGGAAAACGCCTGCTCAACCGGCCTTGACCCCGAAAAAAGCCCTCCCTACTGTCCCCCCGCCTGAAGGCCAGGGAGCGTGACCGCGAGGCTCGCTCCCCTCGAAGTCGCCGGCAGCACGGACGCTGGCCGGCGACCTCGAGCGGATCACATCCTCCGCACGACATACCGCGCCGACCAATCGCTCCCGGAAACGGTTCAGGTTCTCCGCCCCCCTGGGACCTGGACCGTTCCGGGGGCCTTTTTTTTGCGCGGCCATGGTGGCCGGCGCCGCATAGAATCTTCTCGATGGCGACGCACCAGCCCCCTCCCGACGCCGAGCGGCTGATCCGCTGGATCATGCTGGCGATCGTCGGCTGGGGCGCGATTCACGCCGTCGGCGCCTGGACGCTCAATCACGACGCCCGTCGGCCGCTGGTGGTGCTGGCCTGTGTGTTCGGATTCCTGGGGTTCTGGCTCGCGATGCTCGCCGCGCGGCGGCGGAGGCTCGCAGGGAGGGAATGATGTCGATCGTCCTCGGATCGAGCCTCGACAACGGGCTCGCGGCGCCGGTGGCCACCCGGCCCGCCGTGCAGCGGGCCACGAGCGTGACCAGCCTGTCGATCGGGCAGTATCTGATCCGCCGGCTCTCCGACTACGGGCTGCGGCACGTCTTCGGCCTCCCCGGCGACTACGTGCTCTCCTTCTACAGCATGCTCGAGCACAGCCCGCTCGACCTCGTGAACTGCACCCGCGAGGACTGCGCCGGCTACGCGGCCGACGCCTACGCGCGGGTCAACGGCATGGGCGCGCTGTGCGTGACCTACGGCGTGGGCGGCCTGAGCGTGGCCAACTCCATCGCCGGGGCGTACGCCGAGAAGAGCCCGGTCGTGATGATCTCGGGGGCGCCCGGTGTGGGCGAGCGGGCCAGCGATCCGCTGCTCCATCACCGCGTCCGCGAATGGCGGACGCAGCTGGAGGTGTTCGAGAAGATCTGCGCCGCCAGCCTGGAGATCGTCGACCCCGCCACGGCCTTCCGCGACATCGACTTCCTCCTCGACACGGCCTGGCGGCTGAAGCGGCCGGTGTACCTCGAGCTGCCGCGGGACATGGTCGCGGTGGTGCCCGACCAGATCCGTCCCTACTCCCCGCCGGAGCGCCGCAGCGATCCCGACGCCCTCGCCGAGGCCGTCCGCGAGGCCGCCACGCGGATCGCCGCCGCCAAGCGACCGGTGATCATCGCCGGCATCGAGCTGCATCGCTACGGCCTGCAGGCCGACGCCGTGGCCCTGGCGGAGGCGTCGGGCATCCCGATCGCGGCCACGATGCTCGCCAAGAGCGTGGTCAGCGAGGTGCATCCGCTCTACATCGGCCTCTACGAGGGGGCGATGGGGCGGCAGGAGGTGACCGACTTCGTCGAGGAGAGCGACTGCCTGATTCTCCTGGGCACGATCCTCACCGACATCGACCTCGGGATCTTCACCGCCAAGCTCGACGCCACGAAGAGCATCTTCGCCACCAGCG
>Ga0315906_10006631_pt1 | contig 14282 bp, 15 predicted proteins | sample LakEriMetagenome_4_FD_203526 | JGI IMG/M metagenome (GOLD analysis project Ga0315906, IMG submission 203526) | Freshwater fungal communities from buoy surface, Lake Erie, Ohio, United States - Buoy 2 MA122 | ecosystem: Environmental > Aquatic > Freshwater > Lake > Lake biofilm | place: USA...
TCGCCGGACGGGTTGTGATCATCGACGATGTGATCAGCGCCGGCACCTCGGTTCGCGAATCGGTCGAGCTCATTCGGGCGCAGGGCGCGAGTCCCTCGGCGGTCATGATCGCGCTGGATCGCCAGGAGCGCGCGGGCGATGCCCAACAGGTGGGCGAGCTCTCGGCGAGCCAGGAGGTGGCGCGGCTTTACGGCATGCCGGTGCTGGCCATTGCAAGCCTTGATGATCTGCTCACTTATCTGGCTACCGCCGATGCGTCGGATGCGCCCCATCGCGAGCGGGTCGCAGCCTATCGCGCGCGCTACGGCGAATCCTGACGCTTCGACCCCCACCCCTCTGGAGTGTTGCCATGCCCTTGCTGCCCCGCCTGGAAGACGACCAGCTCGCGCCCGAGGCGCGCGCGGTGTTTGAGGAGATCCGCCGAGTCCGAGGCTCCGACTATGTGAACGACATCTGGCGGGTGCTTGCCAATGATCCGGCGCTTCTCGCGCGCACCTGGTCGCAGACCCGCGCCACCATGGCTCCCGGCGCGCTCGATGGTCTCACCAAGGAATTCATTTACCTCGCTGCCTCCATCACCAACGACTGCGAGTACTGCATCCGCACACACACCGCATCGGCGCGCGCCAAGGGCATGACCGATGCGCAGTTTGCAGAACTCCTGGCGGTGGTGGGACTGGCCAACCAGTTCAACCGGCTGGCGGCGGGCACGCGGGTGGAGGTGGATGCCCGCTATCTCGATTGAAGGCGGGCGACTAAGAGCAGGTGACTCGGCGCTGGCGACTCGGCGCGGGCCGCCTGAACCCGCGCGTGGGGGTCTACGCCGCCGGCGCCCCGCCCAGCCTTGCGCGCAGCAACTCGTTCACCTGCTGTGGGTTCGCCTTGCCGCGGCTCGCCTTCATCACCTGACCAACCAGCGCGTTGAAGGCCTTGTCCTTGCCCGCGCGTAACTCCTCGACCGACTTCGGATGGGCGGCCATGACTTCATCGACCAGTTTGCCGATGGCATCACCGTCGCTGATCTGTTTGAGCCCGCGCGCCTCGATCAGCCGGTCGGGGGCATCGTCACCCGCCTGAGGTTCGGCCCATAGCAGCGCGAAGAGCTCGCGGGCGATCTTGCCCGATACGGTGCCGTCATCGATCCGCCGGATGAGCGCGGCGACCTGAGCGGGTGTGACCGGCGCGCCGGCAATCTCCAGCCCATCGCGGTTGAGCGCCGCCGCCACTTCGCCCATCACCCAGTTGGCCGCTGACTTGGCCGACGTGGCGCCCGGTGCGGTGCCGAGCGCCTGCAGCACCGCGTCGAAGTAGTCGGCGGTAGCGCGGCTTGCGGTGAGTGTGGTGGCGTCATAGGCCGAGAGCGCGTAATCGCGCTGATAGCGCTCGCGGCGCGCGCTGGGGAGCTCGGGCAGACTGGCCCGCACCGTCTCGATCCAGGGTGCGTCGATCTCAAGCGTAGGCAGGTCGGGGTCGGGGAAATAGCGATAGTCGTGCGCGTCTTCCTTGCTGCGCATCGAGCGGGTTTCGTCGCGTTCCGGGTCGTAGAGTCGGGTTTCCTGAACCACCCGGCCGCCATCGTCGATCAGATCGATCTGGCGCCGGACCTCGAACTCGATCGCGCGTTCGAGAAAGCGAAACGAATTGAGGTTCTTGATCTCGCAGCGCGTGCCGAGTTCGGTGCTGCCATGGATGCGAACCGAGACATTGGCGTCGCACCGAAACGAGCCCTCCTGCATGTTGCCGTCGCAGATGCCCAGCCACACCACCAGCCCGTGAAGCGCGCGCGCATAGGCAACCGCCTCGCGCGCCGAGCGCAGGTCGGGTTCGGTGACGATTTCGAGAAGCGGCGTGCCCGCGCGATTCAGGTCGATGCCGGAATAGCCGTGAAAATCCTCATGGAGCGATTTGCCTGCGTCTTCCTCGAGGTGAGCGCGGGTGAGCCGGACTGCGCGCTCGCAGGCTGCGCCGTCTTGTTCCCAGGCAATGGTGAGCTCGCCCCCCGCCACCACCGGCGTCTCATATTGGCTGATCTGATAGCCCTTGGGCAGATCGGGGTAGAAGTAATTCTTGCGGGCAAAGACCGAGCGCGGAGCGATCTGCGCGCCCACCGCCAGGCCAAAGCGAATGGCACAGGCTACCGCCGCGCGGTTGGCAACCGGCAGCACGCCGGGTAGCGCCAGATCGATCGCGCAGGCCTGGGTGTTGGGCTCGGCCCCGAACGCGGTGGCGGCGCCGGAGAACATTTTTGAGGCGGTGGCGAGCTGCACATGGGTTTCCAGCCCGATCACCACTTCCCAGGTGCGACCGGCACGGCGGACGAGGGCGGCTTGCGGTGCGTTCATTCGAGGAGAAGCCTTATTGAACCTGTGCGCACGAACCGGTGCGCGGGTCAAACATTACCGGCCAGGCGTCTTCGGCGATGCCGGGCGAGCAGCGGCGTTCGCAGCCGGCGTGTCCCAGGGTGACGCGCCGTCCGTCCTGCCAGATCATGAGTTTGCAGGCGCTCCCGTCGCGCGCGAGGAGCTCGACGTGCGGACGCGACTGCACCTGGCGGAATTCAGCGAGCTCGAAGCGGCACGTTCCGCGGTTGCCAACCCACAGCTGCCAGGACAGTGCACGCACCGTGCCGTCGGTGACCGCGAGTCGAGCCTGCTCGCGAAAGTCGTTGATGTCCCGCTGCTCGCAGCGGGCATCGAGGTGGATCGGTCGGTCGGCGATGGGCGCAGGCGCCACACCCGCGCAACCGGCGAGCGTGGCCAGGGCGAGCGGGCCCAGCAGGCCGGCGGCGGTCAGGCTGGCGCGGGCGGCCGGTATCGCGCAGTGCTCGCCGGTCATGGCTCGGCCGGTCGGCGCTGGTGCCAGTCGGTCACCTGCTGAAACTGATGGCCCACGTTGAGCAGACGCGCCTCGTCAAAGGGCCTTCCGATCAGCTGCAGGCCCACCGGACGGCCGCGGGCGCCAAAACCCGCGGGCACTGACATGCCTGGCAGCCCCGCGAGCGATGCGGGCAGCGTGTAGATGTCGGCGAGGTAGTTGGCCACCGGATCGTGGGTCTGGGTGCCAATGTCCCAGGCAACGGTGGGCGAGACCGGCCCGGCAATCAGATCGACCTGCTCGAACGCCCGGCTGAAGTCATCGGCAATCAACCGACGCAGCTTCTGCGCCTGCAGATAGTAGGCGTCGTAGTAGCCCTGCGACAGCACATAGGCGCCAATCAGGATGCGGCGCTTCACCTCGGCGCCAAACCCTTCGGCGCGGCTTCGTCGATAGAGATTGGCCAGGTCTGAAGGGTTCTCGGCACGATGGCCGTAGCGCACGCCGTCAAAACGGCTGAGGTTGCTGGAGGCCTCGGCGGGCGCAATCACATAGTAGGCAGGGATGGCGAGTTCGGTCTGTGGGAGGGAGACATCAACCAGGGTGGCGCCCAACGCCCGCAGCCGCTCAAACGCTGATTCCAGGGCCGCCCGGACGTCATCATGCAGACCCTCCCCGAAGAATTCCTTCGGGAGGCCGATTCTCAGACCCGCGAGCGGCCGGTCGAGTTCCCGAGAAAAATCTTCGGCGGCCCGCTCGGCGCTGGTGGAATCGCGCGGATCGAAGCCCGCCATGGCACCCAGCAACACCGCGCAGTCGTGGGCGCTCCGTCCCATGGCGCCGCCCTGATCGAGGCTGGAGGCGTAGGCGATCATGCCCCAGCGCGAGACGCGTCCGTAGGTGGGCTTGATGCCGGTGATGCCGCACATGGCGGCGGGCTGTCTGACCGAGCCGCCGGTATCGGTGCCGGTGGCAAGCGGGGCAAGCCCGCCCGCCACCGCAGCCGCCGACCCGCCTGAGGATCCGCCCGGAATGGCCGCCGGATCCCAGGGGTTGCGGGTGGCACCGAAGTGGGAGTTTTCGTTTGCCCCCCCCATTGCGAACTCGTCGCAATTGGTTTTGCCCAGGCAGACGGCACCCGCGCTCGCCAGCCGCTCGACCACCGTGGCGTCGTAAGGGCTCACATAGTCGGCGAGCATGCGCGAGCCGGCCGTGGAGCGCCAGCCGCGGGTGACAAAGATGTCCTTGTGGGCGATGGGGATGCCCAGCAGCGGCCCGCGCTCGCCCCGGGCGAGGCGCTGGTCGGCGGCCTGCGCCTGGCTGAGGGTGAGCTCGGGCTGCACATCGATGAAAGCGTTTAGCGGGCTCGAGGCCACCCGGTTCAGAAAGTGGTGGGCGAGTTCAACCGCGCTGGTTCGGCCTGAGGCGAGCGCAAGCGCGAGCTCGGCGACCGAAGCCTGGGTGGGGTCGGTGAGGCCGCTCACTCGATCACCCGCGGAACCAGGTAGAGCCCGGCCTCGACCTTGGGCGCGCCCGCCTGCAGTGCCGCGCGCGCATCGGACTCGGTCACCGCGTCGTCTCGCAGCCGCAGCGCGAGCGCCTGGGGATGGGTGAGCGGCGCCACCCCCTGGGTGTCGACCGACTGAAGCCTGTCGATCAGCCCGAGGACCGCGTTGAGGTCGGCCTGTAGCGCGGCCTGCTCGGCCGGATCGAGATCAAGACGGGCGAGCGTGGCCAAGCGTCGCACGGCTTCAGCGTTAAGGGACATTCGACGAATGATAATACGGTATGATTTCTGCCCTGCCTGAACGGGGTTCTTTCCTTCTCAGGCAAATGAATCCGGTCGCGGCCGGCTCCGGGCGGAACCCTATGCGGAACTGCTCGGACCCCCGGTTGCGGCGCCCCCGGCGAGTGTGCCGGCCATCCCTCTGACCCTGGACGGACACCATGTTCGGGTTCTTGCGCAAATACTTCTCCAGCGACCTGGCGATCGATCTCGGCACTGCCAACACGCTCATCTATGTGCGTGGCAAGGGCATTGTGCTCGATGAGCCGTCGGTGGTCGCCATCCGCCAGGAAGGCGGACCCAACGGCAAGCGCACCATCGCAGCGGTGGGGCTGGAGGCCAAGCAGATGCTGGGCAAGGTGCCGGGCAGCATCGAAGCCATTCGCCCCATGAAAGACGGCGTGATCGCCGACTTCACCGTCACCGAGCAGATGCTGAAGCAATTCATCCGCATGGTGCACGAGTCGCGGCTGTTTTCTCCCAGCCCGCGGATCATCATCTGCGTGCCCTGCGGTTCCACCCAGGTTGAGCGCCGCGCCATCCGCGAATCCGCTCTGGGCGCAGGCGCCTCGCAGGTCTTCCTCATCGAAGAACCCATGGCCGCAGCCATCGGCGCGGGCCTGCCGGTCTCCGAGCCTTCGGGGTCAATGGTGGTTGACATCGGCGGCGGCACCACCGAGGTGGGCGTCATTTCGCTGGGCGGGATTGTCTACAAGGGTTCCATCCGCGTGGGCGGCGACAAGTTCGATGAAGCCATCATCAACTACATCCGCCGCAACTACGGCATGCTGATCGGCGAACCCACCGCCGAGATGATCAAGAAAACCATCGGCTCGGCTTTCCCCGGCTCCGAGGTTCGCGAAATGGAAGTGAAGGGGCGCAACCTCTCCGAGGGCATCCCGCGCAGCTTCACCGTCTCGTCCAATGAAATTCTGGAAGCGCTCACCGACCCGCTGAACAACATCGTGTCCTCGGTGAAGATCGCGCTCGAGCAGACTCCGCCCGAGCTCGGTGCCGACATCACCGATCGCGGCATCATGCTCACCGGTGGCGGCGCCTTGCTTCGCGACATCGACCGCCTGCTGATCGAGGAAACCGGGCTGCCGGTTCTGGTGGCCGAAGACCCGCTCACCTGCGTGGTTCGCGGCTGTGGCATGGCGCTCGAGCGCATCGACAAGAACACCCTGATCTTCACCAGCGAGTAAGGCCAAGCGGCGGCCGCGCCGCGCGTCACTCTCCCGCTTCACAAAGAGCCGATGGACCGAGCACCGCCGCCTTTTTTCCGGCAGGGCCTGTCGGCCGACGTCCGACTGGTTCTGTTTGCGCTCGCGGCGGTGGCGCTGCTGGTGCTCGATGCGCGCTATCGTGCCCTCGAGGTCGTCCGCGCGGCAGTGGGTACTGTGCTCTACCCCGTGCAGCGTGCGCTCCTCGCGCCGCGCGATGCGGTTTCGGTGATGGCCGATTACGCGGGTGGGGTGACCCGTCTGCGCGCAGATAACGAGCGGCTGATCCGGCTCGAGGCTGCTAATGCCCGGTCTCTTCAGCAAGGCGAGCATCTGGCTGCTGAAAATGCCCAACTCCGAAAACTGCTCGGCATGCGCGAGCGCAATTCATTCCGCTCCACGGTGGCTGAGGTTCTCTTTGAAACCAGTGACCCGTTTACCCGGCGGGTGGTGGTCGATCGCGGCGAGCAGCATGGGCTCGTGGCTGGCCAGCCGGTGCTCGATGCCCAGGGGGTCATCGGCCAGATCTCCCGCGTGCTGCCGCTATCGGCCGAGGTGACGCTGCTCACCGATCGCGCCTCGACGCTGCCGGTGGAGGTGCGTCGAAACGGTGTGCGTGCTGTGGCGTTCGGGGCCGGTCGAGCCGACCTGATCGAGTTACGCTACCTGCCCGCCGGGGTCGACCTGCGTGCTGGTGATGAACTCTTCACCTCAGGGCTAGACGGCGTGTTTCCGGCGGGCCTGCCCGTTGGACGGGTACGGGAGGTGCGCCGCGGCGGTTCATCGTTTACGGTCGCACGGGTTGAGCCGGCGGCCGCGGTCGAGCGCTCGCGCATGCTCCTGGTGTTGCTCGAGGCCACCGGCGGGCGGCCCTCGTTTGAGCCGCCACGCCCGGCCGCTGAGCCGGCTGGTCGGGCGCCGGGCGCGCGCAGCAAAGGAGCGGGCGGATGAACACCCGCCGCGAAACCGTGCTGCTGCCGGCCAATCGCGCCTTTGCGGCGTTCAGCCTCGCCTGCGCATTTCTACTGAACCTGTTTCCGTGGGGACCGTTGCCGCTCGCCCCGGATTTTGTCGCGCTGGCGCTCGTGTTCTGGAGCCTTCGTCAGCCGCAAATGGTGGGGATTGGCGTGGCCTTTGCGCTGGGTCTGCTCATGGATATTCATTCAGCGGCGCTTCTGGGCGAGCATGCGCTTGCCTACAGCCTTGTTTCCTATGGCGCCATCAGCCTGCACCGTCGGCTCGCCTGGTTCGGTGCGCTGGGCCGCATGCTCCATCTGCTGCCACTTTTTTTGCTCGCGCAGGTCACCACCCTGATCATCCGCATGGCACTGGACGCCGAGTTTCCAGGCTGGCTTTATTTCGCGCCCAGCCTCGCTGCGACTGCGCTCTGGGTGCCCACCGAATGGTTGCTGCTTGCGCCGCAGCGTCGACCGGTCGAGCGCGACGAGACCCGGCCGCTGTGAGCGCGAGCCCCCTTTTCCGCTTCACCCGCGGGCCATCATGCGTGTGACTGACGACGTCAATCAGGCACTCGCGAGCCTGCGCAAGATCCGCCGGCGCCTGCTCCTTTGTGCCGTGCTGTCAATCGCTGGCGGCGCGCTGCTCCTCGCGCGGCTCGCCTACCTGCAGGTGCTTCGCCATGACGATTTTCAGGCGCAGGCCGAAGACAACCGGATCGCACTGGTGCCGGTGCCGCCCACACGGGGCCTGATCCTCGACCGCAACGGCCTGCTGATGGCTCAGAACATCGCCTACTACACCTTGGAACTCGCGCCGTCGCGGTTCTCCCGGCTTGAGCAGACGGTGGCCGACCTTGCCGGGCTGGTTGACATCACGCCGCGCGATGTGCGGCGCTTTCGCCGGCTGATCGAAGACTCCCGGCGCCTTGAGCCGCTGCCGATCAAATCGCGGCTGACCGATGAAGAGGTCGCAAAAATTGCCGCGAATCGCTATCGGCTGCCGGGGGTGGAGATTCGCGCCCGGCTGTTTCGAAGCTACCCGCACGGTGATCTCGCCTCACACCTGATCGGTCATATCGGTCGAATTTCACAGGCCGACCGCAAGCGGCTCGATGATGCGGGGGAGTTGTCGCGCTACCTGGGGGCGACCCACATCGGCAAGGCCGGTATCGAGCAGTCCTACGAGGCGCTGTTGCATGGCCGCCCCGGCTACGACGAGGTTGAGGTGTCGGCTGCGGGTCGCGTGATGCGCACACTCTCCCGGCACCCGCCGGTCAATGGCTCGGATCTCACGCTCACCATCGACCTGAGGCTTCAGGCGCTCACCGAGCAGCTGTTTAACGGCCGTCGCGGCGCGCTGGTGGCGATTGAACCCGCGAGCGGTGAAGTGCTCGCGTTTGTCTCGCAGCCAAGCTTTGATCCCAACCTGTTCGTTGACGGCATTGATCCGGCAAGCTGGCAGGCCTTAAACAACGATCCGGACAAGCCGCTACTGAACCGGGCGCTTCGCGGCACCTATCCGCCAGGGTCCACCTACAAGCCCTTCATGGCGCTGGCTGCGCTGGAGACCGGCATGCGGCGCCCCGGCGACCTCACCGCAGATCCGGGCTACTTTCAGCTGGGCGAACATCGCTTTCGTGATTCGCGTCCCGAGGGGTATGGGTCGGTTGATCTGCACACCTCGATTGTGGTCTCGAGCGACACCTACTACTACAAGCTCGCCTACGACATGGGCGTTGACCGGATTCACGGCTTCATGAAGCAATGGGGGTTCGGTCAGCGCACGGGCATCGATCTGGGCCATGAAGCCACGGGCATTCTGCCGTCATCGGAGTGGAAGCAGCGGCGGTTTCGGCAGAAGTGGCTGCCCGGCGAGTCGCCGTCAATCGGTATCGGACAGGGTTATAACGCCTTCACCATTCTTCAGCTGGCCCACGCCACCGCCACGCTCGCCAACGGCGGTCGGCCGATGCGCCCGCGGCTGCTGCGCGCGTCGCAGGCACCGGGCGCGCCGATTGAGTCGGTGGCCGCGGACCCAGGCGAACCGATCCCGCTGCGCCCCGAGCATGTGCGTCTGGTCACGCGCGCCATGGTGGACGTGAACCGGTTGGGGACCAGTCGGGTGGTGTTTAGCGGCGCGGAGTATCAGGCTGCGGGCAAGACCGGTACGGCGCAGGTGATCGGTATCCGTCAAAACGAAAAATATGATGTCCGCAAAGTTGCTGAGCGGCACCGCGATCATTCGCTCTTCGTGGCGTTTGCGCCGGCCGCCTCGCCGCGGATCGCGGTGGCAGTGATCGTTGAAAACGGTGGCTTTGGCGCCCAGGCCGCAGCACCGATCGCGCGCGCATTGCTTGATTTCCATTTCCTTGGAAAGCTGCCACCCGATCGGGCCGGCATCCGGCTGCCCCCCATGGACGAGTCCGAGCTTCGCGACGTGCCCGAAGATCTGGAGCCCGAGCGGGTGGAGGCACCGCCCGCCTCAGCGCAGCCGGGAGCTGTACGGTGAGCCGGCTGCAGAGCGCATGGGCACGGGTCCGGCCCTGGGTTGCGGTGTTTGATTGGCCGCTTTCGATTGCGATCGGACTACTGGTGGGCTTGAGCGTGATCGTCATGTATTCAGCCGCCTATGATTTCCCCGGCCGCTTCGAGGCGCATCTGCGTAACCTTGCGATCGCCGGCTTTGCGCTCTGGGCGGCTGCGCTGGTGCCAAGGAGCTGGCTGGTCCGGTTTGCGGTGCCGCTCTTTGTGGGCGGGGTGGCGTTGCTGATTGCGGTCGCGTTGTTTGGCGATATCGCCAAGGGCGCGCGGCGCTGGCTCAATCTCGGCTTTATCCGGATCCAGCCGTCCGAAGTGCTCAAGATCGCCGCACCCCTGATGCTTGCCTGGTATTTTCAGCAGCGCGAGGGGATGCTTCGCTGGTTCGATTTCGCGGCCACCGCGCTGCTTCTCATGGTGCCGGTCTGGCTGGTGGCGCGCCAGCCCGACCTGGGTACCGCGCTTCTGGTCCTCGCAAGCGGTGGCTTCGTGATCTTTCTCGCCGGGCTCAGCTGGAAGCTGATCGCCTCAATGGTGATCGGTCTCGCGGCCAGCGCGCCGTTTCTGTGGGCGGCCATGCACGACTACCAGCGACAGCGGGTGCTGACGCTCCTCGACCCGGCGTCCGATCCGCTGGGCCGAGGCTTTCACATCATTCAGTCCACCATTGCGATCGGTTCGGGCGGGGTCTGGGGCAAGGGCTGGATGGAGGGAACGCAGACCCGGCTCGAGTTTGTGCCCGAACGCACCACCGACTTCATTCTTGCGGTGTTTTCGGAAGAGTTCGGTCTGGTGGGGAACGGTGTGCTGATCGCGCTCTATCTGGCGGTGGTGCTGCGTGCGCTCGCCATTGCGGCCCGCGGGCTCACGCTGTTTGACCGGCTTCTTGCGGGGGCGCTTGCGCTGGTGTTCTTCGTTTATGCCTTCGTGAACATCGGGATGGTGTCGGGCGTGCTGCCGGTGGTGGGCGTGCCGCTACCTTTCATGTCGTATGGCGGCACCGCGATGGCCACCCTCGGCCTGGGCCTCGGACTGGTGATGGGTGTTGCGCGCGCCCGTGCCCACCCCGAAGGCGCGGCTCAGCGCATGAACCGCTTCACATAATCCGCCCCCAGCCCCACGGCCTCAAAGTGGGTGCGATAGCGCTCGATGCGCGTGAACACATCGTCGTAGCCAGTGGAGGTGCCCTGCGGGTCGACATACATGAGCGAGCCGTGCACCGTGAAGAGCGTGATCATGTCCTGGCAATCGTCGGGCACCACCAGCGTGTGGGTCTCGCCCGGTGGCTCGAACACATAGCTGCCCTCACAGGCAATCCAGTCGTGTTCAAGGTAGTACCAGCTGCCGCGGATGACCCAGGCGTGGACGGCGCCAGAGTGGCGGTGACGCTGAAGAATGCCGGCACGCTTGACCCGCAACAGATGCACGTAATAGCCGCCGCTCACGTTGAGGTGGAGTGGGCGCGACCAGATGCCAGGGGCGACCGGCGCCCATAGCGTGTCATCGCTATCGAGCGCGTCGTTGATCACCATGTCCGGGACCATGCCCCAGGGTTGGGGGCGTGAGTAGGGCTCGAGTCCGGCCGGATTCGGCGGCCGCTTGCGTACCGGCATGTCCATGAGGTTCTCCTCGGGAAAACATTTCCTCGGAAGCGGATGCTAGCGGAGAGCGGGCGCGCGTGCATCCCGCGATCGGTCGCACTACACTGCCGGTCGTGAATTCCGCTGCCCCGCCCCCCGCTCCCCGTCCCGCATCGGACCGCTCCGAGTCGGCCGGCCCCGCTTCGGCCGGCCCCGCATCTACCCGCTCCGCGTCGTTTCGTCCTGAGTCGGCTCAGCCCGCCGCGGCCGCGCAGGCGCTGATTGCCGCCGCGACCAGGCTGTCGGAGGCGGTCTCGGCGCTCAAATTTTCTGCGCCGGTTACCCATGTCTACAACCCGCTCCACTACGCCTGGGCGCCGCACCGCGCCTACCTGGAGCGCTATGCGGCGCAGGGCCTTCGCGCGGTGTTCGTCGGCATGAACCCCGGCCCGTTCGGCATGATGCAGACGGGCGTGCCGTTCGGCGAGGTGGCTGCGGTGCGCGACTGGATGGGGATCGAGGCGCCGGTGGCTGGCGTTGCCGATGCGCATCCGAGACGACCCATCGAGGGCTTTGCCTGCCGTCGCTCCGAGGTGAGTGGACGCCGGCTGTGGGGCTGGGCAGCGCGCCGCTTCGGGCCGCCCGAGGTCTTTTTTTCGCAGTGCTTCGTGCTCAACTATTGCCCGCTCGTGTTTCTGGAGGCGTCGGGGCGGAACTTCACGCCCGATCGGCTGCCGCGCGCCGAACTGGCGCCGCTCCAGGCGGCGTGCGATGCCCACCTGCGCGAAGCGGTGGCGGCGCTTGCGCCCGCCTGGGTGATTGGCGTGGGCGGCTATGCGCGGGCCCGGATCGACGCAGCGCTCGCCGCGGGTCCGGCCGGACTTGCGCCAAGGGTCGATCAGATCCTGCACCCGAGCCCGGCGAGCCCCGCTGCCAACCGGGGCTGGGAGCCGGCGGTCGACCAGCAACTCGAGCGCCTGGGCGTGTTCGCCACCTAGGTTAGTTCGGGGTCCACGCGGGGCGATGATCTCCAGTTGACGTAAACGTCAACCCGCCTGATCATTTCGCTCATGCCTACCTACAGCATCGGCGAACTCGCTCGCGAGTTCGAAATCACGCCCAGAACCATCCGTTTCTACGAAGACCAGGGGCTCCTGTCGCCGCGTCGAGTGGGGGCTGGTGCCCGCCAGCGATCGTATTCTCACCGTGACCGTACGCGCCTGAAGCTCACGCTGCGCGGCAAGCGGCTCGGCTTGTCGCTCTCGGAAATCCGGGATCTCATCGATATGTACGATTCGCCAGCTGACACCGCGCCGCAGCTCACCCGGTTCCTCGAGGTGCTCGACCGCCATCGCTCACTGCTCGAGTCTCAGCTTCGCGACCTGAACGAAACCCTGGCCGAAATCCGTGCGCATGAAGATCGCGCTCGCGAACTGCTCGCGCAGGCCCCGGACCGGCGACCCAGAACGACCCGAAAAAGTCGGGCCAGCGTCGCCAGACCCTCTTCACGTTAACGTCAACGTCAATCCAGTCATCAACCTAACCCTTGCCTTGCGCGCCATCGTCCATGCCTACTCCCGACTCCGCTTCAGCCCGCGCCCCGGTTCCGCCGGATCCGCGCTTTGAGTCGCGCATCCGGGAAAGCTTCGGTCGCCAGCCGGCCATGACCACCATCGGCGCGCGACTGGTTCGCGTGGCCGCGGGCGAGGTCGAGATCGAAATGCCCTTCAGCGCCCACATTACCCAGCAGCACGGGTTTATCCACGGCGGCATACTGGGTACCGCACTCGACTCGGCCTGCGGCTTTGCTTCGCTCACGCTGATGGCGGCCGACTCCGGCATTCTCACCATCGAGTACAAGCTCAACCTGCTCTCGCCCGGCCGGGGCGAGCGCTTCCGCTTCATCGGCCGGGTGCGCAAGGCCGGCCGCACCATCACGCTGGCCGATGCCGATGCCATTGCCATCGAGGCCTCGGGTCGTGAGCGACTGATCGCCACCATGACCGCCACGGAAATGACAATCACCGGCCGCGACGACGTGCGCAGCTGACCGCGCTCGGCAGGCAACGGCCCAGTTGGGCGCCAAGGAGAAAAGTGATGACGGAAATCCCCGGACTGCAGTTCGAACTCGGCGAGGATGTGCAGATGCTGCGAGAGGCGCTACGCGCCTTCGTTGCCCGCGAGATCACGCCGCGAGCCGGGGAGATCGACCGCACCGACCAATTCCCCATGGATCTATGGCGCAAGTTGGGAGAACTGGGCGTACTCGGCATCACGGTGCCTGAAAGCCAGGGCGGCGCGGGTCTGGGCTATCTTGCCCACATCGTCGCCATGGAGGAAATTTCCCGTGGCTCGGCCTCGGTGGGCCTGTCCTACGGCGCGCACTCCAATCTGTGTGTCAACCAGATTTCCCGAAACGGCACCGATGCGCAGCGCGCGCGCTATCTGCCCGGTCTCATCTCGGGCGAGAAAATCGGTGCGCTCGCCATGTCCGAACCCAATGCGGGATCCGATGTGATGTCGATGCGGCTACGCGCCGAGTTCAAGGGCGACCGCTGGATTCTGAATGGCACCAAGATGTGGATCACCAACGGCCCCGATGCCGATGTGCTGATCATCTACGCAAAAAGCGACTTCGAGGCAGGCGCCCGCGGCGTGACCGCGTTTCTGGTCGAGAAGCACTTCAAAGGCTTTTCGGTCGCGCAAAAGCTCGACAAGCTCGGCATGCGCGGCAGCCACACCGGCGAACTGGTGTTCGATCACTGCGAGGTGCCGGCCGAAAACGTGCTCGGTGGGCTCGGCCATGGCGCCCGGGTGCTGATGAGTGGCCTCGATTTCGAGCGCGCGGTGCTCTCGGGTGGCCCGCTTGGCATCATGCAGGCCTGCATGGATGTGGTGATTCCCTACGTGCATGAGCGCAAGCAGTTCGGCCAGCCGATCGGCGAGTTCCAGCTGATGCAGGGCAAGCTCGCCGACATGTATTCCACCATGATGGCGTGTCGTGCCTATGTGTACGCGGTGGGTCGGCATTGCGATCGCACCCGCGACGGCTCGGTTGACGTGCGAAGTCTGAGGAAGGACGCCGCTGCCGCGATTCTTTATTCGGCCGAAAAAGCCACCTGGATGGCGGGCGAGGCGCTTCAGTGCCTGGGGGGTAATGGCTATATCAACGACATGCCCACCGGCCGGCTGTGGCGCGACGCGAAACTCTACGAGATCGGTGCCGGCACCTCCGAGATCCGGCGCATGCTGATTGGCCGCGAACTGTTCGCTGATACCCGGTAAGCCACCGACCCCTGCGCTCGCCCGCAACCGTTAGCAGCCATGCCCCGCTCAACTTCCTCCGATCCCGCACGCATGCCTTTGCCGGTCGCTGCCGGCG
>Ga0315906_10006634_pt1 | contig 14280 bp, 10 predicted proteins | sample LakEriMetagenome_4_FD_203526 | JGI IMG/M metagenome (GOLD analysis project Ga0315906, IMG submission 203526) | Freshwater fungal communities from buoy surface, Lake Erie, Ohio, United States - Buoy 2 MA122 | ecosystem: Environmental > Aquatic > Freshwater > Lake > Lake biofilm | place: USA...
TCGGCATGCTTCACCCGCTCTACGCGGGATTCCTCGTCGTGGTCGCGCTGCCGGTCGCGGGCGCCGTCGCGCTCGAGCGCGTGCTGCGCCGGAAGCCGGGCGCGCGCGCGGCGGTCGTCGCGTCGCTGGCGCTCGCGGTCGTCGCGCTCGCGTTTCCGCTCGCTTCGCGGGCGATGACCGCGCAGGGCATCGACCGGCACATCACGAAGGCGCTCGAGTCGAGCCCCGAGCAGGTCGCCGCCCGGCGCGCGCGCATGCGCGGCGGAGAGGTCGATCCAGCGGAGTCCGGGCTCGGCGCGGCCGGGCGCGATCTTCTCGCGAGCGAGCGAGCGCCCGATCCGGACGCGGCCGCCGCGGCGGCGGCCGGGCCCGCCGACGACGCCGCGGGCAACGAGGAGGGCGCCGAGGCGAACACGTCGACGGCGCCGCAGCCTGCGGCGGACAAGCCTGCGCGCCGGCGACCGGCCTCGCTCGTGCGTCCGATGGACGGCTTCATCTTCCACGAGCGCGGCGACGACGACTGGATCTCGCGCGCGCCGATGCGGGGATTCCTCGGGGGGCAGTGGGGCATTCCCTGGTGGCGCGTGTGGTTCGTCGTGGCGGCGGTCGCGATCGCGGTCTGGCGGTTGCGCCGGCCCGAGGCGCTGCTTCTCGCCGGTTCGATCGTGGTGATCGAGGCGATCCTGCTCGTGCCGCCCCTGTGCACGACGGCGCTGCGCTTCCTCGGCGCGAACTGGATGCTCGGACGCTTCGAGACGGTGGCGTTCGTACTGTGGATTCCGCTGTCGCTTCCGGCGCTCGCGGCGCTCGTCGAGTCGATGCGCGCGTGGCGGCGGCTGCCGGCGCTCGTGGTGCAGTCGGCGATCTGCGCGGTCGCGATCCCGATCGCGATGGCGCACTCGTCGCATCGCGCGCCCTATACCTGGGAGCGCTACCACGACCTCGCGATGCAGAGCGAAGGCCGCCGCGTCGGGCGCCAGCACGCGGGTCTGATGAAGCAGCAGGCGTGGATGCGCGAGGCGATTCCGCCGGGCGCGGTGGTGCTGACGGGCACGCTGACCGGCACCTGGGTCACGATGCTGCACGACGCCTCGGGCGTCGCGAGCGAGCGCAGCAGCACCGGCATCCGCTCGGGCAAGCTGCGGCGCACGCATGTCGACGAGATGTTCTCGCCCGACACCGACGAAGGCCGGCGCGCCGACCTCTTCCACTACTACGGCGTCACGCACGTGATGGTGGCCGGGCGGACGCCCGTGTGGGCGAAGTACTGGACCGTCGGCGGGAACCGCGCGCACGGCCATGCACTGCTGACGCTGCGGCCGCTGCCCGACGAGAGCCTGCTCTGGCTGCGCGACGTGATGGTCGCGTCGGCGCAGCTCGACCGAGGCAACGCCGCGGGCGCGCTCGAGCGCGTGCGGCCGGTCGTCGCCGCGCATCCGGAATCGCCGGAGGCGTGGTTCACCTACGGCAACGCTCTGACGGCGCTCGGCACCGACGCGCCCGAAGCGGAGGCCGCGTACCGGCGCGCGGTCGAGCTCGACCCGGCCGAGCCGCTGCATCTCATCATGCTCGGGAACGCGATCGCGGCGCAGGCGCGCCACGAGGAGGCCGCGGAGGTCTTCGAGCGCGCGGTCGACCTCGCGCTGCGGCAGACGAATCTGTTCGCGGCCGCCGGCGCGGCCTTCAACCGGGGGAACTCGCTGTACGCGCTCGACCGGCTTCCCGAGGCGCTTTCGAGCTACGAACGCGCGCTCGAGTTCGATCCGCGCCACGCGAAGGCGCAGCGCGCCCGCGGCTGGCTGCGCGAGGACCTCGGGCTCGATCCGCCGTCGCTCGCGGTGCCGCCTGAGACGGTTCAGCCGCCGGCCGAGGTTGGGGCGGAGGGCGAGGCACCGAGCGCGCCCTCGACGAGCCCGCGTCCGTAGGAAGCGGCGCCCCGCGCGCGGATCGCCGTGACCGTGTCGCGCTTGAGCGCGGCCGCGACGCGGTGCGTCCAGCCGATCGCGATCCACGCGAGGCCCTTCGCAAGATTGCGCGGCCCCGCGAATCGCGCGGCGGGCGTATCGCGCTCGATCGCGGTCACCGCGCGGCCGATCGCATGCATGCGCCGCGCGATCCACGCCGGATCGACGCGCGCGGGCGGCACGAGCTCGACGGGCGCGTCGCTCGCGCACCACGCGATCCGGGCGCCCGTCGCCGCGAGCCGCGCGAAGAAGTGGCGGTCTTCGCCCTGACGAAAGCGCGGATCGAACCAGGTCGACAGGCGTTCGAGGAGCGACGCGTCGAAGAGCACGTTTCCCGTGAACGCCCACGGTCGCAGCGAGCCCTGCGCGTGCTCGGGCCGCGCGAAGACGGCCGCGGCCCACGCCGGCGGCGGCGCGACGAAGCGCGACCGGACGGTGCCGGTGGCGATCTCCGCGCCGGTGTCGCGCTTGGTCGCGAGAAGCGAGGCGAGCCAGCGCTCGGGCGCTTCCTCGTCGTCGTCGAGGAAGGCGACGAGCGCCGCGACTTCGCGCGCGCGGGCGAGCGCGCGGTTGCGCGGCGGGGCGGTGCCGCGCTCGGGCTCGTCGAGCACCTCGATTGCGAGGCCAGTGGCGGCCGCGATCCGCGCGGCGGTCGCGTGCGGGGTGCGGTCGGCGGGGTCGTTGTTCACGACGATCGCGACGAGCGCGTCGATGCCGGTGCCCTCGAGCCGCTGCGCCGCCACGCTCTCGAGCGCGCGCGCGAGCCCGTCCTCGCGGTGCAGCGTCGGGATGCAGACGGCGATGGCGGCGGAGCGATTCATCGCGTGCGGTACTCGTCGTATCGGCCGCCGAAGGCCCCGTACACGAGGCCGGCGGCGCGGCCGCAGTCCCACGACGCGTGCGCGACGGCGACCGCCGGATCGGCGATCGAGCGCAGCGCCCGCTTCGCCGCGCGTGCCGAGAATCGCAGCGCGCGCCAGCAGACGGTGGCGCGTCCGCGCAGGCCGGGAAGGCGCTCGGTCTGGCGCGCGACCGATCCGAGGCGGAAGGACCGCTGGAAGAGCCAGCGGAAACTCGTGCGTTCGCGCGGATACCACTCGTAGGCGACGGCGTCGTCGGCCCACGCGATGACGCGGCCGGCCGCCGCGAGGCGGGTGAAGAACTCCTTGTCGCTTCCGCCGGTGAAGCGCATCGATTCGTCGAAGCGCATCGGCGGCTCGCCGAGCGCCTCGGTGCGGACCATGACGTTGTTCGTGAACGCCGTCGGCCGGCGCGCGCCGGTGGCGTGCCGCTGCGGCTCGAACGCGCGGCTGCGCGCGGCCCACGCCGGGGCGTCGGGCGCGAATCGCGGCAGCGACGGGCCGGTCACGGCGTCGGCGCCGGTCGCGCGCTCGGTCGCGAGGAGCCGCGCGAGGATGTCCGGCTCGACGGTCTCGTCGTCGTCGATGAAGACGATGCGGTCGCTCGTGCTCGCAGCCTCGTCGAGCGCTCGGTTGCGCGCGTAGGGGATGCCCGCGCGCGGCTCGAAGACGCGGCGCACGGGAAGCGCGCACGGCGGGAGGGGACGCTCGTGGGCTTCGTCGTTCTCGACGACGATCACGCGCGCCTCGCAGTCCGCGGGAACGGCGATCGCCCCGAGCGACGCGAGCGCGCGCGCGAGGTCGGTCTCGCGCCGGCGCGTCGGCACGCAGATCGCGATTCGCAGCGGAGCGCTCATCCGCCGCGTGCCCTCGGCACGAAGGACGCGGGGAACGCGAGGTAGCGCATCCAGAGCGCGGCGCGCCGGCGCTTCGCCGCGTCGCTTCCGGGCAGAAGCGGCAGGTTTCGCAGCCACGCGAGCGTCACGCCCGCGAGATGCGCGGCCTGCGAGACCAGCATGCCCGCCGATCCGAGCGTCTTGCGCGCGAGGCGGCGGTGGCTCTCGACGAGGAGCCGCGGGTTGTGGCCGTTGAAGGCGCTGGTGTGGTCGAGATGCGAGGTGCTCGCGCCGCGGATGTGGACGACCACCGCCTCGGGCGCGTAGCAGCCGAACCAGCCGTGCGCGTGCATCCGCTGGCACCACTCGACTTCCTCGGCGTAGAGGAAGAACTCCTCGTCGAAACCGCCGGCGCCGGCGATCGTCTCGCGGCGCGTCATGATCGCGGCGCCGAGGAGCCACTCGGCCTGGATGCGCTCGTCGCATCCGTAGGCGTGGTGCAGCGAGAGCGACTGCGGCGAATGCGGAAAGCGGCCGTCGAGCCCGAGCATCGACCAGCTCACGAAGCCGGAGAAGAGGCGGTGGAAGCGGTACGCGGAAAGCTGGTGCGAGCCGTCTGCGTTCAGGAGCTTCGGCCCGGCGTAGCCGATGCGCGGATCGAGCTCGAGGACGCGCGCGAGCGCGTCGATCGATCCGGGCCGGCTCACGGTGTCGGGATTGAGGCAGTAGACGAGGCGCCCGCGCGCCTCGCGGAAGGCGAGGTTGTTGGCGCCGGCGAACCCGAGGTTCCGTTCCGGGAGGATGAGGCGCGCCGACGGGAACTCGCGCGCGACCATCTCGGCGGATCCATCCTTCGAGCGGTTGTCGACGACGATCACCTCGAGGGTGCGCGGGCCGGCCGCCGCGGGAAGCGAGGCGAGCGCGTCGCGCAGGAGGTCGCGCGTGTTGTAGCTGACGATCACCACCGAGACGTCGATCTCGGCGGGGGCGGAATCGCTGGGGCTCGGCGGGCGGTCGGCCATCGGCTGACCGTCATCTTGCTGGAAAATCGACCCGGTGTCCAAGCTGGTCGGCGAGACGCTCGGCCGATCGCAGCGCCGCGGTGCGGGCGGTGCGGGCGGCGACGCCGTTCTCGGGCCAGAAGCGACGCACGCGCAGCGCGCCGGCGTCGCGATCGGTCGCGAGGTCGAGCCGCGCGACGAGCCGTTCGCCCGCGAGGACGGGCATGGTGTAGTAGCCGTGCACGCGCTTCGCTGCCGGGACGAACGCTTCGAAGCGGTAGTCGAATCCGAAGAGTTCGGCGAGGCGCGCGCGCTCGCGGATGAGCGGATCGAAGGGCGCGAGGAGCCGCGGCCCGTCGTGGGTGTCGACCGCGTCGGCCGCGTGCATCCAGTCGGGGCGCGCGTAGCCGGGGCGCGCGTCGCGCCCGAGGCGCTCGAGGCGCACCGCCGCGATCTCGCCGCGGCGCGCGGCGGCGGCGCACCAGGCCGACGCATCCGCGGGCGCGATCGCCCAGAGGTAGTGGGCGATCTCGCGCGGCGTGGCCGCGCCGAGCCGCGCGAGCGCCTCGCGGCAGGCCCAGGCGACGAGCGCGTCGCGCGCGGGTGGATCGGGCGGCGGTCCGTGCACGCGATGCGCGAGGTCGTAGACCTTGTCGAAGCCGCGCCGCGCGGCGATCGCGACTTCGCCCGAGCGCCAGAGGAACTCGAGCGCGGCCTTGTGCGGCGACCAGTCCCACCAGCCTTCGCCGGCGCGCGGCGGCCGCGGGAAATCGCGCGTCGTGAGCGGCCCGCGCGCGTCGAGCGCGTCGCGCACCTCGGCGAGCGTGCGCCGATGTCCGCGGCCGAGCCGCTCGCGCAGCCACGCGCTCTCGCGGAGGCGCGCGCGGCTTCGCTCGAAGCGGTGCGTCCACCACGGAAGCCAGTCGCTGCGGATGATGCTCGCGTCGTGCGTCCAGTGCTCGAAGAGCGCGCGGGTGCGCTCGGTATGGTGGGAAAGGTGCGCGGGGTCGTAGCCGTCGAGCCTGCTGTGCAGGATGAGGTGGTGCGCGCGCTCGACCGAGTTGATGCTGTCGACCTGCACGAATCCGAGGTGGCGGACGGTCGCGAGCACGCTCGCGCGCGTGGCGGCGCGCGGCGCGCGGTCGAGCGCGCAGCCCGCGAGGAGGAGGCGCCGTCCCGCGTCGATCGGGACGAGCGGGGCCGCAGGAGCGGTCGATGGGCGGGACGCCATCGCCGAAAGGTACACTCGCGCCATGCGATTCCGCGAACTCCGCAGCGCGTTGGCAGCCTTCGCAGCACTTCTCGCGGCGGTTCCGGCCGCCGCAGGGGCTGCCGACCTCCGCGAGGCGATCCTCGCGTCCGAGCCGGGCGCGGTCGCGACCGACCCTGCGCGCTCGGCCGATCTTGCGGTCGAGCGGGCGCGCGACGGCGACGAGGTCGCCTTCACGCTGCGCAACCGCTCGGCCACGCCGGTCGCGGTGCGCGAGGTCGTCCTCTTCGATCTCGCGCATGGCCTGCCGGCGACGACGCCCTACTACGGCGAAGGGCTGCAGATGCTCGCCCAGTACGGCGGCACGCTCGCCGAGCATGTCGACTACGGCGAGTATCCCGACCGCGCGCACTACCGCCTGCCCGAGCCCGAGGGCTTCCGCCGCGTGTATTCGCTGCTCACGCTCGAGCCGCCCGGCGCGCCGCAGCTCATGCTCGCCTTCGCGTCGTGCCGCCGATTCGTCGGCGCCTTCGACCTCTCGCCGACGCGCGTGCGCGGCACGATCGACTGCGAGGGCCTCGAGATCGCACCGGGCGCCGCGATCGAGCTCGAGCCCCTCGTCGTGCGCGCGGGCCCAGACCGCGCGTGGCTGCTCGCCGATCTCGCGCGGCGCCTCGCGCGCGCGCATCCGCGCACGGCCTATCCCGCGCCGCCCGCGGGCTGGTGTTCGTGGTACTGCTTCGGGCCGAAGGTGACGGCGCAGGACGTGCTCGACAACCTCGCGGCGATGGAGCGCGACCACCCGGACCTGAAGTTCGTGCAGGTCGACGACGGGTACCAGCCCACGATGGGCGACTGGCTCGATACCGGCCCCGGCTTCGGCGGCAAGCCCGTGCAGGAGATCCTGCGCGAGATCAAGTCGCGCGGCCGCGAGCCGGCGATCTGGGTGGCGCCGTTCGTCGCGAGCCCGGACTCGAAGATCCTTCGCGAGCACCCCGAGTGGTTCGTCAAGGGCGACGACGGCCGGCCTATGCCGAGCGACCGCGTGATGTTCGGCGGCTGGCGGCTCGGGCCGTGGTACGTGCTCGACGGCACGCACCCCGAGGTGCAGGCGCACTTCGAGCGGCTCTTCCGCACGATGCGGGACGAGTGGCAGGTCGAGTACTTCAAGCTCGACGCGATCTTCTGGGGCATGATGCACGGCGGCCGCTTCCACGATCCGAAGGCGACGCGCGTCGAGGCGTTCCGCCGCGGCATGGAGGCGATCCGCCGCGGGGCGGGCGAGAACTCGTACATCCTCGGCTGCAACCATCCGATCTGGCCGAGCCTCGGGCTGATCGACGGTTCGCGGAGCTCGCTCGACATCGAGCGCAACTGGCGCAGCGTGTCGCGCACCGGACGCGAGAACCTGCTGCGCGGCTGGCAGAGCGGCGCGCTCTGGTGGAACGATCCTGACACGCTGGTGCAGACGGGGCTCCCGGAGAACGAGGCGCGCTTCCACGCCACGCTCGTCTACGCGACCGGCGGCGCGATGCTCGCCGGCGACGACCTCTCGCGCCTTCCCGCCGACAAGGTGCCGGTGGTGCGGGCGCTCGCGCGGCCGACGGGAGTCGCCGCGGCATTCGACGATCTCGCGCTCTCGACCGGCCGGATCGCGCTCTCCTCCGACGCGGTGCGCTACGCGGTCTTCAACTGGAGCGACGCGCCCGTGCGGCGCGCCGTGCAGCTCGCGCGCCCAAGCCGGGTGCGCGACGCGTGGACGGGCGCGGACCTCGGGCTGCACGAGGGCTCGTTCTCGCTCGAACTCGGCGCCCGCGACGCCGCGCTCCTCGAAGTGCGCTCCGAGTGAGGCGTCGTCCAAGAGGCACTTGCCCCATTCGCGGCCGAATGACGCAGCATGAGTTGGCGGCGCGGCCACTCCGCGCCAATACTGTCAACATCCACTACTCGGACGGACGGGGCGCAACAGCTTGTTTGGGTGCGATTCTGTCGTGACCCGCGGGGGACTCTCTCTCGGGAGGAACCTATGGCAGCCAGATCGGAACTTCAGGCCCAGTCGGCGCCACCGCGCCGACCGCTTGGTCGAAGCCTCTTGATTCCGCTGGCCGCGGTGTTCCTGCTGACGGCCGCTGCGGTCGCCGTCGCGATGGGCAGCGCCTATCAGGAGAAGCGTCGCGAGCAGCTCGAGGCCCGGGCGCGGCTCGCCATGGCGGGGCTCGAGGCGCTTGGTCGTCTCGGCTTGCCGGAATCGGGACTGCAGGACGCGGTCATGCTGCTCGGAAGCGAGCCCGAGATCGACCTCATCGTCGTGGCGAAGGGTGATCCGCTGCGCGTGGTCGCCAGCTCCAAGGCGGAGTGGAGAGGGCTTCTCATGTCGGAGCTGCCCCGGGAAACGGTGGCTCTGGATCTCATGGAGGCCGCGGAGACGGGGGTGCGGGCGGTTCGCTTCCACGAGGAGGAGAGGGCGTTCGACCTCACCGGACCGCTGGCCGACGACGCCTTCGCCATGATCCACATGGACGCCTCGGGGAGCGCCGACGCGGCGTTCGCGACTGCGCTGAGATTCGGAGCGGTCTCGCTCGGCGCCCTGATCGTCTTCGGGCTCTTCACCGCGACGCTGCTGCGAAGGCGCGTCGTCGCACGACTGCAGGGGCTGACCTCCGTCATCGCCGGCCATGCGTCGAAGGTCGCCGTCATGGAGGCGTCCCGCGGATGGACCGACGAGATCACGATGCTTGCCGAAGCGGTCGAAGCGGCGAAGCATCGGGCGGAAGCCGCGATGCAGCAGCTCGAGCGGCTTGCTCTCGTCGCGCGCAGGACCACGAACGCCGTCATCATCACCGATGCCGAGCGCCGCATCACATGGGTGAACGAGGGATTCACCCGCATCACCGGATACGGGTTCGACGAGGTCCGAGGCCGCGTGCCCGGCGCGTTCCTGCAGGGGCCGCGGACGGATCCCGACGCGATCGCCACCATGCACACGGCGCTCCGGCGCGGGGAGGGCTGCCGCGTCGAGGTCCTGAACGTCGCGCGCGACGGCAGCGAGCACTGGCTCGACGTGGAGATCCAGCCCCTCCACGACGAGGCGGGAGCGCTGACGGGCTTCATGGCCGTCGAATCCGACATCACGTCGGCCGTCGAGTCGCGCCGCCGCCTCGAGGCGTCGGAGCGTCGGCAGAAGCTCATCGTCGCCGGCGCGGAGCTCGGCACCTGGGACTGGCACATCCCGTCCGGCGAGGTCCATTTCAACGAACGCTGGTGCCGGATGCTCGGCTACGACCCGAGCGAGCTCGAGGCGCACGTGCGGTCGTGGGAGCGCATCGTGCACCCCGAGGACGCGCAGATGGCGACCGATGCGCTGCAGGAGCACTTCGAAGGGCGCAGCGAGCTGTACCGTTGCGAGCACCGTCTTCGCGCGAAGGACGGCTCGATCGTCTGGGTCCTCGACTCGGGGAAGGTGTACGAGCGCGACGCCGAGGGCCGCGCCATCCGGATGGCAGGCATCCACCTCGACATCACCGAGCGGCGGCGCGCCGAGGAGCGGTTCGAGCTGGCGGTCAAGGGTTCGTCGGCGGGAATCTGGGACTGGGATATCCGCACGAACAAGAACTTCATGTCGGCGCGGTTCAAGGAGATGCTCGGCTTTCCTCCCGACCACCCCATGGACTCGTATGACGGCTGGGCCGACCTGCTGCATCCGGAGGACCGCGAACGGGTGCTCGATGCGCTCTGGGCGCATGTGCGCACCGGCTCGCCCTATTCGCTCGACTACCGCCTCAAGCACCGCTCCGGCGAGTGGCGCTGGTACCACGCCCATGGACAGGCCGAGTGGGACAGCGATGGAAACGCAGTGCGCATGGCCGGTTCGCTCGAGGACATCCACGAGAACCGCATCGCCGAGACGGCGCGCGCGCGGCTCGCGGCGATCGTCGAGGACTCGGAGGACGCGATCCTCGGCCTGACGCTCGACGGGCGCATCGCGTCGGCGAACGCCGCGGCGGGCCGCATGTTCGATGCGGAACCTGCGGCGCTGCTCGGCCGATGCGAGCTCGACCTCGTCCGGCCCGAGGAGCGCGAGCGCGAGCGCGCCGCGATCGGACGCATCGCCCGCGGGGAGCGTGTCGAGGCATACGAGTCCTGGAGGCTCCGCGGCGGCTCGGTCCCGTTCGAGGTCTCGGTGGCGCTCTCGCCGGTCCGCGACGAAGCGGGCAACATCGTCGGCGCCTCCAAGACCGAGCGCGACATCAGCCTGCGCCGCGAGAAGCAGGAGCTCGAGCGGCTGAACGGCGTGCTCGCGCAGCAGAACCGCCGCCTCGAGGAGATGACCGAGCGCGCGCACCGCTTCGTCGACGACGTGTCGCACGAGTTCCGCACGCCGCTCACGGTCATCAAGGAGTACACGGGGATCATCGCCGACGGGCTCGGCGGACCGGTCTCCGACACGCAGCAGGAATGGCTGCAGGTGGTCGACGTCGCGGCGGCCGATCTGAACCAGATGGTCGAGGACTTCCTCGATTCGAGCAAGCTCCGCTCCGGCAGGCTCCGCGTCGACCGGCGCGGCGTGACGGCCGAGTCGATCCTCGCGAGCGTGAAGCGGCTGATCGTGCGGAAGGCCGCGGCCCGGCAGGTCAACGTGGCGCAGTACGTCGAGCCCGGGCTTCCGCTCGTCTTCGCGGACGAGGAGAAGGTCTGCCGGATCGTCATGAACCTCATGACGAACGCGATCAAGTTCTCGCCCGAGGGCGGAACGGTCGTCCTGAGCGCGCGGGCGCTCGCGTCCGGCGACGTCGAATTCAGCGTGGCCGACCACGGCCCGGGACTCGCGCCCGCGGACCTGAAGCTGCTCTTCGAGCGCTTCCGCCAGCTGCCGAACGCGCTCTCGCCGAGCGTGAAGGGGTTCGGCCTCGGACTCAACATCGCCCGCCAGCTCGTCTGGCTCAATCTCGGCACGATCTCCGCGCAGAGCGAGCCCGGGCGCGGCGCGATCTTCTCCTTCACGCTGCCCATGATGCGCATGGACATCGTGATCGACCGCTTCTTCGAGCGGCTCTCCGAGCGCGAGGAGCCGCCCGTCGCGGTCGCGATGCTGCGGATCTCGAGCGCGGAGGGCAGCGCCGAGGATCTCCGGCGGCTGGTGGTGACCGCGACGCGTCCGTCCGACATCGCGGTCGAGTCGGGCGACGGGCGTTCGGTGGTCGTGTTCGGTCCGACGAGTTCGGCCGAGACCTGGCGCCAGCGGCTCGTGGAGTCGCTGTCGTGGGGCGGCGGGACGTCGCCCGAGGTGTGCATCGTGGGCGAGTGGGAGTACCCGGGCGGCTGCGCGCGTGCGCGTGCCGCGATCCGAAGCGCGATTCTCATGGAGCAAGGCCATGTCCTCCAAGGTTCTCGTGATTGACGACGAGCGCGGACTGTCGAAGGTGCTCGCGATCCGCCTCCGGGCGGCGGGCTTCGCCGTCGCGACGGCCGACAACGGCCTTGCGGGCCTCGCGTCCGCGCACGCCGATCCGCCCGACGCGATCGTGCTCGACATGCGGATGCCCGACATGGACGGATTCGAGGTCAACGCGCGCCTCAGGCAGAACCCGCATCTCGCGGGAATTCCCGTCGTTTTCCTCAGCGCGAACGTCCAGGACAGCGCGCGGAACGAGGCGCTCGCCGCGGGCGCGTTCGCCTATCTCACCAAGCCGTACGACCCTCATCAGGTGATCGCCACGGTGCGGGACGCCATCTCAGGCCGCAAGGCAGGAAGGAGCATCATCCATGCGTAGCGACAGCGGAGCATCCATTCTCGTCGTGGAGAACGATCCGGAGCTCAGGCGCGTCATCACCATCAGGCTGACGCGGGCAGGACACCGGTGCACCGAGGCCGGAACCGGGGCGCAGGCCCTCGGCGAATGGCAGCATCGGAGCTTCGATCTGGTCGTCAGCGACCTCAACATGCCCGGGGGCGACGGAATCGCCCTCGCGGACGCGCTGCAGAGGGACGAGGCCGTGCCCATCATCTTCATCACCGGATTCCGCGAGGACTACAAGCGGCAGCTCCGGCGGGTGAAGGACGTCACGGTGCTCGAAAAGCCGTTCGATCCGACGTGCCTCATCGATCTTGTCGAGGCCACGCTGCTCGGACGCGAGACGGGAGACGACGGGTTGCGCCATCCGCACGGTGCGGACGGCAAGTGAGGAAATCCGGGTGATGGCGGATCCATTGGGGGATCTATGGACAAGCCGATCATTGTGGTTGCGGACGACGACCGGGCGCTGCTCGACGCGTTGAAGACGCGTCTCGGGGCCGCCGGTTTCGAGGTGCATGCGGTGCAGGACGGATACATGGCGGTGCAGGCCGTGCGTCGGCTGAAGCCGGACGTGGTCCTGCTCGACGTCGGGATGCCCGCGGGCGACGGCTTCTCGGTGCAGGAGCGCGTGCGGCACTTCCTCGGGGACGACGAGTGCCAGTTCGTCTACATGACGGGCTCGCGCGAGGCCGAGGTGCTGCGCGAGGCGCGGACCCGGCACGCCTACGCGCTGGTGCGCAAGCCCTTCGACGGCGGCGATCTCGTCGGCGTCCTGCGCGGGGCCGTGCGGCACCGGCGCGCGCGCGCGACGGCCGCCGCCGAGCGGACGCAGCGCGACGCGATGGTCGGCACCGGCTGACGGACCGACGCGCCGGGTTGCGCGCGGGTCGCGCTTCGGCGATTCTCCATGGTCGAGGTGCGATCATGGAGACGAGTTCGCTCATCGATGCGGCACGAACCCTGGCGGAACGGCATCTCGTGCGGGACGGGGCGGGCTTCCGCCTCTCCCGCCACGATCCGGCCGACACCGGCCCGTTCCGCGAAGGAACGCATCCGCTCGCACGCGAAGGCGGCAAGGAGGGGACCCGCGACCTCCTCGCCGCCGGCGTGCGCGAGCTCGCTCGGATGCAGGACATGCTCTACGCGCAGGACCGCTGGTCGCTGCTCCTCGTCTTCCAGGCGATGGACGCGGCGGGCAAGGACGGCGCGATCAAGCATGTCCTGAGCGGCATCAATCCGCAGGGCTGCGAGGTGCATTCGTTCAAGGCGCCGAGCGCCGAGGAGCGCGACCACGACTTCATGTGGCGCTGCTCGCGCGTGGCGCCGCGCCGCGGCATGATCGGGATCTTCAACCGCTCGTACTACGAGGAGGCGCTCGTCGTGCGCGTGCATCCCGAGCTCCTGCGCGGGCAGCAGCTGCCGCCCGAACTCGTCGGCGAGTCGATCTGGGACGACCGGCTGCGCGACATGCGCCGCTACGAGCGCTACCTCGCGCGCAACGGCACGATCGTGCGCAAGTTCTTCCTGCACGTGTCGAAGGAGGAGCAGAAGCGGCGGTTCCTCGAGCGGATCGACGACCCCGAGAAGAACTGGAAGTTCAGCGAGGCGGATGTTGCCGAGCGCGCCCACTGGGACGCCTACATGACCGCCTACGAGGAGGCGATCCGCGCGACGGCGACCGAGCAGGCGCCGTGGACGGTCGTGCCCGCCGACAGCAAGTGGTACGCGCGGCTCGTGGTCGCGGCGACGGTGATCGACGCGCTGGCGTCGGTCGACCTCCACTACCCGCGGATCGACGAGGCCGCCCGCGCGCGCCTCGCCGAGTGCCGCGCACGCCTTCTCGCCGAGTGACGGGCGGCTGCGGGCCGAGAATCGTGCGGACGCGGGACGGACGCCCGAAAAACCGGACGGAAGCGGGGGAAGCGCGGCTCGGAAGGCGTCGCGCGCGCCGATCCGCGGCACAATCACGGCATGACGCTTCCGGTCGTCCCGTTCGTGCTTTCGCTCGCAGCTGTCGCCGCTCCGCCTGGCGGAAAGGGCGGCGACGCGCGCCCGCGCGAACTCGTGACCTGCTGCCATCCGGGCGCGCACGGGATCCTCGAGGGCGGGCCGCTCCTGCTCGAGGCGCCCGAACCCGCGGGCGATTCGTTCACCGCGTGGCCCTTCGCCACCATCGAGTCGAACGGCCCGGTCGGAAACCGCATCGACATCGTCTTCGTCGGCGACGGCTTCCAGAGCGCGCAGCTCGCGGGCTACGCGACGATCGTCGCGCAGCGCTGGGCCACGATCCGCACCACCGAGCCCTACGTCAGCTACCACCGCTACTTCAACGCGCACCGCGTCGACGTGGCGAGCGTCGATTCCGGCGTCGACAACGACCCGACGCAGGGCGTGCTGCGCAACACGGCGCTCGACATGGGGTTCTGGTGCAGCGGCATCGAGCGGCTGCTCTGCGTGAGCACGAGCAAGGCCGCGCAGGCCGCCTCGTGCGCGCCGCAGTGGAACCAGATCCTCGCCGTCGCCAACTCGACGAAGTACGGCGGCGCGGGCTATCCGAACAACGACATCTGCACCTTCTCGTCGGGGAACACCTCGAGCCTCGAGGTCGCGCTGC
>Ga0315906_10006635_pt1 | contig 14280 bp, 20 predicted proteins | sample LakEriMetagenome_4_FD_203526 | JGI IMG/M metagenome (GOLD analysis project Ga0315906, IMG submission 203526) | Freshwater fungal communities from buoy surface, Lake Erie, Ohio, United States - Buoy 2 MA122 | ecosystem: Environmental > Aquatic > Freshwater > Lake > Lake biofilm | place: USA...
AAAAGCATAAAAAACCTTCTAATGCTACCTATGGATATTACAGGGGAGGTATTATCAGATTCTGTTCTCAATTACAGTTATTTGATGGTTGGACAGAAGAAGAAATACATGATTATTGGTCAAATGAATTTCTTTCTACATATAAAGAAATCCTTTTGCCAAATGGACAGAAGATTACTAAAAAATCAAAAACATCTACAAAATCATTAAGTCAAGAAGAAATGAATGAGTATATAGAAAAAATATGCAGAAAACTAGCAGAACTTGGCATATTTGTTCCTTCTCCAGAGCAATTTTATATTAACAAATACAGATCTATAAAACAATGAAAGTAGAAACAACAGAAATCGCAAAAGGCGACAAAATTTATGAAATCCATATTGGTACAGATGAAAATGGAGTAGAAAAAACTCCTAATATGAAGCTATGTACTGCAATTATTGTGACTCTTAATGGAATAAGCATTGACAAAGAATTATTTGAACCTGTGCTTACAAAAGAACAAAAAGAAGAAGCAATAAAAAATAAAACAAAATGGGTTGAACAACATTTTCAAAAAACTTCAAACTTTTAATAATGGCAAAAAAAGAACATATTAGTTTAGTTAAAAGTAGTAAAAAACTCCGTGCGGCCTTAAAAAGTCGCATGGAGGAACTTTTATTAAAACCGACAGATATTATTAATGATGCTAGAGCAAGAGGCGTTACATTAGATAAATCAGGCTTTAGCAAGTATCTTAATGATAAAAAAACATCAGCTATATCAGAACAAAACTTATTATGGCTATGTGTAAGGTATGGTATTCCTGTAAAACTTGATATAGGAGAATTGCATCAATATAATGAGTATAAAGCATTAGAATTGTTATCAAAGATATTTCCTAACAAGTTTCAAAAGTCATTAGAATGGCATACGAAAGAAGATACTATCTCCACCGAAAAGTCAAAAAGTTTGCAGAAATGAATGCTCGTAAACGGCAAATATTTATTACTGACAAAGGAATAAACAATGCTATTGGGAAACAAGCAGAATATTTAAGAGAACTTATTACAAAAAATTATCAAATTCAATATGTAATACCACATGACTAAAAACAGATTTAAAGAATCTGATCTTCATGCATTAGGTTTATTTAAAAATGAAGATGGATCATATAGCAAAGAAAAACCTATACAAAAACCCATTGTAAATAAAACTCAATCTGAAATAGGCAGACCAAATATACAGCCAACAAATGAAATATTTATTCCTGGGCAGGTAATGTCAAGTAAAAACAGCAGAAGAAATATAACATTAAAAGATAAGTCAGGCAAACCTATTATGGTATTTAGTGCAAGATTAAAGAAATGGATACCAAAAACATTATCTCTTCCTAGTAAGGCTGTAATTAAATACAAAGATGATACTGAAAAGTATTGGAGAATGCATAAAGAGGTTTTTTTAAAAATGGCAGAAGGCAAAGAATTACCGCTAAGAGTTCAGTTTAGATTTGCTAGAAAGACAAAGATGAAAGCTGACTTTCATAACCTTGTTCAAATATTATGTGATTTGATGCAAGATTATGAATGGATTGTTGATGATGATATGGATAATATGGTTCCTGTACCCACGTTGATAGGGCCGGTATATACATTAAGCAAAACAAATCCGGGTGTCTATATCAGTGTTTTATAGGTTTTTTATTTAGTTTTTAAACCTTAAAACATTAGCTATGGACCAAGAATGGCAAAAATTCCTTGTAAATGAGATGTCCAAAACATATATGGAAAATCTCATAAATCATATTAAACAAGACAGATTAACAAAAAATGTATTTCCTGCACCTGACAAAGTGTTTGAGGCATTTAATTTATGTCCTTATTACAATACATGTGTAGTAATATTTGATTTTGCTCCCGATCCTAGACCCAATACAAATCATGGGTTAGCATATTCTTCATTATTGCCTAGAGATCAAAGATTGCCTCAATTAGATCGCATATTTGCCGAAGCTTCACGCAGACCTCCACACGAAAGAGAAGAATTTTATCCTCACAACAATCTTTCATATTGGGCAAAACAAGGAATACTATTGCTTAATGTATTAGGCACATGTATTGAAAATGATAGATACGCTCATGCTAAAATTGGATGGACAGAGTTTATTAAAAACGTTGTTGAGTTTCTTAATAATCATCCCAATAGATTAGTATTTATGCTATGGAGTGATCAAATAATAAACTTAGTAAAGCCATTAGTAAATCAAAATAGGCATCTAGTATTGGAATCAGGACACCCGGCTCTTGAATTGAAAGATTGGGTATATAATTTTCATTTTGTTCAAGCAACATTATTTTCAATCTATGAAAGCAGAAGAGAACCAGGAGAAGACCCAAGAAGAATTAGAGATACAGAAGATTTACCAATTAATCAATGCGGGCCAAGAATTGATTGGATTATCTAATAGTGAGTATCATAAATATGCTATTAATACATTAAAAAAGCGACTTAATGAAGCAATGGATATACATGAAAAAATGCTTGATATAAAATTTCCATGTCAAGCATTTCTATACGAAAAAGCCAAACTAGTGCAGAGAATAATAGAAATACAAAGATCAATATTAAAATTAGAAGAAAATGACAGCAACAATTGAAGTCAAAAAACTATTATCATTATTAAAAATAGCAGATAAGCTAACTAAAAAATCATCAATACCCGTATTAGAACATTTATACATAAATAATGGTTCTGGTTGGGCAACAAATCTTAGCAATTGGATACAAATAGTTGATATGTTTCCAACAAATGAAAATACGGTTGTAAACATTAAACAGTTTATTACATTATTGACAGGAATAAAACAGAAAGAAGCAAATATTGAAATAAAGGATAGAGTGTTGTATGTTATTACAGACAAAAATACATTTAATATAAATCCTGAATTTAATAATGATGAATTTCCTGTTAATGTAACTAAAATGCCAATTACTCCTGTTCAAGTATTATTACATAAAGATGATATTAAGCAGTTAGTAACGGCAAGTTCATTTGTAGGTAAAGATGCATTTAGAGAACAATTACATAATGTTTTACTTAGCAAAGAAATTGTAGCTACTGATGCACAAAGATTGTTTTGGGAAAAAAGTAATATTCAAAATATAGATTCTATTGGATATTATGATTGGAATGGCAAGTTTATTAACTATTTGCTTATTCAGAAACAAACTATTGATATCTTAAAGAATCATGATGTAGTAAGAATGACATGTGATATTGCACAAAAATCAGTAGAAAATGATGCGGCAGAACACATTTTATTCGAATTTGAGGAATTTAATTATTATCAAAAGATAATTGACAATGTATATCCAGATTATCGTGCAGTAATTCCCGAAAAATTTGAATGTCAATTTCTAGTTAATCGTGATCAAATACTACATTCAATTGAAGAAGCTAGGTATATATGGAGCAAATCAGAAAAGAAGTATATTGAGATATTCTGCTTAAATGAACGCGTAAAAATCAGATTTGCAGATGTAAATAATAATCTTGAGCATAATTCTTATATTGATTTATATGCCAAAAATTCTGATATTGCGTTTGATATATCTTTTAATGCTGCTTTGTTAGAATCATGTTTAGAATTACAAGATGAGCCTATTACATTAAAATATATCTCTCCTACTCATTGTATGGTTATAAATGACAATATGCTTATAATGCCAATGTTAAAATATTAAAAAATCAAAAAATGGAAATTAAAAAAGAAAGTGAAAAAAAATACAAGTTTGGATTACCCATTCCTGTTAATGAGCAATTGCTAGTTGAAAAAATTGACTATGCTGATGTAGATACAGGCCCTGCCGAGATATTTCTATTGCAGAAAAAATCAGGTTATGCCCCCGATCCTACAATTGGCAAAGTAGTTGCTGTAGCTGAAATAATGAGCGAAAAAGCAGGTAATATAAAAGTGGGTGATTATGTAATGATTAATCCATTTAGCGACAGAGAAATTCGCGTTAATGGCAAATGGTATGGTTTAGTTCATGCCGCTATTGATGTGTATGCAATACTGCCTGTAGATAAAATTAATGAGTAACACAAAGGAATCCCTGCAAAGGGATTTCTTTTTTAATATCTTATATTATGAATATTAACATACCTCATTTTTACGCCATGTGTAATGGTATAGATAATGACAATAACACTTATGAGTGTATTGTTCATGCTATTAGAAGCAGGGCAGACAAAGTAATTACATTTCATGTGCATTTAGAATGTGGAGCGCATTATAGCCTTTTGCCTATAAATAAACTATTTCATAAGAATAATAGACAATACATGCCTGTAGATCAAATGCAAATGTGGGATTGTTTTTCTGATGATCCCGAAGTAATTGCTTATGATTATTTTAAATTTAAAAAGGTTTATGTTATTCCGCTAAAAATGTATGGAGAGTATATTATGACTTTTGATTGGCGACATAATAGCTTTAGTGACTATGCTCCAGAGTTCAAGCAAGGTCATTTAATTAAACTTGATAATGGTAATTTTGGAATGTATCCTAATAACTACCTGTTATTTCATCATAAAACATATACAGGAGAATTAGAACCTACAAATCTTCCAACGCTTATAAGACAAAAAACAACAGACTTTATATCTGTAGAATCTTTAAAATAAAAAAAGCCCCTTAATTGGGGCTTCTTTTTTACTTCACTTTGTTCCACATTGCATTTATTCGCATATTCACATTTTGCAAAATAAATGGATTTGTGTCTGCATTTGTAGTTGATCCCGGAACAGCTATTTCTGCCATTTCACTAAATACAGAATTATCTTCTGTATTATGAATAAAATAAACAACAGTGTAGATGAATGAACCATCTCCTGACATTGATTGCTTAACAGGTGCAACCTGATGAAAACCTTTAAATTGATACTTCATTTTTTTAATTGTTTAATTATTAATTTGTAAATATATAAAAGAATTATTCTTTTCAAAGATTGAGACTTTTTACCTCTTTTTTCATATTTTTTGATTCTTTCTTTTTGTTCAAAAGATAATCCGTCTCCATCCCATATCATTGTCAAAAATCTTTTTCTTCTAAAAGAGTATAAGTAAATGAACGACCATAGATTTTAGCGGATTTCTTTGCAATTTTCAATACAAATGCAAGATCTTTTTTATACCTATGCACTTGACAACCTGCAGAGTTTTTATTTACACGCAAACTGTCATAACCATGATGTTGGTTAATACCATAAACACCTATTGCTATAGAAGCAGGATTACAGTCTAAAACATTATCTAAATTCCTATCTCGATAGATTGTGCATGCTTTATTTTGAACAAATGCTTCATATTGCCCTCTATGTAATCCAATAATATGCAATCCTAAATATTGACCAGGAGCAAGAATAGCACAACCACTAGGATTTAATAATTCTTTTTGCAAATAATATAAACCAGGATCAGTAGTAAAATTCTTATCAATAAAGATGTTTTGTTTACCATCTTCTTCCCATAACAATACAAAGTAATCATCAAAATTATTTGTAGCTTTTTGAGTAGTTCTTATGCCAATGCGATTAATATTAAGATTTCCTTCAAAAAACTTATAGCCTTTTGATTTCATTACTTTTTTAATATTATCATAAGTAAGTTCCATTATTCTTCAATGTTTACTGATGTTCCAAAAAATTTACTTATTACTTTGCCGATACCACCTATAGTAGCCATATATCCTGCAACAGTCAGAACAGTAGCAGGTAAAGTTATTGGAGCCAAAAGAATTGCACCACCAATAGCACCTATTAACAGCATATTATCACCAATCTTTTGTATTGTTGCAGGTGTATTATTTTTACGATAGTTTTTTGGATGGAATGTAGTTTTCATATTATTAAAGTATTTATTATATCATCGGCAGTTGCCATTGCAATGCCATTAATCGTTGTGTCTCCTCCCATAAAGGCAATTACTTGCCCTCCCATAAAAACATGAACGCACAAGTCATCAATCTTCTCAGCCTGCTCATAGGCATAGTTGATACCATGTAGGCTTATTATTCCGTTGCTATAAGTTAATTCGTGCATTACTCAAGCATTTTTATGTTGTACATAGAAGCCGTTGTGCTATCTCCACTGTTTGAATTTTGAATGGCAAAGACAAAGTATTTATCGGTTGTCCAGTCAATGTTCAATGCAGATGCGGCAACGGTTGCATTAAGCATATCTGTCACACCTGCTGTTGCTGCAGGAAATACTTCAGTATTGGTTGCTGTTTTAATAACTGCCTCCCTTGTTATTTGTGTAAACAATGTGCTAGTTGCAGTTGTGTTAGTTGCCAATAGTGTTCCTCCTGCAATGACTGCCGTTGTGTTTATGTATATTCTCAATGATGTAGTACCTGCTGTACCGACTTTTCTTGCCCTGTATTGGATGCTTAAAATGTCACCAACAGCAAACGTGCCACCGGGAATTAATACTGATTTGACCAAAGTATTGGTCGTTGTTCCTGTGACAGCGGTAGCATCGGCATGATCCTTGTAAATTTTGCCACCTATCTTTGCGTTCCATACAGAGGCTGATGTAATACGGCTATCTGCAAGAGTTCCTGTCCAACCAAGTGTAAGACTAACAGCTTCCAATAAAGCTGTTGATGGAGTGCCACCTAATGTAAGAGTTACATTTGTATCATCTACTTTAGTTAATGCAGAAGGAGTGACAGTAGGAATAGATGGAAATGTCTGCCATGTTTTATCCCCACGCCAATACTGCGATGTTGTTCCAAATGGAATACCCGGTTCCTTGCCATTGAATGTACCCCAATCCATATTAGATATGTATCCACTTATTAATGCTGTTGCTTGTGGAATACTTATATCAGGCGTAGCACCACCACTTGAGGCTATCGGAGCTGTCGCTGTAACCGATGTAACACCTCCTCCTGAAGTGCCATTAGCCGCAGCAGTTATTCTACCATAAGCATCAACAGTAATGTTTGCAGAAGTATAACTACCTGCGCTTACCGTAGTAGTATCAAGACTTATAGCAGGATTTTGTCCACCTGAAGATATAATTTGACCTGTAGTGCCAAGAACGCTATCAACTTTATTTAAAAAAGCTTGAAAGTCAACTTTATCTATATAGCCACTTACTGCATTTGTAGCCTTAGGAATACTTATTGTTCTATCAGCAGACAAATCTCCACCGCCTGTTAATGGAGCGACAGTATTTATTTGTCTTGTACTATTAAGATATTGTGTGTTGTAATATGCAACACCATTTGCCCATATAACAGAAGGATTAGGATAAGTTCCTGTTAAATCACCACCTGCATCACCGCCAGGAATATTTGGCGTAGTAGGAGTTAAAGAAATTAATTGGGATATTGTAGATACACTAGGATTTTTAATCAGCGTTATATCTAAAACATACTGATTGTTTTGTGCATCATATAATGTAGCTACATTAGGGTTATCTGATAAATATAGCTTGCATCCATCAATATTTACAAATGAAGTAGAACCATCAGAATATCCTATCTGATATGTACTTCTACCTGTAAGAAAAGAATTGATATAAGCTAATGGCATTTAAAAACATGTTATTTTTTGTTACTTTTCTTTTTGTTTGTTTTTTCTTTTACAAACATGTTTTTTAATCCATCTACTCCTTTTTTCCAATTAACACCAATAATAAGTATTAATGATATTAAGCTCAAAATTCTAAATCCCCATACATAAGTCATATCTATTGTTTCCGCAGATATAAAATACATAATACTTGAGGTAATCCAAAGAACAATGCTTAAAAGTGGGTGATTATGAGTTTCGTGCATAGGGCGCATAAATTGTTTTTTAATATACAATCTTTGATAAGTCATCTAAAAATTTTTTAATTTCTAGCAATGTAAAACATCCGTCATATTTTGGATTTACAATTACAGGATCGACAACACCGCCATAAGCTATATAAGTAATAATATGTGAGCCTTTAATAGGTTCTTTAGGATATATTGTTACAGTATTTCCTGATACCGTTGCAGTCCAATCAGGATCAGAAACATAAGAATTTATAGCATTGGCAAGGTTTTGAGCCTTAATTGCATTTGTAGCTCCGGCAAACGAAGCACTTGCTATTAAAATACCATCAATAAATATATCCCAATAAGTAGCTGTTCCACCACCTATTGTTATAGTACCATTTATAGGGTATATGTAGCATTTAAGAATATCTAGTTTATGTTCTAAAATAGCTAAACATCTTACACATTCATCACACAACTCTCCATATTTAGCCTTTTCTGCAAGTTTAAATCCTTGATTAGCTATAAAATATGTAGATTGCAATATAACTGCATCTATCTCTGCTTCTGTTAAATTTGTAATAGAAGTCAAAGGAGCATTAGTTGCCTTTGTTGAATTACTTAAGTTATTTCCGCAGCCGCATCCCATTATTTACACTTTCTAGCTGAATAAGTAATTATATCTCCATCTGCAGCAGTATAATCATGTTGCGAGTGATTTAATACTTTCACAATTAATTGAGTTCCTAAAGTAATAACTCTACCTTGTAATGTACATGTAATATTTACTACTTCTATTGATGTATGTAATTGCAATGCTTTTGCTGCATATACTACATTATTTATAGGATCAACAATGCCAAAAACAAAAAAACCTGATATAAAACCCCCATTACGTTTTAAATTACAAGTAGCATTTATATCATATTTATCAGTTGCAGGAGATGTCCAAATACCTGTAACAGGATTAAATTGATTTACGCCTGCATCCCAATCATCGTATAGCTGTACATAATTAGTTACTGCGACTCCATTTACAATTTCTGTTTCAATATTTGTTTTTGGAATCGACAAAGCAGGAAAAGTTGTTGGTAGTCTATAACCAAAAAATCCTTTTAATTCAGGCGCATCTGCACCATTAGCACCTGTCGGCCCTTTATCTCCTACAGGGCCTGTAGCACCTGTAGCACCTGTATCTCCTGTAGCCCCTTTAGAACCAATGGCACCTGATGCAATAGATATGTCTTTACAACATTCCATTATTTTATCTTACGAATAGAAAATGTTATAAAATCACCAATAGCAGCATTGTAATTATGGTTGCTATGATTTAAAAACCTAACTTGTATAGTTGCTCCTGCATTAATAACTGACCCTTGCCTACATGTAGTTATAGTAAGATCAGTAACTGTATTATCTGTATGTTGATAATCTGCACAATATACATTTACTAAACTTGCCGCATCAACTATAGCTAATGCTACAAATCCATTACCCCAATTGCCTTCAGCTACTAATTTACATGTAGCATTTAAATCATATCTGCCTGTTGTAGGGCATGTCCATATTCCTGTAGCAGGTATAAATGATGAAGTATCATCATATACTTCTGTGTAACCTGTAATGTTTAAACCGCTTTGAGGCCTAACATCTACATCAATTGGTAGTGAATCAGGCGTTACGCTTGCAAAAAATCCAGGCAATGGAACTGCATCAGCACCATTTGCCCCTGCGTCACCTGTTGGGCCTTTTGCTCCTGTTGCACCAGTGCTGCCTGTTGCACCTTTGTCGCCTGTAGGCCCTTTTGGCCCAATAGGCAGTTTTATACTTTTACACTCATTACAAGTGCCGCATCCACAACTCATAGTTAACAACCGTTACAATCAGAACCACATATACTTTGCACTTCCTCTAATAAGGTTTGTGCTTTTTCTTTTAAGCCCCATTGAGCAGCAAATTTAGCTGCATCTAACATGGCTTTAGCTTTTAAATATCTAGCACCAAAACCATCTCCACCGCATCCACAATCGCATCCATCTACTTTTAAAAGCATTTTATTTACACAACACTCTGCAACACAAAATATAAATGTGTCTGTAGAAGTATTATAATAGTTAATGCTATTATTAGTAATAATGTATTCAAAAAACCAATTTCCTGATTCTAATGATGCAGATTCACCAATATTAAGTAAATCCGATGTAAGAATAAAAGGAACTGTGTCAGTCCAAGGAAATACTGTAGTATTTAAACTAGCAGTAATTGTTGTTATAGTTCCGTTTGGATCAGTCCTTGTAGCCGCAGTAATTACTCCTGTAAGTATAGTGAAGGTAAATACAATAGGAACAGAATATCCGGGAGGATATACTTTAATTACAGCATTTACAATAGCTGTAGCATCAGGATTTGGCGCACCATAACCTCCAGGGTTTGTCGATACATCATACGTTCCTGTTGAATCCCATAGCCATAGTTTTTGACAATCATTTGGCTGACAGACTGATAATTTTGGTATTAAGGCCATAGGTCAAAAATAAGAATATAATTATATATGTAAGAAAAATGTTAAAAATTTACAAAAAATGCTATTGTGCTTGTGGTTCTTCCTCAATTTCAGGTAGTCCTGCTTCTTTCATAGCTTCCTTTTGTTCTTTTAAAAACAATTGATAATCATCCATTTCATCTTCATTTTTAATAGACTCGTTAGGATCATCTTTCCATAATGCTCTAAAAGGAGTAAGGGTTTTAGCTCTATATTGCCATTTAGGTTCTCCTTTATGCTTTCCTCGTTCATATTTTTCTTGAGTTACTCCATATACAAATAACTCCATAGAATCCCATAATGTAACAAGAATTGGAGAAACCACAGTAACTGCTTCTTTTCTATATTCAACACCTAAACTATATATAGATTTAAAAATCCTACCTAGCAATCCCTTTTTATCATCGTCATCGGTCATACCACTAGCAATTGCGGCACCAACAATTAAAAATGATAGTGTGACAAACTTCTTTACATTTTGCCTATCTGCTTCAGTCCATTCAGGTTTATCAGCAAGTCCGCGTATATCGGCAAACATTCTATTAAATAATGTCTTTCCTGTATCTTTAATTATGCTTTTTTGTCTTATACCGCCCCTAACAAAGTCCAAATCTCCAAAAAGTATATTATACATTTCAAACATCCATGTTTTAAACATTACTACAGGTCGCAATAATACATTTTGAGCAACAGGTCTTTTAAACAGTTTATGATATGCTCCATGCACTCTTGCAATTTGCATTTGCATAAGATTAATTTGATTTGCATCTAATGCATTATTGTCTAAAGTTCCTTTAACTCCTTTAGGTGCTATCTTTTTTTGTCCTGTTGTAGGATCTATTACATACTCTTTAATATTTCCATTGCTATCATAGGCATCAAATTGTTCATCAGTCATCATTCCTATAAATACTGTTCCTTGGTTAATATATTCAGGTGCAGTAGATGTAAAAAATGTCAATTGATTCATAATTGTCTGATAATGCTGAGAAAGGTTAAAGCTTTCATCAACAGTAGTAGATACAATATTAAGTTTATCAAGTATTGCATAACATTTTTTAGGATTCTTAACAAGTCTTTCATGACCACGCATTACAATTCCAATTCCAAAATGTGTAATATTATTAGAATATCCTGCTGTAAGATTCATAGTAGCCGCTTGCCAGTTAAACCCTAAGAAACGAAAAGCTGTCCATCCTGTATAAAAATTAATTCCTGATTCAACCCACTTTTTAGCACTTTGATCTTTTGTTGATTTGTTTAACAATGTACTCATTGTCTTATCAAACCATTGTTCAGCAAATTTCTTTTTGGCCTCACTTTCTATAAAGTTCTTTTTAAATATATCAACTGTTGGAAGCATTGGCTCCATATAGTATTTAAAAGTTTGAGCCTTAACAAAATTGTTTATTACAGCATCAAAATTTGAAACACTATAAGCGTCAAATACTTTTCCAAAGTTTGTTGATATTTCATAAGTATCATTATTGTATATAACCTCTAAAGCATCATCTACACCATTTTTTCGCAATTCTTCAGCTTTTTCAATTACTTTTTTCATTTCTGACTTTGCTTTGCCAATAGATATTTTTTTGTTTCTTACATCTTTTATAAGACTTTCTCTATGCGTGACTACTTTTTGAGTAACGCCATTGTAAGTAACATATATATTGTCATACGAAGTTCTAGCCGTTAAGCCATTCATTCTTGCAAATTCAAAATTTATCAATGCAGGAATAATTGTTACTCTTTTCCAAAATGGTTTTGTACTCCATGCTGATGTGCTAAAAAAGCTATCCCAAAAACCCATCCTTGCCTGTGGGATTATTTCACTATCGTAACCTATTGTCCTTAATATTTCTTTAGCTACTTCTATATATCTTCTTTGATTACGAGAAAGACTTGCAAGTTGCGCAGGATCACTAACCCATGTTTCAATTTGATATTTACCTGATGTTGCAAGAACTTTGCACTCCGCAGTTGACCTGCCTTCTTTTTTAATAGCTTTTTGATATTCTTTTAACTTTTTTAATAAAGCAGCAGTTGTAATATTTATTTTTTGAGTTTCTTTAGCAATAGCATCAAAAATTACTTGTGCATGTATATTTTTGACATTCATTTGTGATATGGCTTCTTGACTTAACCATGTATTAAATTGCTTTGTTCTTTCTCCCATAAGCATCTTTCCCATCAATATTGTATATTCTTTATAAGCAGAATATCCAGGCAATGCTTCGGTTGCTATGTTTTTTACAAGTATTTCATCATATATAAGCTGAGAAACATCATTTAATGCAAAATTTGCAGCTTCTTTAGATTCAAGTGTTTTTAACATAAAAATCATATCACTTAAACCTTTTTTTCCTGCATATCCTTGTGAAGGAGCATATATAAAATCCAAATAATTTGTATATCCTTCAAACATATCTTGAATTTTTTCCATATCTAATAAATACCTATTATAGAGTTTATCTACAACATCTGCATCTATAGACAAGATATTAGGATGCTCTCCTGATTGTTTTACCCGCTCAATCCATTTAGCTTTAGATAACCCTTTATATGTTTTCTTATTGCCACTTGTTATCCATGTCAAGCTTTTTGGATCAATTTGAGTGTCTATACTTGTTGGACCGTCAATATCAACCATAGGATGCTGATTGACAATAGACATATATTCAAATGGAGTTAAATCTTGCAATATTTTACCTGCAGGAATATCTTCTTTAAAACCATTTAATTTAGCTTGAATTTGCCTTACAATAACATCAGGATCAGCTACAAGGTTTGTTGCTCTTTCATTAAACATTCGAATTTGTGTAACATTAGCTCTTGTCCATTGATTAATAGGAATATCACTACGCATGTCAATAATCCTAGAATAATCATCTTCCATGAGTTCAACATCTTTTTGCTTCTTTGTTACATCTCTTATAGGAATAAATCCGAATAATTTTTGAAATTCAATTTCATTATTTGTAAAAGCTTCAAACATTTCTTTATTATTCCAAATGTCATTAGCCATTATCCTAGCATAATCACTATCTGTCTTAATTCCAAATAAGGATTTTGTGGCTGACCAAAATTGTTTCCATAAAGCATTAATCTTTGTCATTGACATACCCGGCACTTTTAATGCAGCTATATCAACTCCTGCCTTACCAATAGCTGTAACCGCTCTTTCTTCTGTTACATAAGCTTTAATAAGCTGTTGTTTTACAGGATTGTCATTAGGTAATGCTTTCCAATACAAGTGAGCAATCTCATGAAAATATGTGTCTTGCTGTGCTTTATTTGGATCAATATATATAGAATTAGCATAAGCCGCACCTATTGCATCAAAGAATGTTATTCCTGCATTATGAACAGCGTTTATATAATCCAAAAACTGTTGCTTGTCATTAAACACTTTAACTTGCGGAAACATTGTAGATAATTGTGTCCTAATAGTTTTGGCTAAAGGAGTTTCTTTAACTGTATCTGCTTTTGGCATTCCCTGTTGTAATTCTTCAAGTGTAGGGAATCTATCAAGATTATTATTTGTATCCTGCCATACTGCTATTTTAGAAGCAACAACAGACCTTGGCAAATTCATTTGCTTTGCCAATTCTTTTACATCGGGATGAGAAATCCTTACACAATTCATTACTAAAAGTTATTTTGTTCAAAAATTACAAGCCAATTCTTATCTGTATAATCAATCAATTCAAGCTTATTGATTAAAGTAGCATATTCTGCCACAGATTCAGTTTGTATTGTTCTATATTTTTGCAAGAAGTCAAATGTAGAAGAATCTTTATATTCCATAAGAATCTTATTACTTACTTCTTCATAATCAGAATACAAAGCATATTCCATTTTATAAGCACCTTGTATCCAATCTACTAATCCATCAAACATTTCAGGTTTCTTAATAGGCATTAAGCTAGGAATAACATTCCA
>Ga0315906_10006636_pt1 | contig 14280 bp, 8 predicted proteins | sample LakEriMetagenome_4_FD_203526 | JGI IMG/M metagenome (GOLD analysis project Ga0315906, IMG submission 203526) | Freshwater fungal communities from buoy surface, Lake Erie, Ohio, United States - Buoy 2 MA122 | ecosystem: Environmental > Aquatic > Freshwater > Lake > Lake biofilm | place: USA: Lake...
GGCTGAGTCCGTCGGGAAGTCAGAGAGCGACTCGATCGTGGTCGGCCTCTTTATTGAATCGCTGAATGAAACAATTGATATCCATGCGAAGCGAGTGCTGGTGGGCCTGCAAAGCCGCATGCCCCTGGTACTCTGGCTGGCCCTGTTTTGCCTCACGGCATTCTCCATGCTGGGTGTTGGCTATCACGAGGCGATTGCCAAGTCGACTCGGTCCCCCGCCACCTTGCTGTTCGTGCTCGGTTTTCTGACGGTTCTGGCCCTGGTCCTCGACCTTGATCGGCCGATCGGGGGTTATCTCCGAGTAAATCAGGAGGCGATGGTCAACCTGAAATCCATGATTGAGGAACTGCCCGGCACGGGGCAACTCGGGGAACGTGGCGAGGATTCCTGACATTGCGTCCCGGGCGATCCGATTTGATCCCGTGGCCGCGGAGGCTTGAATTACAATTTAAGTCATTCCTGAACGGCTTGCCGATCAGGAGCTCGGTACCTGCCGAGCCCAACGCAATTCGGGGAATGACAACGTGAAAAGGCGAATGAAAACCGGGGTCGGGGGAACGCTCAACCCAAGACTTCCTGGCCAGTCAAACCTCACTCGCAAAGAGCTGGCTGCTTGCGGAAAATCACTCCGGGACAAATGCTCTCGGCAAAGTCATTCCCAGTGGCGTCGCCCCAAACATCGCCGAGACCCGCTGGCCTTCATTCTGGAGTCCAATCGCGGCCGACTGCCCCAGCTGATTCCGCTCAGGCATGGCCGAATGTTGCAGTCGCCATTTGCCTTCTACCGCGCCACTGCCCTGAACATGGCGGCCGACCTGGCCAGCACGCCGACGAGCGGACTGAGAGTGCAGGCCTGCGGCGACTGTCATCTGATGAATTTCGGCGCTTTTGCCACTCCCGAGCGGCGCATCATTTTCGACATTAACGACCTCGATGAGACGCTTCCAGCTCCCTGGGAATGGGATGTCAAGCGCCTGGCTGCGAGTTTTGTCTTAGCCTGTCGCGACAATGGTTTCAGCCGTGCGACGGAACGCGATTCCGTCCTCAGTTGCGTCCGGTCGTACCGCAAGCGAATGGCGGAGTACAGCCAATTGAACGTCCTGGAGGTTTGGTATCAAAGCGTCGATGCGGAGGAATTGCTGCCACCGATTCGGGACAAAGCAGCGCGCGAGCGGTCGCAAAAGCGACTTGCCAAAGCGCGGAAACAGAATGTCCAGGAAAATGAGTTCCCCGAATTGACGACCAGCCAGGGGCAGCAAGCGTCGCTTCGTGAGAATCTGCCCTTCGTCTTCCATCCCCGTGAGAACCCGTTTAAGGAGCAGCTGCGCATCTTCAACCGCGCCTTTGTCCAGTATCGCGAGACCCTCGCGGAAGACCGGCGCCTGCTCTTGGACCGATTCAGGTTCGTGGACTTTGCGCTGAACGTGGTTGGAGCGGGAAGCGGCGGCACTCTCTGCGGCATTATTCTGCTGATGGCTGGTGACGAGGATCCCTTGTTTCTGCAGGTGAAACAGGCACGTCCATCGGTGCTGGAGGCGTTCGCCGGAAAGTCAGCGCACCGCAACAACGGTCAACGAATTGTCCATGGCTGCCGCATGCTGCAATCGGCGAGCGACCCGTTTCTGGGTTGGACCGAAGGGCAGAGAGGGCGACAGTTCTACGTCCGTCAGCTCAAGGACATGAAGATCAAGCCGCAGGTCGAAATCTGTACGCCCCACGCCATGCTGCAGTATGCCGAGCGATGTGGTTGGACTCTGGCCCACGCCCATGCCCGCTCGGGGGAACCGGCCAAAATCTCGGGCTATCTGGGAAAGAGCGACAAATTCGACGAGGCGATCGCCGATTTTTCCAGCCAATATGCCGACCAGTGCGAGCGCGACTACGAGTTGGTTTCGAAGGCTGCAAAGCGGGGGAAGCTGGAAGTCCTCCTGGAAGACAAATAGGCGGCACGCGGCCCGGAGAACGCACCTTTGCCAAACGAACCTTTCCCGGGTGAGGCTGCAAAAATGAACCATTTCGGTCCTTTCGAGATTTAATTTCTCCGGGCTGGGCCGTAGACTTAACGAAGGAATCCCCTGCTGTCTCGCGTTGGGGTTCCAGATGAAAGGGGTCGCCTATGAGCAATTTGCGAATCAACTGCCCTCGTTGCCACGCCAGCCTGCACGTCAACCGGCACCAGGAACAGTCTGGACATTTGGGATGCACACACTGCGGCCAGTTAATTCGGCTCGCCCCGCGGATGCCAACCGTTCCGAGTATGGCGACGCCGATGGTCGCACCCGCCATGCAAACGGGCGCTTACTGGAATCAGTCTCCTCAATCGCGAAAACAATCAAACACAGCGCTTTGGGCAGTTGCGGTCGCCTCGCTAGGAATGTTCCTGACCGTCTTGACGCTTTGCATTACCTTTTTACTTTGGCAAAAACAGTCCAGCCCTCAAGACAATCAGATTGCCAATGATGATCGGGCTGGGTTTATTCCGCCGGGCAAGGAAGAACCACCTCCCGCAGCGCCAATTCAACCGGCCGTGAATGAGCAACCGCCTCCGGTCGTCGCTGAGCAGCAGCAACCGGCACCGGTCCAGCCTGCCGCGCCTCCGGCCGAGGACCCGCTGGGGCGGAATCGCAACAATGCCGGCTTCCTGCCACCCGCGGCTGAGCAGACTCCGCCGGAGCCGGCCCCCCCAGCGCCGCAACGCCCCGGGCCCTTTGCGGCCAACAAGCCGACCAAGGCCCCGCCTCCGGAACCGCTTCCGATTCCCGAGCCTGAGCGGCCCAAGCCGGCCGCCGGCAACAAGATTATCAACTGATGATTGCTTCGGTCGGGCTCGAACGGATCCTCGGGTTAACCAGCCGGATCATGCTCCCCGACACTCGGGCCAAAATTTTTGCTGGCACCCGAGCAACGCCGTCCTTGTCTGCCCGGCGCAGAGAGCTTGTCTTCCCGACGGACAGCGGGCAGCAACAAAAACGCGGACCAGCACCTGTTCCCAGGTAACTGGTCCGCATGGGTTCCGTTTTTCACAGCTCGGGCCCAGTTGCGGGCCACTCCAACCGTCGCTCAAACCGTCGGGATTTAACCCTTTCGCCGCCGCTCCTCACGCTGTTGTTGCTGCTGCTGTTGCTGCTGCTGACGCTGCATGTCCCGCTGTTGGCGTTCCATTTCGCGTTGTTGTCGGGCGGCCGCATCGCGTGCCTGCTGCTGTTGTTGTTGCTGCTGCATCTGCTGTTGGCGCATCTGGTCCTGCATCCGCCGGGCCTCGCGTTGCTGCTGCTCCTGCTGCTGACGCATGGCCTGTTCCTGAGCTGCCTGTTGCCGGCGCATCGCCTGTTCGGCGCTGCGCTGCTGATCGGCGGCCTGGCGGGCGGATTGCTCGCTGGCCCGACGCTGCTGCAATTCCTGGTCGCGCTGTTAGCGTTGTTGTTGCTCCGCAGCCAAGCGGTTGTTGCGTTCCAGTTCCCGCGCTGCGGAATTTTCCCGCGCCGCGGAATTGGACGGTCTCGATTCGGGGAGCAGGCTGCGGTTGGTGGGAGGCAGCGGATTGGTGCGACTGGCGGAGCGTTGCTGCCGTTCGCTCTCACGAGCCGCGGCTTCCTGCTGCCGAGCGGCGTCGCGGGCTGCATCACGAGCCTGCTGAGCGGCCTTCTGTTCGGCTTGGCGAGCCGAGTTCGCGTCGCGACGCTGTTCGGGAGTCAGTCGGTCGGCTTGCCCGTTGCGAGCGACGTCGGCGGGGCCGCCGCCGGCGTTACCGTTGGTTTCCGCGGGCCGGCCGCCGCGATTGGCTCGCGGCTTGTTTCCCTCGGATGGGCTGGGCAATGGCTCAGCGCCGGCAACCTGGCCGCGGGCATCGTCGCGGTTGAGGACCGGGGAGGCAGCAGCGCCGGGCTTGCCCGCATTCCGAGCCTCCCGCCGTGCTGCCTCAGCAGCCTCCGTCGCGGCGCGGCGTTCTTCCGTTCGCGCGGTCCGCTCGTCCTTTTCCTGTTGGCGCTTCAATTCGGCTGCAGCCTTATCCGCTGCGATTTGCTGTCGGCGATCAACCTTGGGCAGGGCCAACTTCTCCGGGCGAGCTTTCTCCTTGCCCGATTGATCTGCGGCCTTCAGTACAGGATCGACCTCGCCTGCCGCAGGCTTGCCATCGGGGGACTGGCCGTTAGCAGACTGGCCGTTAGCAGACTGGCCGTTAGCGGCCTTGGCAAGCTCGCGCTCTGCCCGCCGCTCGGCAGCACGCTGCTCGGCGGCCAATCGTTCGGCTGCTCGCCGCTCCCGGGCAATTTCCTGAATCGGTTCGCTCCGCTTTTGATAGTCGCGGCGTTCTTCCTCCGCCAGTTGCTTGAAGGCATCACGGCCGTCTGCTCGACGTGCGGTGGTCTTTACTCTCCGCTCCAGCGTGTCGGCAATAGCCACGGGTTGCGGGGTGGGTTGCCCGTTGATAATCGTCTTTTGATTGATGATGTTGAGATTGAAGTTGAACAGTGCCGGGGGACGGTAACCAATATTCTGGTAGCAGAAATCGTACTGGTTGCGAGCCCAGCTGATCACAGCCAAGTTGTTGTAGCGAATGCTGGAGTGGCTGTAGTAGACAAAGAACGGGTCGTAGCAACGGCCGAAACCGACGTTGATATTCAACTGCGACCAGGCGCAGAATCCGCGATCGAAATAGCGATTGTCGTACCAGTCGCCAAAGTAATAACTGCGGCAATTCCGCCGCACAAACAGATGCGGAAACAAATCGAAATTGGTGTTGATCACGCAGCTGGGGGTGAAGAAGTAATCCACTCCAGCGTAAATCGGCCGGTGGTAGCAAACCGGTGCAAAGACGACACCACGGGAATCAAACAGGCGATCCCAGTAACCGGCCCGGAACACGCATCCGCGCGGTGTCCAGACATAGCACGGCTGGACCCAAATCCAGTTGTCGACGCGAGGCATCCAGCAACCGGCCTGCCAGACGTAATCGTTATCCTGGTAGACCCAGTTGCCGGGGGCATAGAAATGGGAATCCGACGGCGCTGGCGTCGAAGGACCTTGGTCCAGACTTTCCGGCGGGGCAGGGAGGTACTCGATTTCCTCGACCTCGTCGTCCATCCAGAAGCCGTTGACCCAGCGCACTCCGCCCTCCTCTTCATTCCAGTAGCCGGGAACCCAGCGTTGGCCTGGAGGAATGTCGCGCCAGATGCCACTGATCCATAAAAAGTCAGCCCGGTCTTCATCCCACGCCCAATAGCCCGGAATCCACTCCACGTTTTCGCCCTCGGGCTGGTACTTCGGCGGAAGCTCCTTGACGGGCTCCGGCGGTTGGCGAGTCACCAGCGGGTTGGGAGCCGGATTATCTTGCGGAAGTTCGGCGAAAGCCTCATGCAACGGCCCCTTGGTCACGAGGTCCAAGTCGCGGTCCGGGTCTTGCTCGCCCTGAACGCTCAGCGGCGTCGTTGGCTTGAGCGCTTCGACCTGCAGCGGGTTGTTCGCTGGTGCGTTGAGTTGAATCTCCGGTCCGGCGGGCTGTTGGAGGACAGGCTGTTGGAGGACAGACCGCTCCTGTAAGGCCCAGCCGGGGCTGGTGAGCCAAGACAACGCGACACAAAGTGTCATCGAACCGATACGGGATGTCGTCAGTTTGAGCATGGTTTCTATCCTTCCGAGGGGCAGCTGCGGCGAGAAAGTCCGGCAAATCACCGTTTTGATTTGCAGCTTGACCTTGCTGCCCTCCAATCAGATGCAAGCCCCATGCCAAATCAGATCGGCTCGATCGGGGGAGGGATCCGATCGAAGTTTACCGGCTCGACTTCCTTGGCTTGTTCGCCAAAATCGTCGTTTCCGCAACCGTTTGACTTCGAGCCCCAAAAGGCGGTTTGGTTCCGGATAAAGCTAGCTATTTCCGCCGCTTCGCCTTGCGGCTACCGCCCCGCTCATCCCGCTGCGGCCGACGGCTGCCCGATTCACGGCTGCCCGATTCACGGCTGCCCGATTCACGGCTGCCCGACGACGCCCTGGGAGCTCGAGCCCGTCCCTCGAGGCCCCTGCGACCGCTGGTTCGACCTGCCGGGCTCTGGGCCCTGGAACGTCCCCCGGTCCCGCCTCCGTCCAGCGAACGGTTCGGACTGTCGGTAACGGCCCGTCCCTGGGAGTCGACGTAGTCAAACTCCAGCTCCCGGCGTTCCAGATCGACCGAACGGACCCGGACGCTAATCATATCGCCGAGTCGGAACTGGTTCTCGCTCCGTCTTCCGCTGAGTGTTCGCGTGGCCGAGTCAAAGACGTAGCTGTCGCGGGGGAGGTTCTCCAGGTGCAGCAAGCCCTCGGCCGGAATCTCGCGTCCCTGCACGAACAGCCCGAACGACTCGACGCCGGTGACGGTGCCGGTGAATACCGTGCCGATTCGATCGGACATGTAACTGAGCAACTTCAGCTTGATCAGCTCCCGCTCAGCCTGTTCGGCTCGGACCTCAGTCTCGCTGCAGTGCTGGCCGATTTGGGCGAGCCACTTGAAGTCAGCCTGGGGTTGCTGGCCATCGAGCAAGTCGCCGATCATTCGATGGATGACCAGGTCCGGGTAGCGGCGAATCGGTGAGGTGAAGTGGCAATAGTGGTCACTGGCGAGGGCATAGTGCCCGGAGTCCTTGGGGCTGTAGACCGCCTTTTGCATGCTCCGCAGAACGGCAAAGTGCACCGCGTGTTGCTCGGGCCGAGCGCGGGCCAGGTCGACGATCCGCTTCAGTTCAAACCGGTCCTGCAGATTATCGGTCTTGAAACCGAGATTGCGAATGAACTCGGTCAGATCGCGGAGCTTCATTTCCGAGGGAGGCTCATGGACGCGGCGCAGCAGGTTGAAATCGAGGTCGGCCAGCTTTTGTGCGACGGCCTCGTTCGCTGCGAGCATGAATTCCTCAATCACCTGATGGCTCTCGGTGTATTCTTCCACATGGGCCCCGCTGACTTTGCCATCGGCGTCGAGGTCAATGGCCACTTCCGGCAGAATCAGGTCGATCGAACCGCGGGCCATCCGGCGTTTCCGCATGGTCATCGCGAGCCGATGCATGTTCCCAACGAGCTCAAATACCTGGGGCGAAAGTTTTTCCCGCCACGGAGTCGGGTTGCCGAGGTAGTCATCAATTTCCTCGTAGCAGAAGCGGTGCGCGCTTTTGATGATCCCGCGGCACCAATCGGCTCCGATGACGACCCCTTTGTCGGTCAGCTCGATCAACACGCTCATCGTGAACCTCCGCCGGTGAGGCTGGAGGCTGGCGAGGTTGTTCGAGATGATCTCCGGGAGCATCGGAATCACGCGGTCGGGCAGATAAACGCTGTTTCCCCGGGCAAACGCCTCGCGGTCCAGTTCCGATCCGCGGCTGACGAAATGCGAGACGTCGGCGATGTGAACCCCGAGCAGCCAATGGCCATTCTCCAGTCGCTCCAGGGAGATGGCATCATCGAAGTCGCGGGCCTTGGTGGGATCGATGGTGACGACCGTGTGCCGGGTAAAGTCCGTTCGATCGCCACCGTCTTTGCCAGAGTTGAAAGCCTCGGCTTGCCGCCGGGAGTCTTCGAGCACGGCCTCGGGAAATTCCCCGGGCAAGCCGAACTCGTGAATGATCATTTGGGTATCCACCCCCGGCTTTCCGCGGGGACCGAGGATTTCAACGATCACTCCTTCGCCTTCATCCGTGTTGCTGGGAAAGCGGACCATTTCCACGACGACCTTGTCACCCGGGCGGCAATCCTTGGCTCCTGCATCGCCGACCAGAATGGCCGAATCGAATGTGCCGCCGTCGACCAGCACCAACCCCAGTCCGGATCGTTCCCGGTAGGTGCCGACAAAGCGGTTGGTCCGGCGGCGGACAACTTCAACGATCTCGCCGGTCCGCCGCTGCTGGTCTCCACCGCGGCCTTTTCCGGCGCGGGCGATCACGCGGTCGCCACTGGCGGCATCGAGAATTTTCCGCGGGGGGATGAAGAGGTCCTGGCTGCGGTCGCCGGGCACGGCGCCGTCGGGGATTAAAAAGCCATAGCCGGCCGCAGCGCGGCGGAAGGTCCCATAGACTTCTCCGGCGCGAAGTCGGCGGACTTGCGGCCGCACGTCAGTTGGCAGTTCGACTTCCGCCTGCGCCGCCGGATTGCGAGCCGCCTGGGATCGCGTTTTCGAAGCGCGCGAGTTTTTTGGCTCGCCGAGAGCGGGCTCGACACCTGGTTCGGCCCGCTTGCTGCGCCGCGGCGCGGATTGAGATCCCTCCCACGCATCGCCGCGAAACACGAGATGCTTGGGCCCCCACTTCAGAAGCCGCGCGGAGATCAATCTTTTGATCACCCGCTTCAAATCGCGGAGTTGATCCTCGTCGAGTTTCAGGCGTTTGGCGAGCAGGGCCGGCTTGGCCGGTTGGTACTGTGGTTGCCGGATGATTTCCAGCAAACGTTGTTCGAGGTTTTCAGAATTGGGCAGGTTGGATGGGGACATGATGTGAGTCCATTCAGGAAAGAAAAAGCAGTCAGAAAAAATCGCGCGAACAATCGAGTCGCGCGGGAAAGTCCAACTGGCAAAAGCGAGCCAATTGGGCGACGGGAGCCTCAACCGAGGCAAACTGGGAAAGATGTTCCGTCAAGCTTTGAGGGTCAGGCAAGGTCTGGCAACCGTGAGATTGTCGATTTTAGCCAGGTTGTCGAGGCTCCCGATTATACCAAACAGAACTGTTCTGCCGGGTAGGCGGAGCGTCCGCCCGGAGCACGCCAAGGAAAGGTATCGCTCCCCGTATTCGAAACAGGAGATTCCAGTCTATGCGAACATTTATCATGATCGCCCTCGTGCTGGTCGGGGCGGGCACCGTTTCTGCTCAGCAACCGGCCGTTTACAACTTTTCCAGCCCCGTGCAGAGCTATCCCGCGGGCTACGCGCCGCAGCCGACAGCAATGCAGCCGGGGATGGTGGCGACAGGGATTCCAATGAATCCCGCCGCGACGACACCTGCTCCGCAACCAGCTTACTTCAACAATGCGGCTGGCTGTGATGCCAGTGGCTGTGATGCCAGTGGCTGTGCCAATGGTGGCTGTGACGCCAACGGCAATGTCTGGAATGGCGGTCGCCGGTTTGGCTTCGGTAATGGCTTCGGTAATGGTAACGGAGGTTGCGACGGAGGCAACTGCGGAGCTGGCGGCTGTGACTCAGGCAACTGTGGCGCGGGCGGTGGTGGCTTGTTGGGTGGCGGAATGCTGGGCGGCCTGTTCAATCGCTGCAATGGCGTGGGCGGTGCTTCGGGATGCGGCGTCTATCACAGCCTGTTCGGTGGTTTGACCAGCCCCAACAATCTGAGCTTCGACAGCGACCCGGCGTTTGACCTCGACCTGAAGCGTGGCTGGATGATTGGTCGAGCTTGGGGTCGCCAAATCAACTGCAACTGGCGAGCCGAGTTTGAAACTTCCTATCGCAGCAACAGCGCCTCGGATTTCGAGCTTTCGGACGCGACTTTAGGCCTGAGCAACGGCCGGTTGAATGTGATGTCGGGCATGGTCAACGTCATCCGCGACTTCCGCCCGATGGGTCGCAACGACCAAATCCGCCCCTACGCCGGTGTCGGTGCGGGTGTGGCCTTCGTCGACCTGGAAGCGACTTTGCCCGGAGCACCGGCGACCTTTTTCGATTCCCGCGACTCAACCTTTGCCTACCAATTCATCGCTGGCGTTTCCCACAAGATTCGCAACTGCGTCGACCTCTACGGCGAGTACCGTTACTACGGGATGGATAAGTTCTGCGTCGAAACAACTCCACTCAACAGCCCCACCAGCTGCGATGAAGCCTTGTTGAGCCAGCATAACTTTTTGTTCGGCATGCGGGTTTGGGTTCGCTAGGACCCGTTCGGTTGAATCTGCCTGAAGCTGAAAAGACAAGCTCAGGGCACAACCGGTTCACCCAATCAGGAATTCGGAATGGCTCGAGGGTTTCCCTCGGGCCATTTTTTTGCGCCCTCCCCACGGGCTAAGGGGGGGTCTCTGATTGTTAGGCTCAGCTGGGGGAATTACACTTTCCTTCCAGTCGATCTCAAATGGTCTCCCCGCATCTGGCTACCGGAAACACCGCACATGGCCGCCTCCGACAAGAACAGCTCTGTCAGCAACCGGTCTGGAGAATTCCAGCCTTACATCCCCGCCAACGACAACAGCGTGGCTGAGTTCACGCTCAAAGCGGTCATCCTCGGGGCGTTGTTCGGGATCCTCTTCGGCGCCTCAACCGTCTACCTCGCGCTCAAGGCTGGGCTGACGGTTTCCGCCTCGATTCCCATCGCCGTGCTGGCGATTTCGATTGGCAAGAAGCTGCTCAAGACGACCATTCTCGAAAACAACATCATTCAAACCTGCGGCTCGGCTGGCGAGAGCGTCGCTGCCGGCGTGGTCTTTACGCTCCCGGCGTTTATTTTTCTGAGCGACGGGATTGGTGCCGACTATTTTCAGGTTTGGACAATCATGCTGATTGCCATCTTCGGGGGGATTCTCGGCACGCTGATGATGATCCCGCTGCGGCGACCGCTGATTGTGAAGGAACATGAGACGCTCCCGTATCCGGAGGGGACGGCCTGCGCTCAGGTGCTGATCGCCGGGGAGAAGGGTGGCAGCTTCGCGTTGACGGCTTACCTCGGGCTTGGCTTTGCGATTGTTTACGCCCTGCTGCAAAAAGTCTTCCATGTGATTGCGGAAACGCCCAGCTACATGACCAGGGCAACCAACAAGTACCTCCCCTCGGCCAATATTGCCGGCGAAATCACTCCCGAATATCTGGGTGTGGGTTACATCATTGGGCCGAAGATTGGTGGCATTCTCGTCGGCGGCAGCGTCCTGGCGGCCTTCGCGCTGACTCCGCTGCTCTCGACCCTGGTCGCACCCGAGCGGATTGCCGACCAGCTGATCAAACTCGGTTACAAGCCGGAACGGTTTGGCTGGGACCCGGCAACGGTCAGCTTTGCCAACTCGGCGGGAGCAATCTACTTTGCCTACATTCGACAAATCGGCGCCGGCGCGGTTGCTGCGGCTGGATTCATCACGCTGCTGAAGACGCTCCCGACGATTTGCTCATCCTTCGTCGAAGCGATTCGCTCGCTGTTCGGTCGCGGTGATGGCGAACGGAGCCGCACGGAAGACGACCTTTCCATTTTGATTGTCGTCCTGGGTAGTCTGGGACTGGTGGGGCTGATGACCGTCCTGCCAAACATTCCGGGCGAGAGCATGCAGAGCAAGTTGCTCGTGGGTGTTCTGGTGATTGTGTTCGGCTTCCTGTTTGTGACCGTCGCCAGCCGCATCGTCGGCATCATCGGCTCCTCAAACAGTCCGATTTCAGGAATGACCATCGCCACGATCATGGGCACGGCTCTGGTGTTTATCGCGTTCGGCTGGACCGGAAAGGTCTACGAGCCGATGGCACTGGTGGTCGGCAGCATGATTTGCATCTCGGCAGCCAATGCGGGCGCGACCAGCCAAGACCTCAAGACCGGTTATCTCGTCGGCGCGACGCCAAAGTACCAGCAGTTGGCTCTGTTCATCGGCGTGATTGTCTCCTCGCTGGTGATTGGCTTTACTGTCAAGTTCCTCGATACGCCCTCCCCTGAGCAACTTGAAAAGGGCATCCAGCACGCGATTGGCGATACCTACAACGCTCCCCAAGCGACCCTGATGGCGACCTTGATCAAGGGCCTTTTGTCGTTCAATCTGGATTGGCAGTATGTGCTTGCCGGAGCCTTTATCGCCGTGACCATGGAACTCTGCGGCATCAAGGCGTTGTCGTTTGCTGTCGGGCTTTATCTGCCGCTGGCGACCACGCTGCCGATTTTCATTGGCGGGCTGATTCGAGGAATTTCCGATTGGTTCCGCGGAGTTGGCAAGTCGGGCGGGAAGCACGATTCGGCCGAGGAGGAATTGGGCAAAGGCAACCTGTTTGCCACCGGATTGGTGGCAGGAGGAGCCTTGGCGGGGGTGGTCTTCGCCCTGCTGACCGTGGCGATTGAGAACTCGGATGCGGCTGCCCGCAAAGCCGCCAGTGACAAGGCCAAGGCAGCGGTAGGCGCAGCGAGCGGAGAAACTGCGGCCGCTGGCGGCGAAGCGGCACCGCCCGCCGCCGAGGGACAGGCAGCGGCTACCCCAGCCGTCCCGGCTGAAATCCGGACGTTCAAGACTCAACTGGAAGAGTTGAGCTTCGAAGGAAACTGGGAGAAGAAAATTGAAGCCGGATTGAAGGCAAGCCATCCGGAATGGGACGAAAAGCAACTGGCTGCTGCGGCCAAGGAACAGCTTACCCCGCGGTTCAATCTGCTCGGCGTGGCCTGCTTTGCTCTGATGGCGCTGGTCCTGTTTCTGGTTTCCCTGCGGAAGTAGAGCAGCCGGAAACCGGGGTGGGAGCGTCGCCGGCGCGTGGTCCAGTCGGACTTTGCCGAAAAGTTCGGCGAAGCAGACAGGACCGGTGCAGGTTTTCGAATCTTGGCGTGAGCCCACGCACTCGGCCCGCAAGCGGTTGACGTGTTCCCGCGACACTCGGCGATCGAGCCGCGGCCAACGGGACCGATCGTCCCCCTTGATGAACGCTAACCTTTATAAACCTTGCGGCCCAGCTGGGCGTTAAACGAAGTCCACTTGCTTCCGGCGTTGGCATCCTCGGCAATCACCTGACGGAGATTGGCCAGCTTGGCATCGAGGTTGTCGAGATGATGCAGGGCGACCGCCTCAAAAGTCATCGGCAGTTTCGGGCTGCCGAACTCATACTCACCGTGATGACTGACAACCATGTGCTTGAGCCTCAGGGCGAGGCTCGGCGGAAAAGGTTCACCGCTCAATCGCTCGGTATCAAACAGCTTGCGGTCGAGCAGGGTAACGCCTTGGACGAGGTGACCGATCAACTGCCCGGCATCACTGTAGCCGAGATCCGACTCATAGGTCAGTTCATCGACCTTGCCGAGGTCATGCAGCAGGACTCCCATCGTCAACAAGTCGTCATCGACTTCCGGATAGAGCGGGCTGACAGCATTCGCGACTCGCATCAGCGAGACAATGTGTTCGAGTAAGCCGCCTTGGTAGGCGTGGTGGTTTTTGACCCCGGCGGGAGCTCGGCGGAGTTTGTCGACCAGTTCCTCATCGACCAGGATGCACTCGGCGAGATTCCGGAGATGGACGTTGCGAATGCCGCGGAGGCGGCTGGCGAGTTCATGAAACAGGGCTTCTCGCTGTTGACTGGAGACCGTCTCGAAATCGCGCGGATCGATTTGTTCCGCTGGCACGCGAGTGATCGACTTGACGATTACCTGCATGTTGTTGTTGTAGAGTTGAGCCGCACCCTTGACCAGCAAAAAGTCGCCATTGGCAAAGCTCTCGTAGAGCCGCTGATCAGCATTCCACGCCATGGCATTCAGCGAGCCGGTTTTGTCGCTCAGCCGCATTTGCAGGTAAAGATTGCCTTGCCGATTGGGGCGGAGTTGCTTTTCGGAAACGAGGAAGACTTGATCAATGGGCTCTCCATCGACCAGTTCAGTCACAAATCGGCGGCTCATCGGCTTTGGCTCCTGCAGGATATGGGCAGGGCTAGATTCTAGGCCCAGACAGGGAATCTCGGAAGCCGCACGAACTCCGGCCCCGCAGTGGTCGCATCCAAGCCCAACCAGCGCCAGCGGTTCTAACTCCACGCAAAGGCCCCTTCGAGGCCCCTAATTCCGCAATCCGCATTCCGCGTTACTTCAGATAGCGGATGCGTTTCTCAATATCCGTATTCACCGAATGGTAGCGACGGTACAAGTTCCCCGAATCGAAGCGGGTCTCGCGAATGTAGAGCACGTCGTCCAGTCCGATGCTCTTGGTGAAGATCGGCAGGAGGTAATCGATGCCGGTCTCAGAAATGTGCATCCGGACCGGGTCGTAGAAGGAATGATGCAGGTTGCGGGCGTGAATCAGGCCCCACTGATCGCGGAATCCGTTGCCCGGGTAATGGGAAACGTAGAAGCCGTCGGCGTGGTTCCACTGGAGCGTGGCGATCGCGTTGTTCTGTCCCTCGAGCAGCATTTCGACTGCTTTGCCGCCGAGCTGAGAGGCGTGGAAGCGATCGAAGCCGACGGGCCGGCCACCGCGTTGGGTATGTCCGACCTTACGAGTGAAAATCGCGCTGCTGGCGGAGTCGTTCTGTCCCATCTGGTTAAAGAAGCGATCGCCGAGTCGTTCAATCAGGAGTTCGCGCAAACGGTCCGCCGCGCCGCTGAGCTTGACATTTCCGGCGGGGTCTGTGGAGCGTTCCTCGGCTCCGAGCACTTCGCCGCTTTTGCCGACGAT
>Ga0315906_10006637_pt1 | contig 14279 bp, 12 predicted proteins | sample LakEriMetagenome_4_FD_203526 | JGI IMG/M metagenome (GOLD analysis project Ga0315906, IMG submission 203526) | Freshwater fungal communities from buoy surface, Lake Erie, Ohio, United States - Buoy 2 MA122 | ecosystem: Environmental > Aquatic > Freshwater > Lake > Lake biofilm | place: USA...
ACACTGCAGGTGCGCGTCGGCGATCCCGTGGAGGAGCTCGGTGACGCGGCCATCGCCACGACATTCGCGCCTGTGCCGGGCTGGCGGCGCCGTGCTGAGCAATTGCGGCTGGCACGCGTGCATCCATGGCCGTGGCTCGTGCCACCCCACGACGGTCCTGTGACGTCGTTCACGGCGTGGCGACGGCGGGCAGGCGCCTAATCCGATGCGTGGCTAGACTCGCCGCACCGCGTCCCGCGATCAACCGAGGTGCCCTGTGACCAAGCCCGTTGTCCTCATCGCCGAGGAGCTGTCTCCCGCGACCGTCCAGGCTCTCGGGCCCGATTTCGAGATCCGGCACTGCGACGGCTCTGATCGCGCGGCGCTTCTCGCGGCGCTGCCCGACGCAGATGCCATCCTCATCCGCTCGGCGACCCAGATGGATCCCGAGGCGATCGCAGCGGGCAAGCAGCTCAAGGTCATCGCGCGCGCGGGCGTAGGCCTCGACAACGTCGACGTCAAAGCGGCCACCCAGGCGGGCGTCATGGTCGTGAATGCGCCAACCTCCAACATTGTGAGCGCCGCCGAGCTCGCTGTCGCCCTGCTCCTCTCAGCGGCGCGAAACATCGTGCCGGCCAACCTTGCACTGAAGAACGGTGAGTGGAAGCGCTCGAAGTACAACGGCGTGGAGCTCTCCGAGAAGACCGTCGGCATCGTCGGCCTCGGCCGCATCGGTGTCCTCGTCGCCCAGCGACTCTCGGCCTTCGGCGTCACCCTCATTGCCTACGACCCTTACGTCCAGCCTGCCCGTGCCGCCCAAATCGGCGTGCGCCTTGTGCCGCTCGACGAGCTCATGCGCGAGTCGGACTTCATCACCGTGCACCTGCCCAAGACCCCCGAGACCGCCGGGCTCATCGGTGACGAGCAGCTCAAGCTCGCCAAGCCGACGATGTACCTCATCAATGCGGCCCGCGGTGGCATCGTCGACGAGGACGCGCTCTATCGCGCGATCTCCGAGGGTCGCGTCGCCGGTGCCGGCCTCGACGTCTACGCCAAGGAGCCGTGCACCGATTCACCGCTCTTCGGACTCGAGTCCGTCGTGGCCACGCCCCACCTGGGCGCCTCCACTGACGAGGCCCAGGAGAAGGCCGGCATCGCCGTCGCGAAGTCCGTGCGTCTCGCCCTCGGTGGCGAGCTCGTGCCCGATGCGGTCAATGTGCAGGGCGGCGTACTTGCCGAGCCGATCCGTCCGCTGGTCCCCGTCGCCGAGCGCCTCGGCGCCATCGCGAGCAGCATCGCCGACGGCGCCCTGCAGCGCATCGACGTCGAGGTGCGCGGTGAGGTGGCCGAGTTCGACGTGCGTGTCCTGGAGCTCGCCGCCCTCAAGGGCGTGATGCAGGGACTCGTGCACGACCCTGTCTCCTACGTCAACGCCCCTGTCCTGGCGCAGCAGCGCGGGGTGGAGGTGGCCCTCACCACCGATCGCGACAGCGAGGATCATCGCAATCTCGTGCGCGTGCGACTCACTCTCAATGACGGCACCTGGGTGAGCGTGGCGGGCACCGCTGCGGGACCCAAGGGCGTGCACAAGCTCGTGGAGGTCGATCAGTTCGACGTCGACGTGCCCATCAGCGAGCACATGGCGTTCTTGCGCTACCACGATCGACCCGGCGTCGTCGGCACGGTCGGGCGCATCCTCGGCGAGGCCAATGTCAACATCGAAGGCATGCAGGTGAGTCCCGACAACTCGGGCGATCACGCGGTCATCGTGCTCACCGTCGATCAGGCTGTGTCGGCCGATGTGCTCGATCAGATCGTGGCCGAGATCGGCGCCCACACCGGGCGCGCGGTCGACCTCGCCTTCTGAGCCCGCTACCCCCGTGGGATGAATTCGGAGTCCCATTCCCACGGCCTGAAGGGCGAGTTCTCGATGACCCACGCCTGCAGGTCCTTGTCCCAGCCGGCGATGATGACGACGCCGACGAGGATGAAAACGGCACCTAGCCCGCGCCGGAACCACCCGTGCGGGTCTGCCGCCCATCGAGCCTTGCCGATGACGCGCTGCCCGAGCAGGGCGATGAGCAGGAGCGTGCCACACAGACCCAGTGCGTAGGCGAAGAGCAGGACCAATCCTTCCGCGAGGGATGCGGGTAGCACGGTCACGACGACGTATCCGTAGAGCGGACTGCACGAGGTGAAGACGGGCCCGAGTGCCGCGCCGGTGAGGATGGCGCCAGCCACCCCCTGCCGCTGGCCCGCCGCCGCAAGCCCCTGGGCGGCATGACGCTGAAGCCCCACGCGCACAGAGATCCAGTCCCATGCGGAAGGGAAGAGCGACACGAGGCCCAACAGGATGAGGATTGACCCGCTGATCCACTGCCAGGTGGATGTCGAGATGCCGATCAAGGCGGCTGAGGCTTTGAGCAAGAGGGTGAAGACGATCACGGAGGTGCCCAGAGACGCCGTGATGACGTAGGCCCTGCGACGAGAGTCCTGACTCGATGGCCCGAGCGAGCCCCCGACGATGACGGGCAGCAGGGGGAGCACGCACGGAGCGAGAGTGGTGAGCACGCCTGCGATGACCGCCCCGACGGTCAGCAGGAGCATTAGACGGTGTTCCCGACGATCTCCTCAGCCGTGACACTGCCCGACCACTTCGCCAGCTCGGCTCCGTCCGGGCCGATCTGCACGAAGGTGTGCTGGAGGGTGACGCCGTACTGCTGCTTGAGATCGGTCGCCTCGTCGAAGTCGACGGTGACGATGGTCAGGCCTTCGGGGATGGCAGCCGGATCAGCGGTGAGATTGTCTCGCGCGATCTTGCATGTCGAGCACCATGAGGCGTTGAAGAAGAGCACGACGTCGCCGGCGTCGTAGGCAGCCTTGTCGGCTTCATACTCCGCTAGCGTGATGTAGCTGCCCGGAGCCGGAGCCGGAGCGGCGTCCGTGGGCTCAGGCGTGGGTGTCGGTGCGGGCTCCGAGGAAGTCGGTGCTGCGCTCGAGGTGGCAGGGGCTGCGGGCTCGGTGCTGCTCGTGACGGACTCCGAGGCGCCCCCACCGCATGCCGCCAAGACCATGGCGAAGAGGCCGACGGCCATCGCTGTCGTCCCGCCACGCAACCTGGTTGCTGTTGTCATGCCTCGATGATCACACGGATCGCCGCGAGATGCACTAGTCAGCGTCGCGTACGGCGCGGTTGACCGCGCTCACGATCGCCTTGAGCGATGACGTCGTGATGGACGGGTCGATGCCGACTCCCCAGAGCACCCGGTCATTGACCGCGCACTCGACGTAGCTCGCCGCCGTGGCGTCACCGCCGGCCGACATGGCGTGCTCGGCGTAATCCAGGACGCGGACGTCGATGCCATGCTGGCTGAGCGCGTCGCAGAACGCCGCGACCGGGCCATTGCCGCGCCCGGTCAGCGCCACCTCGGTGCCGGCGTCGAAGAGCACGACGTCGACGAAGGTGTCGCCGTCGATGTCTGACTCCTGCTTGACCGACTTGAGGGCGAAGCGGCCCCACGGGGCGGCCGGGTCGGGGAGGTACTCCGCCGAGAACGACGACCACATCACCTCGGGCGACACCTCGCCGCCCTCTTCGTCGGTCATTCGCTGCACGACCTGCGAGAACTCGATCTGGAGCCGACGCGGCAGCTCGAGTTTGTGCTCGGTGCGCATGATGTAGGCGACGCCACCCTTGCCCGACTGGGAGTTGACGCGGATGACGGCCTCGTAGGTGCGGCCGACGTCCTTGGGGTCGATGGGCAGGTAGGGGACCTCCCACCGGAAGTCGTCGACTGGCGTCCCCGCTCCGGCCGCGTCGATCTCCATGTGCGACAGTCCCTTGTTGATCGCGTCCTGGTGCGAGCCGGAAAAGGCGGTGTAGACGAGATCACCGCCGTAGGGGTGGCGCTCGTGCACGGGGATCTGGTTGCAGTACTCCACCGTGCGACGGATGTCATCGATATCGCGCATGTCCAGCTGCGGATCGATGCCCTGGCTGAAGAGGTTCATGCCCAGGGTGACGAGGCAGACATTGCCGGTGCGCTCGCCATTGCCGAAGAGACAGCCCTCAATGCGGTCGGCACCGGCCATGTAGCCCAGCTCCGCGGCGGCAACCGCCGTACCGCGGTCGTTGTGCGGGTGCAGCGAGAGGATCACGCTGTCGCGTCGAGCCAGATGGCGATGCATCCACTCGATCGAGTCGGCGTAGACATTGGGGGTGGCCATCTCGACGGTCGCGGGCAGGTTGAGGATCACCTTGCGATCGGGAGTGGGCTGCCAGACCTCGGTGACGGCGTCGCAGACCTCGACGGCGAACTCCAGTTCGGTGCCGGTGTAGGACTCGGGGGAGTACTCGAAGTAGACCTCGGTCTCGTCGGCGATCTGCTCGGCGTACTTCTTGCACAGTTGGGCGCCGTGGACGGCGATGTCCTTGATGCCCTCCTTGTCGAGGCCGAAGACCACGCGGCGCTGCAGGGTCGAGGTGGAGTTGTAGAGATGCACGATCGCCTGCTTAGCGCCGCGGATCGCCTCGAAGGTGCGCTCGATGAGGTGCTCGCGCGACTGGGTCAGCACCTGGATGGCGACATCGTCAGGGATGAGGTCTTCCTCGATGAGCTGGCGCACGAAGTCGAAGTCGGTCTGCGATGCCGAGGGGAAGCCAACCTCGATCTCCTTGAAGCCCATGGAGACGAGCAGCTCGAACATCCGCTTCTTGCGCGCGGGTGACATGGGGTCGATGAGGGCCTGGTTGCCGTCGCGCAGGTCGACCGCGCACCAGCGGGGTGCCTGCGTGATCACCTGGGCGGGCCAGGTGCGGTCGGGCAGGTCGACGGGGCGATAGGCGGCGTAGCGCTGCCACGCCATAGGCGACGGCTGCTGGGGATTGCGCTGATCGTGGATGTCGGTGCTCATGTCCTGGGGTCTCCTGTCGAAAGGCGGGGACCGGCGTGCAAGGACTCCGCGACGAGGGGGCCGGCGTGGGCCCCTAGTGGGAGCCCCTAGGCCTCGTCGCGGCGACCAAGGAGGAGGCGCTGCGCGGACATCACGCTGAGGGTAGCACCGGGGCCGTCCCCAGGGCATCTCACGCCCCCTCGTCCACAGGGGCCGCACGAAGGGGTCGGCGTAGGGCTCTCGTTGCCTAGCGTCCGCCGGGTCCTATTCCCGCTGTCCTGGAGGTCCCCATGCGTACGCCGCTCCTCGCCCTCGCCGCCGCCGTCCTCGGCGCCGGCCTGCTCGCCCCCGCTCCCGCCGTGGCCGCGAAGCCCGGCCCCGATCTGCCCGAGATCCGCACCGCCGTGGCCCTCGAGGTGAGCGGGTCGTGGTCCGGTCGCATCGGCTTCGGCCTGCACTCGCCCGGTGGCCAGACACGCGCGCTGCGCCCGCTGCCGCTGGAGCTGGACCTCGCCCGCTCGGCGTGCGACCTCACCGGCTGCATGACGACGCGCCTGGTGCTCGATCCCACGGCGAGCGTCCCGGGCATGGCGCGCATCTCCGGAAGCCTCACGAGTGCCGCCCTCATGCGCTCCGCGATCGCCGTCACCGTCCAGCGCATCGTCGACGGCACCGTCGTCAATGAGCGACCCGCAACGCTCACCCTCGAGGTCGTCGCCCGCAAGGCCGGCCCGCTGGTGAAGCGCACCACTCTCACGCAGGGCCCGGACGGCGAGGTCATGTCGATCGCACGGACGGCTCCGATGCGCGCGACCGTCATGCTCGCCGACGACACCCTGACCGCCACGGGTGAGATCACCCGCACCCAGATCGTGGACTAGATCCCTCGGGATTTATGTACTACATTAAGGGTCATGGCTGGTTCGTTGTCCGCGACAGCGCACGCAAGCACGGTGTCGCCAACGACGACATCCTTCACGCGGTGGCCCACGCGATGGTGACGCTGCCGAGAGTGGATCGCCCGCCCGGCGGGACACTGCACCTCGGGCCCGATAAGGCAGGGCGGCTGCTTGAGGTCGTGTCTGTGCGCGAGGGAGGCGACGTCCATCGCGTGATTCATGCGATGCCGATGAGGCGGGGATACGAACGACATCTCAGGGAGGTGCGGGGCGATGTCGGGTAGGAAGCCGAAGCCGCCCCGGTCGGGCTGGACGGACGTCGACTACGAGACCTGGGTCTACCCGGGTATCCCGACGGACGCCCAACTCGACCAGTGGGCAGCCGAGGCTGAAGCGGGATTCGAGCCGCACCAACTCGGCAGGTTCAGGCGCGGGCGCCCGCCCCTGGGTCAAGGTCCCTCGCGCGTGGTCCAGGTCCGCCTAGATCCCGAGCTCTACAGCGATCTCGAGACTCGCATCGAGTCCGAGGGCGCCACGGCCAGCGCAATCATGCGCGAGGCGCTCAGGCGCTACCTCGCGTCCTGAGGACCTCGCCACCCCGACTAGCCTTCGCCCCATGGCGCGCACCCTCAACCTGGCCCTGATCCCCGGCGACGGCATCGGCACCGAGGTGGTCGTCGAGGCCCTCAAGGTCCTCGACGCCGTCAAGGGCGACATGACCGTCACCACCCAGGAGTACGACCTGGGCGCCCGGCTCTATAACCGCACCGGCGAGACCTTGCCGCCCGCGGTGTTGGAGGAGCTGCGCGGATACGACGCGATCCTTCTCGGCGCCATCGGCGACCCGAGCGTGCCCCCGGGCGTGCTCGAGCGCGGCGTGCTGCTGCCGCTGCGCTTCGAGCTCGACCACCACCTTAACTACCGCCCGGTCAAGCTCTACCCCGGCGTGGAGTCCCCGCTCGTCGGCAAGGGTCCGGCCGAGATCGACTTCGTCGTCTTCCGCGAGGGCACCGAGGGTCCCTACGTCGGCGCCGGTGGCGTGCTGCGCAAGGGCACGCCGCAGGAGGTCGCGACTGAGGAGAGCATCAACACGGCGTACGGCGCGGAGCGCATCATCCGCGAGGCCTTCCTGCGCGCGATGCGCCGACGCAAGCACGTCACCCTCGTGCACAAGACCAACGTGCTCACCAATGCCGGCAGCCTCTGGAAGCGCACCTTCGACCGGGTCGCAAGTGAGTTCCCCGAGGTCGCCACCGACTACCAGCACGTCGACGCCGCGGCGATGTTCTTCATCACCCAGCCGGAGCGCTTCGACGTGGTCGTCACCGACAACCTCTTCGGCGACATCCTCACCGACATCGGCGCGGCGATCTGCGGGGGCATCGGCCTCGCGGCGAGCGGCAACCTCGACCCGAGCCGCAGCAACCCCAGCATGTTCGAGCCCGTGCACGGCTCGGCACCCGACATCGCCGGCCAGGGCAAGGCCGATCCCACGGCGACGGTGATGAGCCTCGCGCTGCTGCTGGACTTCGTGGGCGAGGAGGCCAAGGCCGAGCGCGTCGAGGCGGCGGTCGAGGCCGACCTCGCCTCGCGGGGCGATGCGGTCCGCTCGACCAGCCAGATCGGCGACGCCCTCGCGGCCGCTGCCGCTTCCTAGCCCGACAGGGTCGGCCTTGCCGACGCGCCGGGCCTGAGTAACCTCCCTTGTCATGACGACGTCGCCATCGCTCGCGGACACACATCTGTGGCCGATCACGGCCGCGCCGCACCCGTCGCCCACGACCCCCGAGCGGCGTGCCGAGATCCTCGCGAGCCCCGGATTCGGCCAGCACTACACCGACCACATGGTGCGCGCGACGTGGACGGCTGACGAGGGCTGGCACGACGCCGAGCTCGTGCCCTACCAGCCGCTCACCTTCGACCCGGCCACCAACTTCCTGCACTACGGCCAGGCGATCTTCGAGGGCATGAAGGCCTACCGGCACGCCGACGGATCCATCTGGCTCTATCGGCCGCTGAAGAACGCGACCCGCTTCAACAACTCCGCGCGCCGACTGGCGATGGCCGAGGTGCCCGAGGAGCTCTTCATCGGCTCGATCGCTGCGCTCGTGAGTGCTGATCGCGATTGGGTGCCCAGCGGCGGCGAGACCTCGCTCTACCTGCGGCCCTTCATGCTCGGCACCGAGGTGGGGCTCGGCGTGCGGCCGTCCAACCGCTACCAGTTCCTCCTCATCGCATCGCCCGCCGGCGCGTACTTCTCCAAGGGCATCCACCCGGTGAGCGTGTGGCTGTCGGACGACTATGTGCGCGCTGCCCCTGGCGGGACCGGCGAAGCCAAGTGCGCGGGCAATTACGCCGCCTCGCTCATCGCCCAGGCCGAGGCCGCGCAGCATGGCTGCGACCAGGTCGTCTGGCTCGACGCCGCCGAGCACCGGTGGATCGAGGAGATGGGCGGCATGAACCTCTACTTCGTCTACGGCTCCGGTGACCAGGCGCGCCTCATGACGCCATCGCTCACCGGTGCGCTGCTGCCCGGCGTGACGCGCGACTCGCTGCTCACCGTCGCGCAGGACCTCGGCATCAAGGCCGAGGAAGGTCGCATCAGTGTCGAGGAGTGGAAGGCGGGGTGCGCCTCGGGGGAGATCACCGAGGTCTTCGCCTGTGGCACCGCCGCCGTGGTCACGCCCGTCGGTGAGGTGAAGTCGCGCATGGGCAACTGGACCGTGGGCAACGGCGGAGCCGGCGAGGTCACCATGCGCCTGCGCCAGGCCCTGCTCGACATCCAGACCGGCGCGGTGCCCGACAAGCACGCCTGGATGCACAAGATCATCGACGCCTAGGAGCATCGGCAGGAGTTAGGCGGCGGGCACGCTGATGGGGCGGCTCACCATCACGATCGACTGCCCGCCGGGCTCCTGCGTCACGTGGATGTCGACGTGTGACCCAGCCAGAAGGCGCAAGCGGTCGAGCGCTGCGCGCGCGGTCGGGTCGGTGTCGGACAACTCCAGGGAGAGGTGGTCCTCCACGCCGTCGGTGAGTGTGCGCAGCGTGAAAGCCTCCTGTGACCGGATTGCGGTCTCGAGAGCGAGCATCACCTCGGGGTCGAGCGGCTCCGGGTTGGCGCTAGAGAGCAGGGTGCCGACGCGCACGGGGATGGACTGGCTGAAGGCCGAGTTGACGAGGCGCGCTGCGACCTGAGCGAACTCCCCGCTGGTGGCCGGGTCGACCTGGATGGTCGCGCGGATGAGGCCCTCGAGGCACGCCACCTGGTGACGCGATGGCGCATCGAGCTCAGCGCCCTGGGCGAGGCGATCGATGATGTCCTCGGCCTGAGCAACGCAGGCGGAGAGGTGCTGGTTGATCGCCATCGCCGAATTGGCGCGGATGACCTCGCGGTTCATCGCCTCGCGCTCGAGCGCTGTGGCCTCCTGCGTGCGCCGATAGCGGCGCGTGCCGATAGCGGACACGATGATCACGACGGGCACGATGATGAGGCAATTGATGAGTGCCACGGCGATGGGGAGTTGGTCGTCGCCCCCGTCCACGCGCGCGACAAGGAGCACGCCCGCGGCCCATGCCAGCATGCCGACGAGCCACTGCCACCATCGCGCCCACATGCCCACGGCGATGAGTGCGTAGCCGGCCGCCGTCATCCCCGCGGCAAGCACGGGTGCAAGATCGGGAGGCGGACCGGCTGCGGCCATCAGCCACGGGATGGCGGCAAGGCCGGCGAGCACGGCGGTGGAGGCGATCAGCCCCGCGAGGCGGGCCCTGGCGACGAGGATGACCGCCCCGGCAATCGCGAAGACCACGGTGACGAGCAGCGGCCAACCCAGGCGTGACGAGGTCGCGACGATGACATCGAAGCTCGCCCCCACGACTCCGACGGCGATGAGCGGAGCGCTCATGAGGATGCGGCCCTGCTGGAAGCCGTCCTCAGCGAAGGCAGGCTGCGACGCCTCCGGCAGGCACGGCACGTCGAGCGTGATGACGGTGCGGTCGGCGGAGCGCGATGTCGACCACGACCCGTCGATGGCGGCGAGGCCCTCTCCCAGCGTGGCCGACCAGCCGATGCCGGGTATCGCCTGTGGGTCGATCCCTGTGCCGTTGTCGGAGACGGTGATGAGGCAGCGGCCGTGGCGTCGGGTGGCGGCCACGCGCACGTCGGTGGCGTTGCCGTGGAGGACGGCGTTGAGGGCGCACTCGACGATGGCGGCACGCGCCGCCAGGCGGGTCTCGTCGCTGACGGGCAGATCGAGTGCCGAGGGGTCGATGCGCACGATGTGGGCGGCGATGCGCGCCGCCGTCGCCTCACGTACCTCGTCGGCGAGGTCGACGCTGGAGGGTCGGCTCGTCTGGTCACCGCCCGGGGAGACGAGTTGCGCGAGTCCGGGACGATCGAGGGTCTCGGTCTGGAGGATGTAGCGCAGGGTGCTGAGAAGTCGCTCGTGCACGGACACCGCCGCCGAGCGCCACAGGCGCGAGCGCTCCTGCGAGGCGATCTCGAGTTGGATCCGGTCCGCGAGCTGGGTGAACCTATCGTCGTCCGAGCGCGCTTGGCGCAGGAGTGCCTGCCAGACGAACCACAGCGCTGCGCCCGACACGGCCAGACTCGCCACCGCGATCCATCCGCCGCCAATCGCAAGTGCGCCGGGGATGACATTGCCCGGTCGCCAGGACCACACGATGGCGAGGACAGCGCAGCCGAGGGGGATTGCCACGGGTGCGATGCGCACCGGGGTGAGCAGGATGAGGGCGTAGGTGACGTGCCCGACGGAGACCGCGAGGGCGATCCAGGCGGGACCTGCGGGGGGAGTGCTGCTCAGGGCGGCGGCGATGACCAGTGAGAGAGGGCCCGCGGCGATCAGCCAGAGGCCGATCACGCGACGGCTGAGGATCCAGCCGGCCACGACGCAGCACGCTCCGGCGATGAGCAGTGTGCGATCGGCGGTGGGCAGGCGGCCCCAGGCGCTGATCCCCGCCAGTGCGGCAAAGAGCCATGCCTCGGAGAGCAGGAGTTGGATCAGCCATCGCCGGACCTGGAAGAGACCGGCGACGCGGGAATCGGTCGTGGTCTTCGCGGTCCCGTCAGGGGACAAGGCCTTCGTCCCGCGCTCGCCGGTAGAGATCGGTCTTGGTGGGCACGGGCGTGCCCGCGCGGGAGTACTTGTCGCGGACCCGCCTGATGTACTCCTGCGCCGTGGCGGGCTTGACGTTCATGCGGCGCGCGACAGCGTCGATCTTGAGTCCGGAGGCGTAGAGCACCATCGCGGTGCGCTCCCTCTCACTCAGCGGGACGCTTGGCGCCTCGTCGCTGGACAGGATCGCGGCAACATCGCGTGATGTCGAAGGCTCGCCGGCGACAGTAAGCCGGAAGGACTCCTCGAAGTCCTCGAGATCGGCCTGCTTCGAGACGAAGCCCAGTGCTCCCGCACGCAAAGCCGCGCGCACTGTCGCTGCATCGGCAAGAGCACTGACGATGAGGACTCGGCAACCGGCGGAGACCAGCTCAGCGGTGTTGGCCACGGGGGAGCGACCATCGCCCAGGTCAAGGTCGAGGATCGTGCAGTCTGCAGGTTGGTCGGCGTGCGCGGCAAGGGCCTCCGTGATCGATGCGCCGACGTAAGAGAATTCGGCTCTGGGGGCGACTTGGAGAACGCGCGACTTCACGGCCTCGCGCAGGAGTGGGTGGTCGTCGATCACCATGACGCGAGTCCGCATGGTCAGCCCCTCCTGTATTCACCACCCCCCAGTGCTCGCCAATATTGACGCACGACGCGTCATGCATTGGCCATCTATGTCTTCCCGGTGTTGCCCGCGTGTGCGCCGTCCCCTGCGACGACCGAGCGAATGGCGTTGTGTGTCATGAAACGGGGGACAGGCCTGCGCCTTGCGCCCCCCCCGGATGCCTCAACCCCCACGCCGGGACTGGCGACGGGGGCACCATCTTGGGGGCCATCCCAGGCCATGGCCGCCTACGCGCCCAGAGGAGGCCCCTCGGACCCCGGAGCCTGCCCGCCCGGGTCGTAGGACCCCCTTTCGCAGCCCCTGGCCAGGGTCTAGACTCACCTCGTGCGTCACATCCGCATCATCATTACTTAGCGCATCGGCGCCGCCCCGCGGCATCGATGCGCAGCCCTTCGCACCCGCGAGGGGCTTTTTGCTTGAGGAGGACGACATGGCGACCCTGCCCCTGGGGGATGACTTCCATGTCTACGACACGACCCTGCGTGACGGGGCCCAGCGCGAGGGCATCGCCTACTCCGTCAACGACAAGCTCGCGGTCGCCCGCCTTCTCGACGGCTACGGTGTCGGCTTCATCGAGGGTGGCTGGCCCGGGGCCATGCCCAAGGACACCGAATTCTTCGCGCGCGCTCAGAGCGAGCTCGACCTGCAGACCGCGCAGCTCGTCGCCTTCGGCGCCACGCGCAAGGCGGGCGTCAAGGCCGAGGACGACGCTCAGGTGCGCGCACTGCTGGACTCAGGTGCCCCCGTCATCACGATCGTCGCGAAGTCAGACGTGCGTCACGTCGAGGAGGCGCTGCGTACGACGAATGAAGAGAACCTCGCCATGATCGCCGACACGGTGCGCTTCCTGCGCGAGCATGACCGCCGCGTCTTCATCGACATGGAGCACTTCTTCGACGGCTACAAGCACGACCGCGACTACGGCGTACGCATCCTCGAGGTGGCCTTCGAAGCCGGTGCTGACGTCGGCGTGATGTGCGACACCAACGGCGGGATGCTGCCCCACGGGATGTACGAGGTCGTCCAGAAGGTCAAGGAGCGCTCCGGTGTGCGCCTGGGCATCCACTGTCAGGACGACACCGGCTGCGCCATCGCCAACACGGTCTCGGCCGTGGAGGCGGGCGTCACCCACGTGCAGTGCACCGCCAATGGCTACGGCGAGCGCACCGGCAACGCCGACCTCTTCCCGGTCGTCGCCAATCTCGAGACCAAGCTCGACATGCGCGTGCTGCCCGAGGGCAAACTGCGCGAGACGATGCGGGTCTCCCACGCCATCGCGGAGATCGCCAACATCGCCCCGGACACCCACCAGCCCTATGCCGGAGTCTCGTCTTTCGCGCACAAGGCCGGTCTGCACGCGAGCGCGCTCAAGGTCAACGCCGAGCTCTACAACCACATCGACCCGGCGATCGTGGGCAACGACCAGCGCATCCTCATCACCGAGATGGCCGGGCGTGCCTCGGTCGAGCTCAAGGCACGCGAGCTGGGCCTCGAAGCCGCCGACGATCCCGCGACGCTGGCCAAGGTGGTCGAGCGCGTGAAGGACCTCGAGGCATCGGGCTGGACCTTCGAGGCGGCCGACGCATCCTTTGAGCTGCTCGTGCTCGACGAGGCGCAGGGCGGACGCCCCCAACCCTTCACGGTCGAGTCGTGGCGCACCATCGTCGAGCAGCAGCCCGATGGTCGGGTCGTGAGCGAGGCGACCGTCAAGCTCCACGCCGGCGGCGAGCGCGTCATCGTCACCGCCGAGGGCAACGGCCCCGTCAACGCCCTCGACCGGGCGCTGCGCCGCGCCCTCGTGCGGCTCTTCCCGCACCTGGAGAGTGTGCACCTCACCGACTACAAGGTGCGCATCCTCGAGGGGGTCGCGGGCACCGACGCGGTCACCCGCGTCCTCATCGGCACATCCAATGGCGACGAGTCCTGGAGCACCGTGGGCGTGCACGAAAACGTCATCGCCGCCTCGTGGATCGCGCTCGAGGACGCCTTGGCCTACAGCCTGCTCCGCTCGGCCAGCAGCTGACCCTTCGATAGGGTCACGGCGTGTTCATCGCCCGCGTCGCCGTCGGATCCGAGGTCGTCTTCGCCGCAGTGGACGGAGTCGACGATCGCGACTCTGACCTGCCTGTCGAAGCACGCCTGCGCGTGATCGACGTGCATCCCTTCGGTGAGATCACCTTCACCGGCCAGGAGGTCACCGGCGCACAGGCCCGCCTGCTCGCCCCCGTCCTGCCGAGCAAGGTCATCGCCGTCGGCCGCAACTACGCCGCCCACGCAGCCGAGATGGGCAATGACGTGCCCGCGGAGCCGATGATCTTCCTCAAGCCCAATACCTCCGTGATCGGTCCGGGTGCAGAGATCCGCCTGCCCGCGATGTCGGAGCAGGTCGAGCACGAGGCCGAGCTCGCCATTGTCATCGGTCGTCTCTGCCGCGAGGTGCCCGAGGAGCGCGTCGCCGAGGTGATCCTCGGCTACACCTGCGCCAACGACGTGACAGCACGCGACCTGCAGAAGGCCGACGGCCAGTGGGGACGCGCCAAGGGCTTCGACACCTTCTGCCCCCTCGGTCCTTGGATCGCCACAGACCTCGACGTCTCGGATCTCGCCATCACGTGCCACGTCGGCGACGACGAGCGCCAGTCCTCGCGGACCTCGCTGCTCGTGCACTCGGTGCCGAAGCTCGTGTCGTGGATCAGCGAGGTCATGACCCTCCTGCCCGGTGATGTCATTCTCACCGGCACGCCCGCGGGTGTCGGCCCA
>Ga0315906_10006640_pt1 | contig 14276 bp, 8 predicted proteins | sample LakEriMetagenome_4_FD_203526 | JGI IMG/M metagenome (GOLD analysis project Ga0315906, IMG submission 203526) | Freshwater fungal communities from buoy surface, Lake Erie, Ohio, United States - Buoy 2 MA122 | ecosystem: Environmental > Aquatic > Freshwater > Lake > Lake biofilm | place: USA: Lake...
TGGCCCGGCTGGAGACCCGCTTCGAGCAGGCGAAGCAGCAGCGGCAGGCCAAGGCGGCGGAGCACCTCGCGGAACTGGTGGCCAAACGCGACAAGACCCTCGCCGAGCTGGAGACGAAGTACCAGGCGGCATGCACCGCCTTGGAGCAGAAGGTGGCGGCGGCCGAGGACGCCGCGGAGAAGAAGTATCCGCCGCGGGTGGCGGCCCTGGAGACGAGCGGCCGCGAGGACGTGGCCAGGCTCGAACGCGAGCGGGACGAGCGGCTGGCCGCGGCGGACCGCCGGCGCGACGAACGGCACGCGGAGATGACGGGCCGCTGGCGGGCGGTCCGCGAGCGGGCCGCCGCGCTCGCCGCCGAGGCGAACCGCATCGATGCCGCCTCCTTCCGGCCCTGGGACGAGCTCGCCCGCGACGACGTGCCCTTGCCCGCGGAGCCGCCGCCGGGGCTGCGGTTCGGGTCGCTGGCGCTGTCGCTGGAGAAGGTCCCCGGCGGCGTGTCGGGAGAGCCGGGGCTCAATGCCTTCGGTCCGATCGCCTGGACGCAGCCCGCGATCCTCCCGTATCCCGTCCAGGCGTCGTTGCTGGTGAAGACGACCGCCGACCAGAAGGAGACGGCGTCGGCGCTGCTGCAGGCACTGACGCTGCGGATCGCCACGGGCATCCCACCCGGGCAGAGCCGGTTCACGATCATCGACGCCCTCGGCCTGGGCAAGCAGTTCGCCGGCTTCATGCACCTCGCCGACTACGACGAACTGCTCGTCACCAGCCGCATCTGGACGGAGCCGCCGCTCATCGAGCAGAAACTCGCCGACATCACCGAGCAGATGGAGGTGGTGATCCAGAAGTACCTGCGGAACGAGTACGAATCGATCGGCGCCTACAACGCCGAGGCGGAGGTCCCGGAGCCGTACCGGTTCGTGGTCGTGGCCAACTTCCCCGCCAACTTCACCGAGACCAGCGCCCGTCGCCTGGCGAGCATCGCGGCGTCGGGCGCCCGCTGCGGCGTCTACACGATCGTCTCGGTGGACGCCAAGGCGCAGATGCCGTCGGGCTTCAGCCTCGCCGAGCTGGAGCAGCACGCCACCACGCTGACGCTCGCGGACGGCACCTTCACCTGGAGCGACCCCGAGTTCGGGAAGTGGCCGCTCTCGGTCGAGCAGGCCCCCACCGACGAGGTGTTCACGCGGATCATCCAGCGGGTGGGCAAGGCCGCCAAGGCCGCCAAGCGGATCGAGGTGCCCTTCGACCGCGTCGCCCCGGCCGAGGACGACTGGTGGAAGGGAAGCACCGCCGAAGAGGTGCTCGCGCCCCTCGGGCCCGCGGGGGCCAAGAAGCTCCAGTACCTCAAGCTCGGCAAGGGCACGAGCCAGCACTGCCTGATCGCCGGCAAGACGGGCTCCGGCAAGTCCACCCTCATGCACGCGATGATCACGAGCCTCGCGCTGCAATACAGCCCCAACGAGATCCAGTTCTACCTCATCGACTTCAAGAAGGGCGTCGAGTTCAAGCTCTACGACCACTACAAGCTGCCCCACGCCCGCGTGATCGCGATCGAGAGCGAGCGCGAGTTCGGCCTCTCGGTGATGGAGCAGCTCGACCGCGAACTGAAGCGCCGCGGCGACCTGTTCCGCGAGCTGTCCGTGCAGAACGTGGCCGGGTTCCGCCAGACGGGCCATCCCGATCCGATGCCGCGGATCCTGCTTTTGATCGACGAGTTCCAGGAAATCTTCGTCGAGGACGACAAGATCGCCCAGGACGCCTCGCTGATCCTCGACCGCCTCGTCCGCCAGGGCCGGGCCTTCGGCATGCACGTGCTGCTCGGCTCGCAGACGCTGGGCGGCTCCTACAGCCTGCCCCGGGCCACGATGGGGCAGATGGCCGTGCGGATCGCGCTGCAGTGCAACGAGGCCGACTCCAGCCTCATCCTCTCGGAGGACAACACCGCCGCCCGGCTGCTGACCCGGCCCGGCGAGGCGATCTACAACGACGCCAACGGCATGGTGGACGGCAACAACCCGTTCCAGGTCGTGTTTCTCAACGACGACCGCCGGGAGCGGTATCTCGGCGCGCTGCGGGCGCTGGCCGACCGCCGCACCGACATCCCGCAGCTGCCGCGGATCGTCTTCGACGGCAATCAGGCGGCCGACCCGGCCGGCAACCCGCTGCTCACGGAGCTGCTCGACGCCGGCACCGTCCACGGCCGCGAGCTGACGGCGCCGCTCGCCTGGCTCGGCGACGCGATCGCCATCAAGGATCCCACGGCGGCCATCTTCCGCCGCCAGGGCGGCGCCAACCTGCTGATCGTCGGCCAGCGGGAGGACCTCGGCGCCAGCCTGCTGGCGATGACGATCACCAGCCTGGCCGCCGGCCACGACCCGCACCCCGGCGGTGGCCTGGGCCGTGCGGCCCGGTTCGTGCTCCTGGAGCCGGCGATCGCCGAGGAGAAGCCGGACCTGCTGCTGGCGAAACTGGCCGGCCACCTCCCCCACGAGATCGAGCTGGTCGGCCGGCTGGGCACGGCGGAGGCGCTGGAGACGCTGGCCGTCGAGATTCGCCGGCGACTCGACGAGCAGATCATCGATGCCGAGGCCGTGTTCGTCGTCGTCCGCGACCTGGGCCGCTTCCGCGAGCTCCGCAAGAGCGACAGTGACTTCGGCTTCTCGATGGGCGACAAGAAGGCGGGCCCCGCGGAGAACTTCCTCACGATCATCAAGGACGGCCCGGCGGTCGGCGTCCATGCGATCATCTGGTGCGACTCACTGACGAACCTGCAGCGGACGTTCGACCGCAACACGATCAAGGAGTTCGAGCTGCGGGTGCTCTTCCAGATGAGCGGCAACGATTCCAGCCAGCTCATCGACACGCCCGCGGCCGCCAAGCTCGGCCCGCAGCGGGCGCTGTTCATCCACGAGGAGACCGGAACGCTGGAAAAGTTCCGCCCCTACGCCTTCCCGACGGCCGAGTGGCTCGCCGGCGTGGCGGCCGCCATGGCCAAGCGGCCGCAGGGCACGCCGACCGCACGGGAGCGGCCCACGGCCCGCTCCGAGGCGGCCCCGGCCGACGGCGGCGGCCTGGGCGGATTCACCGCCTTCGGCGGCGGCGACTTCAACTTCACGAAGATGCTCGACGACCTGCCGGGCGGCGACGAGGGCAGTCCCTCCGCGGAGACCGGGGGCGGGTGAGCGGCGGCGCCGCCGTCACTCGCGGGGCCGGCGGCCGACCTGCACGTCCACCGCCAGCGACTTCCCCTCGCGCACGAGATCGACGGTCACACGGTTGCCGACGGGCACCCGCGTCAGCAGCAGCACGAGCGCCGCCGGGTCCGTGACCTCCTCGCCGTCGAACCGCACGACCAGGTCGCCGGGCCGCACGCCCGCCAGCGCCGCCGGCGACCGCGGCTCGACGCCCGCCACGAACACCCCCGACACGTCGGGCGGCGTGGGCCGCAGCGCCATGCCGAGATAGCCGCGTTCCAGGTGGCCGGATTCGAGGATGGCGGCGCACACCTGCCGCGCCGTGTTGCTGGGAATCGCGAAGCCGATGCCGGTGTAGTCGCGGCCCACGATCGCGGTCGTGATGCCCATCACCCGGCCGTGCACGTCCACGAGCGGCCCGCCCGAGTTGCCCGGGTTGATCGCCGCGTCGGTCTGCAGGAACTCCTGATACGGGCTCTCGAGCACCCCGCGGCGGCCGACGGCGCTGACGATGCCGTAGGTGATCGTGTGGTCGAGGCCGAAGGGGCTGCCCATCGCCCACACCATCTCGCCGACCTCGACGGTGTCGCTGTCGCCCCAGGCGGCGATCGGCAGCCGGCCGGCGTCGATCCGCAGCACCGCGAGATCGGTGGCGGCGTCGGCGCCGATCAGTTCGGCCGGGAACTTCCGGCTGTCGGCCAGGGTGACCTCGATGGCGTCGCTGTTGGCGACCACGTGGTAGTTGGTGACGATGACTCCATCCTCCGCCACGATCACCCCCGAGCCCACCGACTCGGCCGTGGCCCCGGTGGGCACGAGCCCGCGGAGGGCGGCGATTTCGTCGGCGACCGTGAGCACGCGGCGTTGGGAGGTGACGTTCACGACCGCGGGGCCGATGAGCCTGGCGAGCGTCGTGAACAGCTTGCCGACGCTGGTCAGCTCCGCCCCGGCCGCCGCGTCACGGATGGCCGACAACTCGGCCCTGGTCTTCGCGTACTGCACGCGGCCGGCCAGGGACGGCCAGACGATGAGCCCGACCAGGGCCACCAGCCCGAGGAACAAGGGAACCGTGTTCCGCGACAGGGCCGAACCGCGTGCCTCGCCGTCCATCGTCGCTCCTGGTTCGTGCCCCGACGGCCGTCAACCCCGGGCCAGCGACCAGAGCCGCACCCGGTCGATGGCGGCCTTGGCGGCCCGCGGGCCGGCGAGGGCCGTCCCGCCTCCCAGCATATGCCGAAACCGCTCCACACCCGACTCGGTCGCCAGGGCGATCTCGATCTCGCCGGCGGCCGCCGATCCCGGCACGACCGGCCCCACGCCGAGCCCCAGGGCCGCGTCGCGATCCCGCCGTGCCGCGGCCGCGAGTGCCGCCGCGTCGGCGGCGTCGGCCGACCGCGGCAGCACCAGGCCGCCGCGGAAGCAGCCGCCGCCGGCGGTCCGGCCGGCCCCCTGGGCGAGCAGCGCCGCCACGCGACCGTCGGTGGCGATCTCGGCGCTGGCCAGGGTCAGTCCGGCGGCGGCGACGGCGGCGATCGCCGCGTCCTCGAGTTCGTCGTCCTCCACGCCGTAGACGAGCGGGCCGAGGCAGGCCCTGATCGTGGCCTCGGTGCCGGCGATCTTGGCGAGGCTTTCGGCCTCGTCGCGGCCGCGGGCGGCGATCCGCAGCGTGATCGTGGCCTCGTGTGCGGTGATGCCCACCAGCGGGTCGCGGCCGCGGCGGACGAGGTCGGGCAGCATGGCCTCGATGGCGCTCTCGCCGGCCCCGAAGCACTTGATCCGTCGCTGCACGATCGTGGCCTTCTCCGGCAGCATGGCGAGGATCGCCGGCACGACGGTCTCCCGCCACATCGTCCGCATCTCGGCCGGCACGCCGGGCAGGGCGAAGACCCGCGACCGGTGGCCGGCGACCGCGACGTCCAGGTCGATGCCCGGCGCCGTGCCGTCGGGATTGGGGATGACGCGGCTGCCGCGGGGAAACACCGCCTGCCGGCGGTTGCTCTCGGGCATCGGCGTTCCGCGGCGGGCGAACCGCGACTCCACCGCCGCCAGGGCCGCGGCCGAGAGCTCCAGCGGCGCGTCGGCCACGGCCGCGAGCACGTCGCGGGTGAGGTCGTCGGCGGTCGGGCCGAGTCCGCCCGTGGCGACGACGATCTCGGCCCGGCCGGCGGCGGCCCGGAAGGCCTCCACGCCCGCTTCCTGCGTGTCGGCGGCCGTGGTGTGGAACACGACCGGGACGCCGAGCACGCCGAGCTCGGCCGAGAGCCACTGGCTGTTGGTGTCGAGCCGCTGGCCCGACGTCAGCTCGTCGCCGATCGCGATCACTTCCGCCCGCATCCTGCACCTCGACCCGCTTATACCCGGCCCGCCGCGCCGCCACCAGCCGCGGGGCGGGTCGGGCTGGCGGGCGGGGCGGCCGCAGGAAACAATGCGGTCATGAACTTCGGTCTCCTGGGGTGCGACGCGCAGGTGCTGCTCGTGGTTGAGGCCGCCCGCCGCCGGGGCGACGCCGTCGTCGTCGGCTGCGACATGCCCACCCCGTCGCCCGCCCCGCTCGCGGGCCTGCGGCTGGCCGACTCGTGGGAGCACCTGCTCGACGCCGCGAGCTGCGACGCCGTGCTCGTGGCCGCCGCGGGCTGGAATGCCGCGCGGGCCGAGGCGGTCCGCACGCTCGTGCAGGCGGGCCGCAGGCTCCTCCTCTCCCATCCGCTCGAGCTGTCGATGCTCTGGGCCTACGAGCTCGACATGATCCGCCAGGACACCGGCGCCCGGCTCGTGCCGCTGCTCACCGCCCGGCTGCACCCCTTCGTCGCCCGCCTGCGGGCGGCGATCGAGGCGGGCCTCTCCGGCGCGGGTCCGCTCGGCCGGCTGGAGTCGATCGGCCTCGTGCGGCGGATGCAGGATCGCAGCCGCGACGCGGTGCTCGCCAAACTGGCGGCCGACGCCGATCTCGTCCGCGTGCTGGCCGGCGACCCGGCCCGGCTGGCGACGCTCGGCGCCGTCGATCCCGACGCGGCCTGGGGCACGCTGGCCGTAGGCTTCAGCGGCACCGATCTCGTGCCCACGCGGTGGCAGGTGGCCCCGGGTGATGCCGCCGGCTTGGCGATCACGCTGCAGCACGCCCGCGGCGCGATCGAGGTCGAGGCGCCCGACGACCCGGCGCGGCCCTGGACTTGGTCGGGGCAGCCGCCGGAGCAGCTCGAGTTCGACGCCGCCGCCTGCCTGCTCGGGCGGCTCGCCGGCGCCGACGTGGGCGACGGCATCCCCACCGCCACCTGGGCCGACGCCGCCCGGGCGATCGAGCTGGCGGAAACGGTGCCGCGCAGCCTGGCGAAGGGGCGGGCGATCGACCTGCACCGCGAGGAGTTCTCCGAGCTCGGCACGTTCCGGGGCACGATGGCGTCGCTCGGCTGCGCGATCGTGCTCGGCGGGCTGCTCGTGCTCCTGGCGGCCACGCTCGTCGGGGGCATCGCCAACGAACTCGATCCGCACCGCTGGGGCTTCGTGAAGACCGTGGCCACGCGGGTCGCCGGCGGCTGGCCGGTGCTGGTGCTCGTGGTGCTGGGGGCCTTCCTCGCCCTGCAAGCCCTGCCCTTCCTGGTGGGCCCGGACCGGCCGCGGGATTCTTGAGACTTTTTCCCCGCGTCCGCACGCCCGCGGACGGGCGGCGGGCCGGACCGGGCCGGGGCTCGGGCTGGGCAGACTGTGCCGGCGGCGCCGGCGAGCGTGAAACGGCCCCGGCCGCGGGGCCGATTTCCGGTACGCGGGCATGCGGTGCGGCCGACGCCCGCCTTCGTGCCGGGGGAGCCAAATCTTCATGCGGTGTGCCTGGATCGTCCTGCCGCTGGCGGCCGCCTGCCTGACGGCCGCGGCGCCGCGGTCCCCGGCCTCCGAGGCCCGCCGCTCCGTGATCGTCAAGGCGATCGAGTCGCAGCGCGACGCCGTCGTCAACATCCACGGCCAGAAGCTCGTCGGCGGCGCGGAGGACGAGGCCGGCGAGATGCGGCGCGTGAACGGCATGGGCACCGGCGTCGTGATCGACTCCCGCGGCTACGTGGTCACGAACTTCCACGTCGTGGACGGCGTGCGGCGGATCGAGGTCACCCTGTCGTCCGGCAAGACCGTCGCGGCCACGCTCGTCTCCCACGACCCGCGGACCGACCTGGCCGTGATCAAGCTCGACGTCGACGCGCCGCTGCCCGTGATCACGATCGGCACGTCGAGCGACCTGATGATCGGCGAGACCGTCCTCGCCCTCGGCAACGCCTACGGCTACGAGCACACCGTCACCCGCGGCATCATCTCCGCCCTCCACCGCTGCGTGGAGGTGAGCCGCACCCAGCGGTACGAAGACCTCATCCAGACCGACGCCAGCATCAACCCCGGCAACTCCGGCGGCCCGCTGCTCAACATCGACGGCCAGGTGATAGGCATCAACGTCGCCGTGCGGGCCGGCGCCCAGGGCATCGGCTTCGCCATCCCGATCGACCACGTGCTGCAGGTGGTCACCCGGCTGATGTCCGTGGAGCGGGTGGACCGCACCTGGCACGGCATCGTCGCCAAGTCGAATGGACGCGAGGGCGTGATCGTCGAGACCGTGCATCGCGAGAGCCCGGCGGCGACGGTGGGCATGCGGGCCGGCGACCTGATCACCCGCGTCGCCGACGTGCCGGTGGCCCGCGAACTCGACATCGAGCGGGCGCTGCTCGGCCGCAAGGCGGGCGACCGCGTGCCGGTGACGGTGGTCCGGGCGGGCGCCGAGGAGCGGATCGACCTGCCGCTGGCGGCGATGCGCCGCGACGCCGCGCCGCTCGAGGATCGGTGCTGGAAGGAGTTCGGCCTGCGGCTGCAGCCGTCCCCGGCAGGCAGGGTGCAGAAGCTCCAGGCCCGCTACCGGGGTGGCCTGGTCGTCACGGAGGTGCGGGCCAACGGGCCGGCCGCCGAGCAGGGCATCAAGGAGGGCGACATCCTCGTCGGCCTGCACGTCTGGGAGACGATCGCGCCGGAGAACGTCGCCTACATCCTCGACCGGGCGCAGGAGGAGCACCTCAACCCGATCAAGTTCTACGTGCTCCGCGGCCGGGAGACGCTCTTCGGCCACATCGTCTCCGACACGGTCCTGCGGTAGGAATCCGCCGCCGACCGCACGGCAGCCGGCCTGGCGGCCGCACGCCGCACCGCTGCGGCGCCCTCGGGCTTCCGGCCCTTTCGCCGCGACGGCATCCCGACGACACTGGCGGTCATGGAAACCGACTTCGTCGCCTGGCTGCTGCCCCGCCTCCCCGGCGACCCGCGGCTCGAGGTGCCCGCCGGTGACGACGCGGCCGTGCTCCGCCCACCGGCCCGGCGGCGGACCGTCGTCACCGTGGACATGCTGACCGAGGGCGTGGACTTCATCCTCGGCCCCGACTGCCCGCCGCAGGCCGTCGGCCACAAGGCCCTGGCCGTGAACCTGAGCGACCTGGCCGCCATGGGGTCGCGACCGGAGGCCGCGGTCGTCGCCGTGGCGTTGCCGCGCCGGGGCGGCGCGGCGCTGGCACGCGGCCTGCAGGAGGGGATCGCGGCCCTCGCCGCCCGGCACGGAGTCGCCCTCGCCGGCGGCGACACCAACGCCTGGGACGGTCCGCTGGTGGTCAGCGTCACGGCTCTCGGCAGCGTGCCGCCGGCCGCCGCCTGGCGCCGCGACGGCGCGCGGCCGGGCGACCTGATCGCCGTCACCGGCGCCTGCGGCGGCAGCCTCCTCGGCCGCCACCTCGCCGTCGAGCCCCGGGTTCGCGAGGCCCTGTGGATCGCCGAGCGGTTCGCGGTGCATGCGGCGATCGACGTCAGCGACGGCCTGTCGCTCGATCTCGCCCGCATGATGCAGGCCAGCGGCACGGCCGCCCTGATCGATCTCGACCGCGTTCCCATCCACGCCGATGCCCTGCGGATGAGCCGCCAGGCGGACGACGGCCGCACGCCGCTCGAACATGCCCTGGGCGACGGCGAGGATTTCGAGCTGCTCCTCGCCCTGCCGGCGGAGGCGGCGCGGCCGCTCGCCGCGGAGGCCGCCGCCACCCTGGGAACTCCGGTGACGATCATCGGCGAGGTGGTCGAGGGGCGGGGCCTGTTCGCCCGGGCCGCCGACGGCCGCCGCGAACCGCTCGAGCCCCGCGGCTTCGTCCACGCCTTCGACTCCTGATCCCGCCATGCCCACCCGCTCGATCGCGGTTCCCGACGCAGCCGCCCTCGCCCCGCTGGCGCGGGCGGTCGCGGCGGTCCTGCCCGATCGGGCCTTCGTCGCCCTGTCGGGAGACTTGGGCGCCGGCAAGACGACGTTCGTCAAGGCCCTGGCCGCGGCCGTCGGCATCGATCCGACGGAAGTCGTCAGCCCCACGTTCGGCCTCGTGCACGTGCACGAGGGGCCGACCCGCCGCCTCGTGCACGCCGACATGTACCGCCTCGCCGACGCGGGCGACCTCCACGAGCTCGGCTGGGACGACGCCCTCGCCACGCCGGGCTGGACGCTGGTGGAGTGGCCGGAGCGGATCGCGGCCGCGCTGCCGGCCGACAGGCTCGACGTGACGATTCGGATCGACTCGCCGACGGGCCGCACGTTCACCTTCACCGGCCGCGGCCCGGCCCACGAGGCCGCGGTCGCCCGGCTGGGTGCCGCCACCCGGTGAGATCGCCCCGGAGGCTCACCGCACCAGCGTTTCCAGGGCGGTGAGGATCTCGGCCTTGACCGCATCCGGCCTGAAGCCGGCCGGGGCCTGGCGTTGATTGAGCGGCACCGACAGGCCGGCCAACAGGCGCTCGGCGACGGCCAGCGCCGCGGCCCGTTCGGCGGCGCCGGCCTGGCCGGCAGGCCCGGCCTTGGCCGCGGCGACCGCCTTCGACAGCGTGTCGTAGAGGTGGAAGTCCTGCGCCCCGACCCGGCAGCGCTCGAAGGTCAGCGTGGGGTGGAGGGCGTCGCGGCCGTAACACAGCATGGCCACGTCCGGCTCGCGACCGTCGAGGTCGAAGAACTGGTAGCCGTGCAAGGCCGCGAGGTGCCACTCCGTGCGGGCCTTGATGCCCCGCCGGAACGCGCTCCACTGGTAGAGCCCGAACGAGTAGCGGCTCGCGCCCTGGTTGTAGAGGTGGATCTCCCGGCCCAGTCTCGCGGCCTCCTCCAGCACGGTCTCGTCGTGTTCGTTGAGTTCGCTGATGTCGAGGGCCGCGAAGAACTTCTGATGCCAGCCCAGAAGATCGGCCGGATCGGTCGGCCGGGTCCTGAAGCTCACGCTGGAGAAGCCGCTGGTGCGGACGGTGGCGGGAAAGGCGGCCGAGGCGCGGCCCATGAGCCGCATGAACTCCAATTCCCGCTCGGCCACGTCGCGGACGCGGGTCTCGTCGCACATCGCATACCAGATCGTCGGCCAGCCCGTCGCGCGGGCGTGGGCATCCACCGCCCGCCAGGCCCGCATCAGCGCCTCGTCGTAGCGCAGGCCGCTCGCCTGCTCCACGGCCGCCGCGTCGGGCCCCGGCTCGTAGCCCGTGTGCAGGCCGGAGATCCGCAGGCCGCCGTAGCCGCTCACCGGGCCGGTGAAGCCGTGCCGTTTCAGGACCGCGAAGAAGGCGTCGGCCGCCCGGAAGTCGAGCACGGGCTGGCCGTCCTTCCACCCCGTGAGCGCGATCGCGGGCCCGCCACACACCATGTTCATGCCGTACTCCCGCAGCATGGCCAGGGTCTGGTCGAACCGCTGCTCGCGGACGGCGGGCGGCAGCAGGTCCGGCGGCTCCACGCCGAAGAAGCCCATGCGGAACTCCGTGCTGCGGTCGAGCACCACCGGCGAGACCGTCACCGAGACCGGCACCTCGACGAGGGGGCCGGCCTGACCGCGCCCCGCGAACCGCAGCGTGCCCCGATAGGTTCCCGGAGCCGCATCGACGGGCACCGCGACCGTGATCACCAGTTCGCGAGTGACGTTCAGGCAAGCGATCGCCCCGTCCTCCAGCGGGCGGACCGTCTTGCCGCGGATTCGATAGGCGAGCGAGTTGAAGCCACGGCTCGCCTCGTACCACACCTGGCGACAGCGGACGGCCGGAGGCGTTCCCCGCGGATGGGTGTCCCAGGCGAAGTCGCAGGCCACCGGCGCCGCGACGGCGCGGGCGGCCAGGCAGAACGTCACGGTCTCGCCGCGGGCGGCCCGGGCGGAGAGCGTCAGGCCGCCCGGCGCCGGGGCGTCGGCCGGCGGCGACGACGTGGGCACGACCTCGTCGTCCAGGGCCACCGGCCAGACGACGAGTCCCTTCCCCCGCCAGGCGACCGGCGGCTCGAACGGGCTCGCCGGGGCATCGAGGCACACGGCCAGGCCGCGGAACTCATCGGCCAGGGACCGCATCTGGTCGGCCCGCCACGTGGCAGCGGCCTCGTCGTCGGCCCTGTGGACGAGCAGCGCGGAGATCCGGCTCCCACCCGGGGCGTCGGACTCGAAGTGCAGGGTCAGGCCGTCCTGGCCGGCCTCGGCCGTGAAGGTGACGGGCCGGGCGAGTTCCGGCGCCATGTAGGTGTCCCACACGTCCCGGCCCACTGGCTCCACGCCCTCGAAGCGATAGAGCACGGTGGCCGCGCCGTCGGGGCGGTCTTCGCTCCAGGCGTTCCGCCCGGCGACTGAAATGCTGCGCTTGGAGTTGCGCGCCTGTTCGCCTCCCCAGTAGCCCGAGTTCTCGAAGATGACCGTGACCAGATGCCGCCCCGCGGGCACATCGACGCGGAAGTCGTACCCGCCGGCCTCGCAGAAGTCGCGAATCAAGGCCGGACCGAAGGTCGTGTCGCGGGCGGCACCCTTCCAGGGCGTGCCGCCCCGGGGTCCCCAGCCGTGGCCGCGATCCTTGTCATACCGCGTGCCCTCGCTCACGCCCGTCCAGCCCAGGGCCACGCTCTGGTCGGCCGGCCCGAAGTCGAAGGCCCACACACCGGCTGGCGGCGCAACCTTGACGAGCCGCAGGTCGTCGATGATCACCCGGCCCGCCGCCCCCTTCGCGCCGAAGCCGAAGTCCACGCGGACGATGCCGTCCACGTCGATGTTGCGTTTGATGTCGTTGTTGCGGCTGCCGGCCTCGCCGCGGTACAGGCCGCCGGTGGCGATCACCCAGCGGGTTTTGCCGGGGGCGAACGTGGCCGCGGCGTTGTGCCGGTTCCAATAGCTGCTGCCACCGTCCCGCCAGGCCCGGTCGGCGATCAGCACCGTCGCCGGAATCGGCTCGGGGTCGGGGTTGGTGACGTCGAGCACGAGGGCGTCGTAGCCGCGCCAGTCACCCTGCACGCGGTTCCAGCCGATGTACGCCCCGTGATATTCGCCCTGCGGATCGAACCCGATCTCCAGGGCGGACGCGCCGTGGCTGGCGCCCTCCGGCACGAGCCGCGGCGTGCCGGCGACGAACTCCCAGGCCCGGAGGTCGGCGTCGGCCTCGAAATCGCACAGCCGCTTCACTTCCTCGGCGGCGGCGGCCCCGAAGAGGACCGGCAGCAGGGTCGCCGCGACGACAAGCCCGCACCGCCGCACGCCGCGGCGGCCGAGGGGGATTCCGCTGCCGGAGTGCATGAACATGGGCGGCTCTCCAGGGGCACGAACGACGGCGGCGGCACACCGCCGCGCTGCCGCATGGTACCGGGCCGCCCGCTCGCGGGCATCCGTGGCCGACGATCGGCCCGCGGCCGTCAGAGCACGAGCCGGCGCACCTCCTGGAACCGCGGGTGCTCGGCGGACCGACACCACTCGAAGAGGACGGCCTCGCTGGTGGTGAGCACCGCCCCCGCCCCTTCCAGCCGCCGCAGGGCGATCTCGTGGTCGATGGCGTGCCGCGCGGACACGGCATCCACCGCCACGAACACGCCCAGGCCACGAGCCAGGAGATCGAGCGCCGTCTGCGCCACGCAGACGTGCGTCTCCAGGCCGGCGAGCACGACCGTCGCCGTCGTGGCGGGAAGCGCCGCCACGAACGCCTCGCTGCCGCAGCAACTGAACGCCATCTTGGCCAAGGCCGGCGGCAGGCGGTCGGCGAGCGCCGGCGCCGTGGGCCCCAGCCCACGCGGATACTGCTCCGTGAGGATCGTCGGCACGCCGAGCAGCTCCGCAGCGGTGGCCAGCCGCACGCAGCGCTCGACGACCCGTTGTGCTTCCGCCACCGCCGGCAGCAGCCTCTCCTGGACGTCGATCACGCAGAGCAGCGACGCGGCCGGATCGATTCGCAGGCTGGACATCATCACGGGCTCCTGTCAGGCGCGGGGATCGCCGGCGGAACCGGCGAATCGGGTGGCTCCACGGTGAGGTCGAGCCGGCCCGCCGCGCCGGCGGCTCCGCCCTGCTTGAGCCGCGCGATCTTGGCCGCGGCCGGAGGTTCGCCGGCCGCCTCCCGGCCCGGCGCCGAGCCGAACAGGATCGGGCGGCCGTCGCTGGAAACGAGTTCCCAGAGCCGGACGTCCCGCTCGCGCACCGGCCGCAGTTCGACCAGCCGCAGGGCCTCCCAGTCCGGCACCAGGGCGGCGGCGATCGCCGCCGCCTCGGCGACCGCGGCGTCTCCCCAGGGAGATCCCTCCGCGCCCTGCGGGCTTGACCCGATGCCCGTGACCCGCGGATAGCCGGCGGCGTCCGCGGCGGTGAAGTCGGCGCTGGGCAGGACGACGCCCTCCGCGTCCACGGCCAGCAGGCCGTCCTGCCAGGCCACCGTGGCCACCGGCTCGCGACACTCGATCTCGACGATCGCGGCGGCCGGATGCAGCAGTTCCACGGCCACGACACGCCGCACCCAGGGGTGCATGTCGAAGGCCCGCGCCAGCCGGCGCTGCAGTTCCGGATCGTCGAGGGGCAGCCCCCGGTCGAGGCTCGCGTTTCGCAGGGCCTCCATTTTCAAGTCGCTCTTCACCCAATCGGCCACGCCCCGCAGCCGCACGGCGTCGGGCAGCAGGACGACGTCGGGGTGGCCGCGCGTGGCGTCGGCGTACCGCGACCAGAGGGCCCAGACGCCCGCGATCGCCGTCGCCAACACCACCAGCGCGGCCAGGCCGGCGCGGTGCTCGCCGGCGAACGCGGCCAGACCCGCCGGTGGCGACTCGGTCTC
>Ga0315906_10006642_pt1 | contig 14275 bp, 13 predicted proteins | sample LakEriMetagenome_4_FD_203526 | JGI IMG/M metagenome (GOLD analysis project Ga0315906, IMG submission 203526) | Freshwater fungal communities from buoy surface, Lake Erie, Ohio, United States - Buoy 2 MA122 | ecosystem: Environmental > Aquatic > Freshwater > Lake > Lake biofilm | place: USA...
TTCAGCTGTGAGGCGGTTAGGTTGATCTTAGCCGAGCGTCTGACCACAGGTTTGTACGCAGAGGTGATCTCAATGGTTTGACGGCGGGTGGTATCTTGCTGGGCAAAGCTGCACAACGGGGCAAGCTGAACCAGCGCGAGCATTAAAAACAAATTTCTTAAAAAGGGCATTTTCATTGAATTATGGTTTAGAGATCCTGGATTTTTTATTTTCTGCATTAACAGCCTGCTCAAGTTTGGCTGCAGCCTCTTCCTTTAATGCGACAATACCGGCATTTCTTGCCACACTTTCATAAGTAGCCTTGGCATTGAAATAATCCTCCTGGCTCAGGAAGATATCCCCGAGAAGGATATAAGACCTGGTGACCCATTCATCATAGCCTCCGGTTTCCTTGATCACAGATAGAGCGGCATTTTCCGCTGCCACAAGGTCATTAGCCTTGAAATAACAAACTGCCATTTGATACCTTGCTTCGGCACCCCAAGAAGATTTACTGGCAAGCGATACAGTACGGAATGAGGTGATCGCAGCATTGCAATCCCCTGAGGCTTGTTGTGAACTTCCAATTAAAAGGCCGGCCACCGCTTTATCATCTGTACTGGCACCCTTGTCAATAAGCAGTTCATTTGCTGAAGCCAAACCTCCTGAATAGTCTTTCAACTGAAAATAGCTACGAACGGCACCACGCAATCCTTCCAGCTTCACTTCCGGACTAGCTGCCTGGCTTATCAATGCATTGAAAGAGAGAAGGGCTGCAGAAAAATCCTTCTTTTCGAAATAATTGATTCTTGCGGCCTCGAGTGTCGCTTTTTCATAATATTTCGAAGGTCCGCTTTGGGATACTCTTGAATAAGCTTCCAGCGCCTGGGACCATTCCTTTTCTTTCCGATAGCATTCTCCCTTCATGTAAAGAACATCAAGCAGGAATGCTCCTGATGGATATTTCCTGAGGTAATTATCAAATGAAGCTTTCGCACCTTTGCAATCCTCTGAAAGGAATTTGGACTCTCCTGCCACAAAACTGAGGGAATCAGCCTCGGTGACTGTGATGTTGATTCCTTTTTGCCTCATCATATCCACATAATCATCGGTACGACCCTCCTCCACATAAATATTCTTGACGAGTCCAAGCGCTTCATCAGCCTCCTGGGAATTGGGATATTTCTCAAATAACTCATTGAAACTTCGAAGGGCATCTTTATTGTTGTTATCATTGAAATAAGCAGTTCCGGATTTAAGATAGGCCCTTGGCTTGAGTGAACCCTCATCTCCGTTCAATACATTATTGAAGTATGGTATGGCCTCAGAAAATTTCTCCTCCACCATATAAGTAAGCCCTATCTCCATATTGGCCTCCTGTAAAAAGGAGCTATTGGGATATTTCTGCGCTATGGAACGAAGCAGCCTGATTTTCTCCATCCCATTTTTAATTCCCGCTATCATGGCTTTCTGGAAAAGCGCATTATCTGACTGCGACGACCCTGCTGCGATGACCTGATCATACATGACAGCAGCCTTTTCAAAGTCTCGTAACAGATAATAACAGTCAGCCATACGCGAAAATGCATCCTGGATGAGCGGAGATGATTTGGAGGATATGGATTTAGTAACTTCTCCAAAGGCAGCAGCGGACTGTTTATAATCAGCCTTCTGGAAATAAGCATATCCAAGGGTATAGCTGGAGGAAGGGATATTCGCCTCACCTTGCGCAGAGGGATTATATTCCTTGAATTTTTTCATATACCTGACGGTCGCGTCATAATTCGAGTTCCTGTATTCCAGTTCGCCCAACCAGAAATAGGCATAAGGCGCCACATTGCCGGCCATGGGATCCGATATGATCTGCTGAAGTAAACCCATTGCATCGGATGTCTGCTGTAGGTTGATCAGCTCCACCGCACGGCCAAACCGTATTCGCGGCAATGTTTGTTTCATCGCCGGTGTGGGTGTCTTGTAGCTGTCATACAACTCAAGCGCTTCCGCGTAATTATTGGAGCTACCAAGCATGCCGATCAAGATCTCCCTGCCTTCTGCCTCATATTCGGATGAAGGATAATCTTTCAGAAAATCCTTCATTTCCTTCAAGGCCACATCCTGATATCCCAGTTCGTATGAAAGTTTGGCATATTGAAATCTTGACACCTTCTGCTGTTGCAGATTACTGCTATTGTAGGCTGCATACTGAAATGCATTGCGGGCATTTTCCTTTTGGCCGGCCTTCAGATAAAGGTCTCCCAGAAGGTACATGCTGTTTTGACCCATGGAATCCTTTTCGCTGCTGAGCTGCTTAAAGCCCTCCATGGCTTTGGCATTCATCCCGGTCTTGTAATAAGAATAACTCAATTCATAAAGCACTTCTTTAGAAACCTTGGGGTTGTTATTCATATAAGCCTCCAGAAGCGGCATGGATTTTTTATAATCCTGCTTCTCAAAATATAATTGCCCAAGCAGCAATCTTAGCTGATCATAATAAAACAAATTATTTCCTGCGGCTAATGCTTTCTCACCATAAGTAATGGCAGACTCCTTATCACCCCTGAAATAATAGATCTCTGCAATATAATACGGAACTACACCCTTGTATTCCTCCCTTTCTTCGACCAGTTTAAAAGCTTTTAGCGCCTCATCAAAATCCTTGTCATAATAGGCGATGAATCCGTAATAATAACTGGCAGGATAATAATACTTATGATCACTGATCTGATGGATCTCATTGAAAAGAGGCTTAGCCTCCGGAAATTGCTTCAGATTAAAAAAGGAGTATGCCAACTCGAATTTTGCATCCGCGATCTGTTCATTGCTAAGATTTTCATAACCGGCAAGCCTGTAGAACTCGGCAGCCTCCTCATACTCGTCCCTTGAAAAATGATAATGGCCTGCATGAAAAGCGAGCTGTTGCTTCCGGGCCGGCTGGCGACATTGGTTGATGAAGATGGAGGCATCTGCCGAAGCCGACTCCATATCCAATCTAAGCCGGCAGATCAATTCAAAAAAGCGGATATCCTCCCTGATGAATTCTGAGCCTTCTGACTTATTCTTTTGATAGCTGGCATTGAGCTCCCTGGCTACAGGATAAGCCAGCGCGTATTGACCGGATTGGACCCAGGCTGCGATTTCTTTAAGTTGCCTGTCCGGATCATTTTGAAAATAACCTGGTTGCGCACTGATTTGCATCGCCGCCATCAACAGAGGCAGGATGAATGCGATCTTTCGTTGGATCATGGTTGGGTTTTCAAAGTTTTTGCAAAACTAAGGATTGATACCGTGGATTCAAGCAGGCACCGGTTTCAAATGTAAACAAAAAGAAACTTACCTGAAACAGCTGTTTAAAGATAGATAAATGACTAAAACTAAACAAGACTTTATCTGCAAGGATCTTGACAGGGTTTATTACATTTACGGCAGAAATCAAAAGGTATGCGAAAATTACTCTCCACCTCCTACTCCCAGGGGGCATTCAATTTTGGGTTGCTGCTCACAAGACTTGTTTCCGGGGCCCTGATGATGAATCATGGCTATGACAAACTGGTAAGGTTTTCGGAATTAAGGACTCGTTTCACAGATATACTGGGATTAGGAAGCTCGTTCTCGCTAGCCATGACGATATTCGCAGAGTTCTTCTGCGCTCTTTTTGTCATCATCGGCTTGTTCACTCGCCTTTCGGTGATCCCGCTGATCATAGTCATGTCGGTGGCTTTGTTCAAAATACATCATGCAGATATTCTGGGCGAAGGCGAAACAGCAGCCCTCTATCTGGGATATTATTTGCTGTTATTGATCGTAGGTCCCGGAAAATTTAGTGTAGACGGCATTTCAGGTAAATAAAGAAGGATGTTTGTAACAGAAACAACAGTTAGAGTCCATTATGCCCTGACAGACCAGATGGGATTTGTTTATCACGGTCATTATGCGCAATTTTATGAGATAGCAAGAGCTGAAGCTATCAGAGGACTCGGCATCACTTATCTGGACATAGAAGCCATGGGTGTTATGATGCCGGTTGTCAGCCTTCAATGCAAGTATTTGCGACCTGCAAAATATGATGATCTTCTACTCATTAAAACCTCCTTGAGGGAACTTCCTGTTGGGAGCAGGGTAACGTTTCAGCATGAAATTTTCAATCAACAGGATGAGCTGATCAATACAGGCGAGGTGGTCCTTCATTTTTTAAATAAAAAAGATTTGAAAAGCTGTGAAATGCCTGAGCCACTAAAAATTCTAATTAAACCCTTTTTCCCCTAACCAACCCTGAGCCTGTTCCTTTAATTTTGCCTCATGGCAAAAGCTTCCATTATTACCATTGGCGACGAATTATTGATTGGCCAGGTTATTGACACCAACAGTGCCTGGATGGCTACCGAACTCAATAAAGCCGGCATAGCCGTTCAACGGCGCGTGGCGGTAGGTGACAACAGAAAAGACATTTTAGATGCGCTGGATCAGGAAAAATCAGCATCTGAAATCATTTTGTTAACTGGCGGTCTGGGACCTACCTCAGATGACATCACCAAGCCCCTTTTATGCGAATATTTCGGGGGCAAATTGGTATTGAACAATGAAGTACTTGAACAAATCAGGCAACTTTTCGCAAATATTCATCGAAGACCGACAACAGAAAGGAATATCAAACAAGCGGAAGTTCCCGACAATTGCAGGGTGATCATGAATTTGAGAGGCACCGCTCCGGGAATGTGGTTCGAAAAGGATGGCAGGATATTCATCAGCATGCCCGGAGTACCTCATGAAATGAAAGGGATCATGGAGCAAGCGATACCGATGTTAAGAGAAAAGTTCAACACAGAGCCTATCTTCCATAAAACACTCGTAACTGCCGGAATTGGAGAATCGCTGCTGGCTGACCTCATAGCTCCTATAGAGGAATCACTACCTGCCTATATCAAGCTGGCATACCTTCCCAGACAAGGAATGGTGAGACTTCGTTTAACCGCCTCAGGTAGTAATCCGGAATTGGAGCAAGAGCTTGAAAAGAGATTTACGATGTTGAAAAAAGGAGTAGAGGACTACTTGGTTACCGACAGAGATGAGCCTCTTGAAGCAGTCGTCGGAAGGTTGCTGCAGGAAAAAGGAAAGACCATCTGCACTGCCGAAAGCTGTACGGGCGGTTATATTTCTCAACTGATCACATCGCAACCCGGATCTTCGGCCTATTATGAGGGAAGCTTTATCACCTACTCCTATCATTCCAAAGAAAAATTGCTTTGCGTACCGCATGAAATGCTGGAAGCCAAAGGTGCGGTCAGCGAGGAGGTAGTGTTATTCATGGCAGAAGGTGCTTTGTCAAATCTGGGAGCAGATTATGTGATCGCTGTTTCGGGAATATTGGGTCCCGGAGGGGGGACACCTGAAAAACCGGTAGGCACTGTGTGGATGGCCATTGGCCACAAAGGAAAAATACAAGCCTATCAGCACCAGTTCCGATTTGACAGAAAAAGAAACATGGAAATGACAGCCCAGCAAGCTCTTAATCACCTGAGAATGTGCTTGTTGGAAAGCGCCTAAGGGCAGGGCAAGGTTACCGGCTTTTTACTTACCTTTGTCGCATCTTTTACCAACTACTTTAACTGTTTAACTGTATGAGTTTAGTTGACCTTGTCATGCCCAAGCTGGGCGAGAGTATCATGGAGGCTACCATCCTCAAATGGCATAAGAAAGTGGGCGACCCAATCGCTCAAGATGAAACAATGTTGGATATCGCCACTGATAAGGTTGACAGTGAGGTTCCCTCAACAGCTGCAGGAACAATCGAGGAGATTCTTTTCAAAGAGAACGATGTGGTACCAATAGGGCAACCCATCGCCAGAATCAGGATAACTTCCGGAGCTCATATCACCGCTCCATCCTCCCCTGCTCCAGCGGCCCAGGAACCTGCAAAGATTGGGCAGGAAGTCCCCTTTCAGCCCGCAGGAGTAATTGCAGCAGAAAACAAACCTTCTCTACCGAATAGTAAAATGAGATTTTATTCTCCACTTGTTTTGAACATCGCTCAAAGTGAGGGAATCAGTATGACCGAACTGGAACAAATTCCGGGTACAGGTCAGGATGGAAGAGTGACCAAGAAGGACATACTTCAATATGTATCAACAAGAGGTAAGGTTCCTGCAACAGTTGCAAGCGTTCCGACTCAAACGGTTGTGTCAACCGCACCTCCTACCCTACCTGAAGCAACTCCATCCTACTCCTCCGCCTCCTCGGAAGGTAATGTTGAAATAGTAGAGATGGATCGTATGCGTAAGCTAATCGCCAAGCACATGGTTGACAGCAAACGTATCAGCCCGCACGTCACCAGCTTTGCCGAGTGCGATGTTACCAATATGGTGCTGTGGCGCGAAAAGGTGAAGAAGGAATTTGAAAAGCGCGAAGGGGAAAAAATCACTTTCACGCCACTTTTTATTGAAGCAGTTGTCAAATCTATCAAAAAATATCCCTGGCTCAGCAGTTCAGTTGAAGGAGAGCGCATTGTGATCAAGAAAGATCTGAATATTGGTATGGCAACAGCCCTACCTTCAGGTAATCTTATTGTTCCGGTAATCAAGAATGCAGACCAGCTCAATCTAACAGGTATCACTAAAAAAGTCAACGGCCTTGCGCAGGCTGCCAGAAACGGCAAATTGAAGCCGGATGATACTACCGGAGGCACCTTCACCCTCACTAACGTAGGTACCTTTGGCAGCATTATGGGTACCCCGATCATCAATCAGCCACAAGTGGCCATCATGGCGGTAGGAGCAATTAAGAAAAGGCCAATGGTGATGGAAACTGCACAAGGCGATTGCATTGCGATCAGGCACATGATGTATGTCTCACTGAGTTATGACCATCGAATCATTGATGGCTCCATGGGTGCATCCTTTCTAAATGCGGTATGCAAGGAACTTGAAAACTTTGATGTGAACAGGGTAATATAATTTACTCGCCCCCCAACAAACTCTTAGTTTCTTCTGAGATTCGCCTTGAAGATGGAATCTTTCTGCGCAGCAGTACGTTTGTAATTATATTGATATAAGGCCGCCTCCCAATCTCCATAGGTGCAGTTGGGAAGGATAAGATATTTTTCGCCGAATTCAGAAGCGAGCAAATCAACCTGCTGCTGCCTCACAATCATTGGCTTTTTATCAAACACACCTGAAAGATCAGCAAGATTATCCCCCATCAACAAAACGATTTCATGTGTTTGACTGATCCTATTTCGGCGACTCTCTTTACTGGAGGTAGTTTCCTTCAAGAACAAATGTTGATCATCGGCATCTGGGAAATTGAACTTTCGCAGGTTATCGAGCGTACCCTTGCGCTCGCGCTCCTCACGATTGGTAATATAAAAGATTTCAAATCCACGCGACTTTGCATATTTCAGAAAAGCACAGGCGCCTGCTACTGTATCCGCATTAGCTTCAGACGTCCATTGGATCCAAGATTCCAGATCATACTCTCTTCCGATGATGGCCTGCCTGGCAGCATAGGCACTATTATCAAGAATGGTCTCGTCAATATCGGTAACAATAGCGTATTTCCTGCTTCCTGATTCATTCTTTCCGGCAACAAGATCTATTCTTGTTTTGGCCTGATTGTAGGCCTGAAAACAAAGCGCCTTATATTCGGCTGCAGTTTGGGTAAACGCAGTTGCAAACAACTTCCCGTTCACGGATATAGCTGCGGTCTCCTGCTTTGAAGCATGCCTTGAATTGGAACAGGATATGCAAAACAGGAATAGCATCGATGCCATGATTACCGGATAAAACAAAGACCGTATTTGACCGCTTGAATTAGTTGCCTTCATATCAATCAAAAATAAGGAATAATTACTTCAAGGTATTGAGTGGGCTATGTTTAAAAATAAAGCCATAATAGCACAGCTGCCGCGGCACCCATCAATAGTAAAGTCAAGAAACCCAGAAAATTTGATAACCCTGAATTGGAAAATTCACCCATTATGGACTTGTTATTTCCGATATGAAGGATCATTCCAATCAAAACAGGAGCGGTGATACCATAGAGAATAGCGGTCAATATAAGGGCTCTTACGGGACTTACTCCGAAATAATTCAGCAACAATCCAAGCAGCAACGAAGAGGCAATGGTAATATAAAACGGAATGGCTTGGTAAAACTTTTTGTCAAGCCCCTTCACCCATCCAAAAGCCTCGGAAAGCAAATAGGATTGAGCGCCGGCTAATACAGGAATGGAAAGCAATCCGGTACCGATGATCCCCAGCGCAAAACAGACATGCGCCCACCTGCCGGTAAGCGGCTCCAGCGCAGCAGAGGCCTGTTCTACAGTTTGTATAGAGTTGATCCCATTGGGAAAAAGCACTGACCCGGCCGTAAGGATGATGAAAAACATGATCAGATTGGAAAAGACCATCCCCAGATTCACATCCCACTCCATGTCTCCGATCAATTGCTTATCAACAATCAGATTCTTACGATGAGTCATTTCTTCAGCTTCCATGGTGGCCTGCCAAAAAAACAAATATGGAGAAATCGTGGTTCCCAAAATTCCAACAAGTATCGCAAGATACTCCGACGTAAAATCAAAATGAGGAGTGATGACAGATAGGAAGACCTTACGCCAATTCAAATCCAGCATGAATGGCACCAGCGCATACAGGAAGAGGGAAAGACATAACCATTTCAATACGGATGCCAGCTTACGATAAGGAAAACGGATGATGACATACAACAAAAGGGCGGTGAAAATAATTGAGAAAAGGAATGGAGAAAATATCGGCATGTTCTCCCGTATCTCCGGCGATAAAAGCATATGGGCTACCGCACCCATTCCTTGTATATTGGCCCCGATATTAAGCGTGATCGCCGGTACAGTCAGCAGTATCATAAGCCATAACAAAGCCGGAGGATAATGTTTGCGTAAGGTAGCAGCCAAACCCCTTGAAGTCACAATTCCTATTCTGGCGCACATTTCCTGAATAGCCGACATCATCGGGATAGTGATCAACGCAGTCCATAGAGTCTGCAGCCCGAATCCCGCACCGGCCTGCGAATAGGTAGCGATACCAGAAGGATCGTCATCGCTGGCGCCTGTAATCAGCCCCGGACCTAATTTTTTAAAAAAGGAGCGTGTTTTACGACGTCCTTCAGCAGTTTTTTTCATGAAAGATTTTTCATGCCTTCATCATTCAGCGGACCCTTTTTCTCCCACGAACCAATGCTCCTTGTTTTTAAAGAGCACATTGAATGTGGTCAGAGACCCATATATTCTGGTAACATATTGCTGAAGATGGATCTTATCTTCATCTGTTAGAATCTTATGCGCATTGATGTGCTGTTCCAATACTCTCAGGCGATCCCTAAGCATAACGATCTTATGAAAGAAAGTCTCAATAGGAACCTCCTTTGCTTTCTGGGTTTTATCGGCCGGCTGCAGCAGCATGGTACCATTGATCCAGCGGTCACCCAAAGGAACAATTTCCGTAATATCGCTCCATTGTCTCAATATTTTCAATAAGGACATTTCTAGCTCGGAAGTGGTTTCGACCTCAGCTGTAACATTTTCGGGTATGATTTCTTCCAAACCCTGATCATTCTTTTCAATTTCTTTTACACCATGATTGATAAAAGAAATCAAATAGGTGGCGTATCTGACAGCCACAATCACACCAGGCCCGAACCGTGTGTGCTGCAATCGGGTACCTACTCCCAGATTCATTTGTTCCATGATGATGTTATTTAATTGTCTTAGGTAAATTTAAGACAAAGCACCGATTTCAATGATTCGGATTTGGGAAATCAAAATTCAAGTAGAAATTCTTTAAGCTGAGAGAAACCTGTTGACATTGAAGCACAAGGTCTCAGCTTTAGCTTAAATGAATCTATGGATTCGGGAATAGCAATTGTTTTTCCGATGCAGGTATCCAACGGATAGGTAAACTTTACCGGATGAGCCGTCTCCAGCCCACCCTTACATGCGGATCAAGCAGGTATTGATCATGAATAAAAACTTAGTAGATGGTTTTCAAAGTTTCTGCATAAGTCAAAGCGATTGCCCGAGGTATGTCAGTCAATTTCGGATGACTATGCCCGAATAACTCTAGGAACTTTATGAAATTACTGAGGCTGCCCATAAAGGCATCGTCAAATTTCAAGAAAAGCACAGCACTCTTTTTTAATGTGCCGGCTTTTAGCAGAGGATGATTTGAAAACGCATCAGATTATTGACTATAAATCAACCGATCGGTGCAAGATTATCGCGACCTAAAATTTAAATTACGTTTTTTAAGGAAAAAACTAGACAAGGGTAAAACCGACCCTACAGAAAAGTTACCCTAGTGGCTTGAAAGCCTTTAGAGAGAATAACATGGGAATCTTATGCTGCAGGTGTGAGACCCTGAATTTGCCGGGCTCCTGCTCTGCCATATTACGAAAACAATCATAGGGAGAGTAGTCATATTCACTGAAATGATCTATGCGTAACCCTTGATTTAGCAAACTTTGCATCGTCTCGGCAAGACCGTGATTCCATCCAAAAGTATCTTTTGATACAGGCGCTTCAGGATCGGCATAGCTGCCATTCTGTATTTGATGGATGGGGCCACTATTGAAATAATCGTAAGTGATTTTAGTAAAATCGTCATCCAGCATCCATACCACGGGGTGAAACTCCACTAAAACCAGCATGCCACCCGGCTTCAGTGCTGCGCTGACTTGAGCAGCCCATCTGTCAAGATCAGGCAACCAACCCAACACGCCATAGCTCGTAAAAACAATATCAAATTTCTTTTCTTGCAGATGTTCCGACAAGTGATAAACATTCAGACAATGGAAGTCTACCGGAAGGTCAAGCAATCGGGCAAATCGCCTGGCCTCCTCAATGGCATTTTCAGAAAAATCCACCCCTGTTGCAGATGCACCCAATCTTTGCAAGCTGATAGTATCTTGTCCGAAATGACACTGAAGATGCAGGATCTCTTTGCCTTTCAATTCTCCCAACAAGTCAAGCTCTATGGAATTCAGGGTTGATTTGCCTTTTAGGAATGATTCTTGATCATAGAAAGAAGATGCAATATGATAAGGCGTGACTGCATCCCAGCAATTTCTGTTGGCTTCCATTTCTGACTCGAAATTCCGCATCTAATATTGGGTTATTGAATTTCCTTGAATCCGGAAATCATGTCTTTACCAAAAACACCGGGCGTTGCATGGTTGCCCGGAATAAAGTCAAGGCTGATAAAATTTATTCCTTCAACCGAAGTAAGATTAATCACCACATCTACGATATATTGTTCCGCACCGGAGGAACCAAGCTCTCCGGTAAGATAATTTGCATCCTTTATGGAGAGATAAAGCGTATCATGACCAAGACCCGATTTTTCAAGTTTAATATTTTCATTTCTCTCATTGAGCCCGCTGATCAATGAATCCACCTGAAACTCTCCCCAATTGGCAAGCGTGTCTCGTTTGAAAGTTTTATCAACCAGATCAACATCCCAGTAAGGAAGAATGTTATTTGGACCCGACATCGTGCCTTCCATGGTCTCCTCTTCTTCATTCGCGCAGGAAAAAAGAGTCAACAGAAAAAAAACAATAATCGTATTTCGCATGATCTTGAAAATTATGATTTGCCCGATAAAGTTAATCAATGTTTGAATGAATGAAATGACCAAACTCAACAGATAGGATGATCATTTATCAGCTTCATCAGCATTGTCGTTTATTATGATCCCCCAAGCTTTCTCTAATTGGAGCAATTGATCCCCTTGCAACTTTGGTCGATCGTAATGGTCTGCAAGCCTCTTTTGCCGCATGGCCTCATAGAGACTCACCGCACAAGCAACCGAAATATTCAGGGACCGAATGATACCAAACTGTGGAATCAGGAAATTACCATCAGCATGAGGCAGAATTTCGGGGCTAACTCCGCTGTGTTCATTTCCAAAAACAAGCGCAACAGACTCCGTAAGGTTGAGTTCATACAAGTCCTTTGAGTCTTCTGCCAAATGAGTGGTGTAAACCTTTTTAAACCTCTTCCTTACCTCTTTAAAACACTCCCCGGCATCAGTGAACTGATGAACCGTCAGCCATTTTTCAGCACTGGATGAGCTTTTAGCACCCCATTTCTTATGCCGCGGGATACGGGTATTTAAAATAAAGATCTCCTGGATGCCTACAGCATCACAAGTACGCATAACCGCAGATATATTATGCGGATCCGACACATTCTCCAAAATAACGGTCAGGTCGGGTTGCCGTTTAGATAAAACGGTCGTCAGTCTCTCAAATCGCTCATTGGTCATATTGCGAAAATCGTAAAAAGAATCAAAATGGTTCCGTACTAATGCCAAGTCCGGGTGCATCTGCAAGTTTAACCCTCCCCTGATCGTAGGCTATCCCTTGTGCCACATCCTCTGCCAGCAGCATTGGACCGTCCATATCCAAATAATCAACCCCAGATGCCAGATGGGCTATGGCCGCCGATCCTATGGTACTTTCATTCATACATCCCAGCATGACCTTCAATCCAAGACTGCGCGCTTCCCTGATCATTCTCCTTGCAGGGGTGATCCCACCGCATTTTGTTAGTTTGATATTGATACCATGAAAAAACTCTTTGCAAAGTGGTACATCCTTCTCGGAAACACAGGATTCATCCGCAATCAGGGGTAGAGGACTTTTTTCAAACAAAGTCCGCATGCCTTCCCTATCCTGCTTGCTAACAGGCTGCTCCACCAATTCCACACCCAGCGATTTCATTTGAAGAATCTTCTCCGAAGCTTCTTCAACAGACCACCCTTCATTGGCATCCACCCTAAAAATCGCATCTGAATACTCCCGCAATAGTCTCAAATTCTCCACATCTCCCTCCATTCCAACTTTCACCTTATAAATAGGCCAAGGTGTTTCTTTCATTTTTTCCAGCATCTTTTCCTGACTGTCATACCCAATGGTAAGATCAGTCATTGGTATTAGCGTAGGATCAAGATTCCAGCACTGATACAAAGGCTTACGTCGGATCTTACCATATAGATCCCATCCTGCCATATCCAAGGCACAAACCAGGAAGGAATTTGAAGGAAAAAGATGATGCAGAAAATGCCAGAACCGCTCGGGGTCAGTATATGAAAATCGCTCTAAAACGGCTTTTTTTGATTCAAGGTCCTCCACCATTTTTTCAACGGGTATATTGTAATATGCTATGGCAGGCGCCTCTCCATATCCACGAATACCCATATGTTCTAACTGGACCAATAATGAAGGCTGATGTGTTTTGGTTCCTTTGGCAATGGTGAAAGGATGCCTGAAAGGAAGTGATAAGGTGCGATATGATATTCTCAATGGCATGAAAGGAAGGCAATTTAACACTCCCCGAGCGCCTTCAACACCTAATCCTCAATATTTTTTCTGCTTTTTGCTTTCGCAAATTATATTTGCAAAAAAATACAATATGCAGACAGCGAGAAAAAACAAAGGATTATACTGGGTTCTTTTCCTCCTTTCGGTAGGAGCCTTTTTTGCCGTATATCAAATGGCGGGTGGCTATTGCTCGATGGTACTGCCTTTCAATGTCACTCTTTTTGCCATGGCACTTGATCTTATGTAAGAAAGTCCCCAAACGTATATAAAGCAGAAAACGCAGCTGGAAAGCTGCGTTTTCTTATTCCTACAATACAAAGTACAATTACTTCACTTCCTCAAACTCGGCATCAGTAACACTTTCATTTCCTGAGGCCTGTTGCGATTCAGACTGAGGAGCTTCACCGGGCTGATCACCCTGGGTAGCTTTATAAATCTCCTCACTGGCGGCTGTCCATGCATTGTTGAGTTCGGTTGTAGCCGAATCAATACGAGACAGGTCCTGTGATTTATGCGCCTCTTTCAAATTGTTCAGTGCGCTTTCGATAGGAGCCTTCTTTTCTGCAGAGATCTTATCGCCGTATTCCTTCAATTGCTTATCGGTTTGGAAAATCAGGCTATCTGCCATGTTGATCTTCTCCACTCGCTCTTTTTCGGCCTTGTCGGTGGCTTCATTGGCTTTAGCCTCATTCTTCATTTGCTCTATCTCCTCTTTGCTGAGTCCGCTTCCGGCTTCGATGCGAATTTTTTGTTCCTTACCGGTTCCTTTATCCTTTGCACTTACGCTCAGGATACCATTCGCGTCTATATCAAAAGTGACTTCAATCTGAGGCACACCGCGCGGAGCAGGAGGAATACCATCAAGATTGAAATTGCCGAGGCTTTTATTATGAGCCGACATAGGCCGCTCCCCTTGCAGCACATGAATCTGCACTCCCGGTTGATTATCG
>Ga0315906_10006654_pt1 | contig 14253 bp, 12 predicted proteins | sample LakEriMetagenome_4_FD_203526 | JGI IMG/M metagenome (GOLD analysis project Ga0315906, IMG submission 203526) | Freshwater fungal communities from buoy surface, Lake Erie, Ohio, United States - Buoy 2 MA122 | ecosystem: Environmental > Aquatic > Freshwater > Lake > Lake biofilm | place: USA...
CGTCACTACCCGATCGGAGGAACCGACCCCATCCCGGGCCCCGGCAGCCATTCCCGCGCAGCCGCCCTCCGACCTGGAGCTCTGGCTGCTCAAGTATCTCCTGACGACTCCCACCCTCGCCCATTTCACCGCGGTACACCTCGACCCGGGCTGGATCCGCCATGAGACGGTTCGACGGATCCTGGTCCTCCAATTCCAGTCTCCGGGGGACATCGCCGGCATGCTGTCCCACCTGGAGGACGATGAGTTGGCCCGGTCGATGGTGACCGAGGCGGCGAGCGAACGTCGGACCCTGCCGAATCCGGAGACGGCTCTTGCCGACACCCTGGTCCGGCTGAGGAACCAGTGGCTCGACGAACGGATTGGGAACACGACCCGGACCCTCGCCGACCCGGCCCTCGAGGACAGCGAGCGTCTCGCCCTCCTCACGGAGCTCCAGCGCCTCCGGGCCTCCAAGCGCCTGCCCCTCCAACCACTCGACCCTGCTCAGCCCGGAGGCGATGTGGAGCCGGAACCCGAGGGCTGAGCTCCTTCCGACCACCCGGGGTACCGTGGACTCGTTCTCCATTCCCCATTTCCCGTCGGAACCCCTCCTTCATCCCACGCGTCGGGCTCCTTGCCCGCGCCGCCCGGGATTCCTAGTGTCCGCCCATGCAGTTGACCACCGAACAGCAGCAGGTCGCCCGCCAGTGGCTCGCCGACGGGATGAAGTTGTCCGAGTTCCAGCGCCGCCTGGAGACGGACTTCGGCCTGCGCCTGACCTACATGGACGTCCGGATGCTGGTCACCGACCTGCAGGTGATGCCGAAGGATCCCGAGCCTCCCAAGACGGCACCTGTCCCGGAGGCCGCCAATCCCTCCCCGCTCGCTCCCGCTGAGCCTGAGCCCGTCGGAGGCGTCAAGGTGACGGTCGACGCCGTCACCCGCCCCGGCGCCATGGTCAGCGGCAAGGTGACGTTCAGCGATGGACAGAAGGCTACGTGGCTGCTCGACACGACCGGTCGGCTCGGTCTGATGCCCGACACCAAGGGCTACCGCCCGAGTGCTGCGGACGGTCAGGAGTTCCAGATGGCCCTCGAGCAGGAACTCGTCCGGATGGGCATGTGATTCGGGGCCGTTCCTCGGACCCCAATCCGGGACTTCCTGCCATCGGACAGGGTCAGGCCTCCAGACTCCTTGGACGGCCCAGGACCAGACTCGCCAGCATGGCCTGACGAGCCGTCGTCGGATTCCGGAGACCCTGGACCCAACGGCCTTGGCCCGCGGGCGACCGGACGCTCGAGGAGGTGGCCGACGTCGCTGTGACCGGGACCATATGGCGGACCTGTCCGCCCACCCGATCCATCATCTTGCGGACGCGCTCCTCCAGGTTGATCGAGGAAATCGACCGTTCGCCGGACTCCACAGCCGTGCTCAACGAGGAGGATGGCGTGGAGGCCGATTCCAGGTTGCGCATCAACAGCACTTCGACCGACGCGTTGTGATCGATGGGATGTTCCACCGTGGTGCGGACGGGTTCCCAGGTCGGCTGCGGTTCCGGGGAGGGGATGTATTCATGCGAGGGCACCGGCGGAAGAATGGGGGGGGACGGCTGCGGGACCCGTCGTTGCAGGACCTGCTCGAGTTCCTGTTCCCACGGACTGGAGGGCCTCGGCATGACAGGAGGCGTTGTCGTCACGGATCCGGGACGGACGTAGCGCCGGAGCACCCGGGCTCCCGACTCGACCTCGGTCCCCTCCTCGAGGACCTCCGGACTCCGGTCCCATCCGCCCGGCTCGGACCGGTCGGATCGCTGGCTGCGTTGGAGGGCGCGCTGGATCAGGGAGACCAGCAGGAAGAAGACGAAGACAAAGACCGGGATCAATGGCTCCCATGAGGCGGCAAGGAGGAGGTCCATGGGGTGAACCGGGCTCACCTACTTGGTCTCGGGGGCCCCAGCGATGTTCTCACGCATCGAGGTGTCAGCCTGGAGGTTCTTCATCCGGTAGTAGTCCATCACGCCGAGGTTCCCGGTGCGGAACGCCTCCGACAGGGCGAGGGGCACCTGCGCTTCGGCCTCGACCACGCGCGCCCGCATGTCGGCCACCTTGGCGATCATCTCCTGCTCCAGGGCCACGGCGTTCGCTCGTCGGACCTCCGCCTCGGCCTGGGCCTTCAGCTTGTTCGCCTCCGCCTGCTCGGCCTGGAGCTTCGCGCCCACGTTCTCGCCGATGTCCACGTCGGCGATGTCGATCGAAAGGATCTCGAACGCGGTGTTCGCATCGAGGCCCTTCTCAAGGACGGTCTTCGAGATGCGATCCGGATTCTCAAGCACCAGTTTGTAGGTCTCGACCGATCCGATGGTCGAGACGATGCCCTCGCCGACGCGGGCGATGATGGTCTCCTCCGTGGCGCCGCCCACGAAGCGGTCGAGGTTCGTGCGCACCGTGACCCGGGCCCGGGCCTTGATGACGATACCGTCCTTCGCCACCGCATCGATGGTGGTCTTCCCGGAGACCGGATTCGGGCAGTCGATCACGCGTGGGTTGACGGATGTCTTCACGGCGTCGACGACGTTCTTGCCGGTTCCCTTGGTGGCGAGGTCGATCGCACACGCCCGGTTGAAGTCGAGATGGATGCCCGCCCGCTGGGCCGCGATGAGCGCCTGGACGATCATGTCGACATTGCCGCCCGCGAGGTAGTGGGTGGACAGGTCATCGATGGTGAGGGGAAGGCCCGATTTCACGGCCGTGATGCGGTTGTCGACAATGTACCCCACCGGGATGCCGCGGAGCCGTAGGGCGATGAGTTCAACGAGGCCGACCGGTGCCCCGGAGGCCATCGCCCGGAGCCAGATGGATCCGAAGCTGGCCATGAGGAACAGGAACGAGAGGCCAAAGACACCGAGGATCGCGACGACGATGACGGAGCCGATGTCGAGCTGGGCAGCGAGAAGGCTTTGCATGAGGAGGTGGTTGGAGTTCTTGGAAATCTTGGGGCCGGATCAGGCGGCACGGACAAGGACCCGCGGCCCATCGACGCTCAGCACCCGGATCCGGTCGCCCTTGTCGAGGGGCTCACCCGAGGTCACGACGTCGACCCGTTCGGCTCCGAACTGGGCCAGGCCCCCGGGACGCAGCGGGGTCAGCGCGACTCCATCCACCCCGACCAGATGGGTCTTGGCGGCCGTCTCTGCAGGGATCACGCGATCCGATCGGACACTCCGTCCGAAGCGGGTCTCCGGGAGTCGTTTCAGGTACCACCACGATCCGAGCAATGCGATCGACAGGAGGGCAGCGAGGCTCCCATGCCCGATGCTCGCCCCGTATCGGCCATAGATGAGGACAACCGCGATGGCCCAGAAGACGAGACCGACCGAACCGGAGACCAGATGGGGGAGGATGGGCTCCACCATCAGGAGGACGGCACCTGCCACCAGGAGAAAGACGATGGGCTCCATGACGCCAGAGGCTAGAACGGGATTCCCCACCAACAAGGGGAAAGAGCCAGAGGGAGCCCACCCGTCACCATCTCGACCCGCCACGCGTCACCAACCCGTGAAGGCAAACGGGTTTCCTTGATGCCCCAGACGATCCCGTCCTGCCCTTCTGGTCCGCTTGATCCTTGCGGGCGAGATGGGGACCCAACGGAGTGGATCCCTACCGAGGCGGGGTCATGCCCGTCCCCATCTCAATCCCGCCACGCGAACTCACCGTTCTGGACAGACCAGTCATTGCCGAAATAACCCGCACCGAGGACCGCTCCCCAGCCCTGCTCCAGCGTCGCTGGGCCGAATACCGTCAGGTCCGGCAAGGCGACCCCAGCCAGAAAATACGGGAGCCGGTCCGCCAGCCGCATCCCCACCACACCGGAACCGGACACCACTCCGACCGACGCCACATCGCTATCCCGCCGCGGCTGGAGGAACAGACAGCAGAGATCCGTACCGGTCGTCTCCCGGTCCCCCACGCGGACTGAACCACGCCGGACCTGCACCGGGCTATCCCCGAGCAGCTCCTTCCATGCGCCGTTGCTGTCCGCATTGCCGTACAGGATGACGCCGCGATCCCGATATCGTCGCGCCTCGAAGGCGGTGTCCGGAATCATCTCGAGGCTGGCGTTCCCCCGATACCAGAAGCTCTCGGAGTCGAACCGGGCCTTGGTGATTGCCCAGGCGTTCTCCTCGGGAGTCCCGCGTGTGCCATAGACCAGCAGGACCCGATGGGCGAATGCCTCCTTGAATGGCCCCGCCCGATGCGGGCCCTTTTCCGAAACCGAAGCTGGTCCCGAGACAGACCACCGGTCGCCCCGACGCGTCAGCCACACCGTCTGCGGTATCAAGCTGCCGGTGATCGCCCGGGCTTGGAGGAGATTCGTCAGGGTCTGCCCGTCGAGGGTGACCGTCGGCGTCGACCCCTTCTCCAGAAGATCCAGATGCAGGGCGAGGCGGGCGACGTTCTCGGTGCTGCCCGTGAAGCGACGCGCCGGTGCCTCCCATTCCAGGTCGATCCGACTGGGGGCAAGGGCATGGACCTGCGCCTCGATCGACGCCCACTGGCACTTCGCCGAGATCCCGGGGTTCGCGGTGGTGAAGCGGAGGCGTCGCACCTCGGTCGGCTTCGGGATCCGGTGACGCGCGAACAGGTCGAAGATCGGCGGCCAGTCAACGCTCCGGTTCCCGAACCAGTGCCCTGCCCCCGGCACTTCGTGCCATGCGAAGTCGTGATGAAAGGTTCCAAGGAGCTCCCGCATCGTCCGGGCCTGGGTGACCGGGACGTTGTCGTCGGCATCGCCGTGGAGGATGTAGATCCCATGCTGCAGGTAGTTGGTCGCCAACACGAAGGTGTCGACCGGGTTCCCTGCGCGTTGGATGAGGCTTTGGACCTCATTGGAGGCCGTTGGACGTCGTCCTCCGCCATAGGTACCCCAACTGATCCAACCGGCGCTGGGCGCGAGGGCCGCAAACCGATCGGGGAGTGTGGCCCCCATCTGCCAGGTGCCATGTCCCCCCATGGAATGACCTGTGAGGTAGGTCCGGGAACGGTCGGTTCGATAGAGGTCCTGGACCCGGTCGAGCACCTCGATGGCATCCCGGCGCCCCCAGTCCTCCCAGTCGAACCCGAACGGTCGCCGGTTGGTGGGGGCGGCGATGTGGAGATTGGCCTTCGGGGCGTAGCACGCGGCTTGTCCAGCTCCCTCCACCCCTGCGCCATGGGCGCTGAGCACGAGCCCAGGGGCGGCTGCGTCACCCTCCAGCGGGCGGGCCGGGACGAAGCCATAGTATTGTACCGAGCCATCGATTCCGCTGAGGAACGTCTCGCGCCGCGTGGACTCCCTGGACAGGAGGGACAATGGGAACGTCCGGGTGGCCAGACGGTTTCGGCCATCCCGCAGTTCCAGCACGAGATCCACCCGGTTCGTCCGCGACCGGCCCGGATGGACGATCCGGAAGGGGGTCTTGTGGACCCCGAGCGCCGGCACGGTGGGCACCCGGGTCTCGGTGGTCGTCCCTCCTGACGCCGTGGCCCGGAGTGTCAGGCCCTGGAGGGGCTCCGGGGTGGCATTGACGACCAGGACGGCCCCGACCGTGTCATTGCGCTGGCCGAACACGAGATCCGGAAGGGTTGGGTCCCGCGGGTCGATCGCAAGGGGGGCGGTGGATTCGGCCAGGCGAACGTTCAGGGCTCCACGGCCGGTCGCGAACAGGAGTTCGTTCGTGCCCTTCCTCATCCGGACCGGGAGCGACACCGATCCATTCCGGTAGATGTCCCCGGCGCGGGGCTCGCCGTTCACGTAGACCATCTGATGTCCCGCCGCCTGCAGGAGAAGGATCTGGTCACGATCGGAGACGAAGGGAACCGACACGTAGCCACCCCGCAACGCGGCGTGCTCGAAGTCGCCGTTGGGCTTGGCGACCGCCGTCTCCCAGACGGCATTGGTGCCCCCGGGCAGTCCCACGACATCCCCAGCCCTCGGCAGGGACCAGCTCCCCTTCACAAGGCGGGATTCGATCGGGTCGATCCGGAAGGGGACCCGGGCCATCCGACCCCCGAAGGCGACCGCCACACCGTCCCGGAGGACGATGTCCTCCGCGAGGGTTGCCGTGACGAGGAGTCCCAGGAGAGCCGTTGCGGCCCGGAGGAGGCAGTGCATCGGGCCAGTGTACCGCCGCGGACGGAGCGACGGCAATGCGGGCCGTCCACCACGACCTCATTCGGCTAACGGATCCGGAGGTAGGAGTAGGTCAACCCCCAGAGGATCAGGAGCAGGATGACGAAGAGGGCGATGAACCGGTTCCGGGCCACGCGGCGCTCGTAGCGGAGTGTTCGCAGTCCCTGGACGCTCCCCGCGGCGAGCATCTTGGCCATCCGGGGATTGTTGGAGGTCGGCCCCCTGAAGTGGAATGACCACCGACGGATCACGGCCATGAGATCGAACTTCGCGACCCCGAACTCGTTGTAGTAGCCCGTAGGCCGCTGCTGGGACGGAACCGCGCTGGGCTCCACTCGATCGGCAAAGGGCTTCGATCCGGCAGGGCTTTCGGGCGGGATGCCCGTGGGACGAACCACGGCCTTCGGCTTCTCCTGGGCAAGGTGCTCCACCTGCCGGCTCAGTCGGGCGATCTCCTGCTCCAACTCCCGTTCCCGGGCCGCCAGGGGATCCCCACCCTCCTTGTTGCCAAACCACCCCATGACTCGTTGCTTCGTTGGCTCAGCGCCTCACCGAGATCACAATCAGGACGATGACCCCGACGAGAGCCGCGACGGCCACGGGCCAGGTCAACGCGAGACCGAGGCGGCAGAGCGACATCATCGGAAGCGAGGCGAGTCCCTGAATCGGGTCCGGCTTCCGTCCGGATCCAGCCGTTTCCCCCGTCGATGTGGCATCGAGGACCGGCCAGCTCCGACAGGCTCCCAGGTACTCGCGGCGGGCATTCTCGATGGTGGTCAGGGCCCGGGTCAGCTCCTTCTCCCAGGTCTCCGCAGTCCAGGCCTGCTCGTTGAGCTGCTCGACCGCCCCGAGGGCCTCACGGAGTCCGACGAGTGACTTGGCCATCTGCTCCGCGTTCTGACGGGCCTCGTGTTCCGACTGCTCGAGGATCCCGATCCCCCGTGTCAGCGACTGCAGCATCTCACCGCGGCCGTTGCTGAACTCGGAACGTCGGCGTCGCATCTCCTCGACCGCAGCCCGGGCCCTCTCGAGCTGGTCCTGAGCCTCCTTGAGCTTCGCCAGCTGTTGCTGGGTGCCCGTGAGCTGCGCGTCCAGCTCCTCCCGGGTCGGAGCCCGGTTTCCAGCGGACGGAGTCCGGGTCGGTGACACGTCGGCGTCGACGAAATCCGTACCATCAAAGGCCATGGCCGAACGGTGTCCCGGGCCGTGCCGGTCGCCAAGCGAGGAATGCAGCCGAACGGATACCAAAGCCGGATGCGCCCCAACAGTCGTCCTCCGGAGCCAATCGCCTCATGGCGGGATCGACGCCCTCAGGGGTCCTGGGTAGCTCAGCGAACGGTGTCCCGGTCTCCGGATCCACAGGCACTGATTTCAGGATGCCTCGGCCGATATCCGAGGGACGGGGTGCGCCTCTCGACCTGTCGCGAGGTCCAGTGACCGAGCCGTTGGGACCAGGATGAGGCCTCAAGTGCCTTGTTCAGTGTCCCCAAAGCGGGTCAGGAACTGTCCCTTGAAATCCGAGGTCCCGTGGGTACGCTCCTCCCCATGAATCCACTCCAGAAATCCGGTTCCCGACGCCAACTCCTCGGCGCCACAGGTGCGCTCGTGACAGGGGCCTGGGTCGCCCAAGCCGGCCCCAAACGGCAGCCCCCAGTGGTGGCCCCTCCGAGGAATGGGACTGGCCAGGACCTCATGGCATTCCGGTTCTCCGTCACCCATGCCGCGGTGCAAACCTCCCTCGCCACTTCTGGATCGTCCGGGGGGCGCCTCGGTGACATCCGGGTCCTGACGGCCACAGCCATCCGGGACACTGCTGGCCTGATCATCGGGCGTCTGGATGCAACCCAGACGACCACCAGCGTCGACTTTCCCGCGGCGGGGGACGAGGTGCGGATGAGCCAACTCAACTTCGTGTTTGGAACTGGCGACGTGCAGTTTACCGGTTCAGCAGACCAGATCCTCGTGGCGGGCAGTGGATTCTATCCCAGCATCTCGAGCACCATCGCGACCGGGTCGACTCTGGTCCGACCGATCATCGGTGGCTCTGGCCAGTACTTGGGCGCCATCGGCTCGGTGCGGTCCGAGCACCTGGCGGACGGAACATGGCGTCACACCTTCGACTTCCTCGTTCCCGCCATCCGGGAATAGAAGCCGGGGGCTAGACCCAGCCAACCACCGCAGGTCCTGCGGGCGGTCTCAGACAGCCAAGTGCCCCTTCAGGACCCGAAGGGTCCGACGGATGCCATCCGGACCCACCTTCGAGGCGTGACCCGGTCCCCGGTCGTCCATGAATGCCACGTAGGTTCCGGGTCCGAAGAACCGTTCCTGAAGCCGGTCCGGTGATCCTGCGAAGACCGAGAATCCACCCTCGTGGACCTGCTGGACGTAGGTGACAGGGCCGTGCTCGGGATCGTGGGCGGCGTTGTGGAGTTCCCGCGCCTCCCCTGCCCCGAGCTTCTGCTCCACCGTCCGGAGGACCCGCGCCTCGAATTCGGCCCGGGGGATCGCGGTGTCGAGGATGCGGGAATGGTGGGGCGCGGCGGGGTCGCAGCAGACGACGGCGAGCGGGATTGGATCCATGTCAGCGATCATGACGGTGTTTGATGGTCCTCGCGAGGCGGAACTGCCCCCTGGGCTGCTCACGTCTTAGAACCACCCTTCCAGTCCTGTCGCCTTCACGCTCGGGTTCCCGGGAACCCGCCTCCATGCTTCCGGCGAACAGGCTCGGGGACTACTACATTGCCCCCCTCCGACTTAAACGGACTGATGACCTGGCCCCCTGTCCGGATAAAGGGTCCTTGGTTGGTTTCCTTTCTAGAACCGGTCCCGTTTCTTTTCTTAAGTCCATGCGCCCGCCCCTGAATCGTTTGGCCATCCAATACCTAGCCCTTCTGGCCTTCCTCATTGCCGTCCCAACGGAGGCGGCAGTATTCCGACCGGCCTACGCTCCGGCTCCAGCCGACAATCCGCTCAAGGGATTTGTCCCTTACGCGGGACAGGGGAAGGATTTCCCCCATTCCCTCGAGTTCCAGTATCTGCCACTCGCCTCGCTGATGACCGGGCCGGTGACGTTCGACTGGACGCCTTTGGAGCGGTTGATGGACGACATTGCGGGACGCGGATGCCAGACCGTGTTCCGCATGTACCTTGAATACCCAGGCAAACCCAGTGGTGTACCCCAATTCCTGCTGGATGCCGGCGTCACACTGAGGGTCTGGACCAACACCAACACACAGCCATTTCCGCCCTCCCTAGACCACACTCCAGACTACGAAGATCCTCGACTACGCAGGGCCTTGACCAATTTCATAGCCGCGCTTGGCGCCCGCTACGACGGCGATCCGCGACTTGGCTTTATCACAGCAGGACTGCTCGGCACTTGGGGCGAGTGGCACACGCATCCGAATACGGGCTGGTTCGCCTCCAAGACGGTGCAGGCTGAGATCCTGGACGCCTACGAAGCGGCGTTTCGCACGACTCCTGTACAGCTCCGATATCCAGCAGGCGACGGGCATCGTTCGCTCGCAGCGAATGCCCGGCGGCGGTTTGGCTATCATGAGGATTCTTTCGGCTGGGCCACACTGGAAACGGGACGCGCGAGCGACAGTTGGTTTTACCTCGCCGCCCTGCGCAAGGCCGGGCCCGCTGCGATGGAGCGTTGGCAGACCGCACCCATCGGTGGTGAGATAAGACCCGAGCTCTGGCCGTGCCTTTGGAAGGAGCCCGGTTGCCTGGAGGGACAGGACTTCGCCCGCTGTGTCAAAGAGACGCACGTGAGCTGGCTGATGGAGTCCAGCACCTCTCAGCGAATGCTTCCCGAGGAACGCAGGCGTGCCGTGGCGGCTGCCCGGAGCCTTGGCTACGAGTTCCAAGTCCTGGAGACCTCAGCAGCCTTCGAAGGGAGGGACCTGCATGTTGCCGTCACGATAACAAACCGAGGGGTGGCGCCATTCTACGCAAACTGGCCTGTGGAAGTGGTGGTCCGAGGCGCATTCAACGAGCCGCGGGTGGCCCGCGTTCCGGTCGAGCTCAGGCGACTTCTGCCGGGAACGGCCACCACGGGAAAACTCATGATTCGGCTACCGCCTGATGTCACCGAATCCGTTGAGGTGTCACTGCGAATTCCAAATCCACTTAGGGGCGGGAAGCCACTCCGATTCGCCAATCAGGGTGGCAACACCTCGGCGAATGGTGAGATGGCCTTGGGGAGGATTCGAGGGCCCAGAATCCGAACTCCATCCGGCACCGCTCCAGAGCAGACGGATGCCGTGGCTCCCTAGACCCATACGGCCTGTTTGAAAAAACCACTCCCTTTGAAAAGGCCTTTAGTCCGTCGGACCAGCTTGGAGGGATCACGACTATGGACCAGGTCAGCCATCCACGGGTCGCCATGAATAAGGACCCGGGCATAAGATGTTTGTCGTTATCCCTGTTTCTGTCCGCCCCACGCGGACCAGCCTGGAAGGAACCCGGTGACTGCACAGGACGCCATCCGGGACTTCCAGAGGGGGCGCGGCACTGAGTCGTGGTCAACCTTCCGATATACAGGGGCAGGTTATCGATTGCCCAGTCGTCCAGGCTAACCGACTAGACCAATGACCTGACCCTCTATTCCCCTCGCGAGGTTCAACTGGCTCCCTCGAACCGATCCGGTTTTGGGATAACCTTTCCAGATCCCTCCACTCCCTAATTCCCGTTCCCGGTTCGAGGATGGGTTGCGAGGGCGTCCATCTGCCGACAGAGAGACCCTGTCATCCATCCGCCCTGGTCCCGTCTGATCCTCATTTCCGGGTGCTGCGCTCTGCCATCCAGAACACGTCCCGCTTCAGGTCGGCCTTGTTTCCAATCGGTATGTTCAGGGCGAGCAGCACCCCTTTCTTGATCGGACGCTTCAGCTCGGCCGAGAGCCATTTGTGGATCTCCGAGTGGCCATCGGCGAAGGCGATCCCAGCCGCTCCGTTGTGGTAGGCGGCCGGGTAGTCGACGAGCTTCTGCATCTTGCTCCCGTCGCCTTCCACGAACCCGTTCATGTCCACAACGAAGTAGCCGTCGTTGATCGAGTCCTCCCGCTCGTCGAGCAGGACGAACGTCTGGGAGGGTCCCGGGTTCTGGATGTCCCCCTCCTTCGTGTAGACCCGCCACCCGGATCCCGACTCGCTCCAGGGTGGGCCACCCACCCAGTTGTTCATCGACATGCTTCGGATCCGCGGCACCCGGCGTTTCTCCCGGGTGTTCATCGCCATGGTCATGTCGGCAGGACAATGCCAGATGCCGACCGATTTGCCCGTGTACGGCCACAGCACGCTCTTCTTCGTGAACGCGTCATGGTCCCAGTTGTTGGGATCGGTCTCCCTGCCCCTGGTGTTGTCGAGCCAGCTCCCGCCCGTCCAATTCGGCACCTCCCGCTGACCCGGCGGCGTCCAATTGGCGGCGCCGACCAGCCGATCCCCGTTGTCCCCCGAGTAGAGCTTCCAGGCCATCATCAGCTGCCGGGAATTCGTCATGCATGATATGCCCTGGGCCTTGGTCTTGGCCTTGCTCAGTGCCGGCAACAGCATCCCCGCAAGGATAGCGATGATGGCGATCACCACGAGAAGTTCGATCAGGGTGAATCCCGCAGTACGGCGGATTCTGGGGTTGGGAATAGGGGTCATCGTGTTGGGAAGTCTTCTGGGAGTGTTTTTCCGATACCACGCCCCGGGGACGGGAACAAGGAACGTTGTCCCTTGAACCCCGCCGCACTGATTTTGCCCTTTGCCTCCCTCTTTGGATGCCCAGACTCCCCGTCCGAACCATGAGTGCCTCCGCCAAATCCTCGTCCAAGTCCAAGAAACCCAAGAGTTCCACCGACCTCAGGCCGTTCTCATCGATCGTCGTCGACGGGATCGAACGCGCCCCGAGCCGGGGCATGCTCTATGCCACCGGTTTCAAGAAGGAGGACTTCCAAAAGCCCCAGGTCGGCGTCGCGTCCACCTGGAGCATGGTCACCCCGTGCAACATGCACATCGACCAGCTGGCGGTGAGTGTGTCCCAGGGCATCAACGAGGCCGGCGGCAAGGCCGTTGTCTTCAATACGATCACCATCTCCGACGGCATCTCGATGGGCACCGAGGGCATGAAGTACTCCCTCGTCTCACGCGAGGTCATCGCCGATTCCATCGAGACCGTCGTCGGTTGCCAGGGGTTTGACGGCTTTGTCGCAGTGGGCGGCTGCGACAAGAACATGCCCGGCTGCCTGATGGCGATCGCGCGCCTCAACCGGCCGTCCCTGTTCGTCTACGGCGGCACGATCCTGCCGGGTGAACTCGACGGGAAGGACGTCGACCTCGTGAACATCTTCGAGGCGGTGGGCAAGAACGCTGCCGGCAACTGTTCAGAAGAGGATGTCGAGCGTGTCGCCGAGGTCGCGATCCCGGGCGCTGGATCCTGCGGTGGCATGTACACCGCAAACACCATGGCGAGCGCAATCGAGGCTCTTGGCATGAGCCTGCCGAACTCCTCGGCCCAGGCCGCGGTGTCGAAGGACAAGACGCTCGACTGCGAGAATGCCGGTGCCGCGGTCATGAACCTCATCCGACGCGGCATCCGCCCCCGCGACATCCTCACCAAGGAGGCCTTCGAGAACGCGATGACCCTCGTCATCGCGCTCGGTGGTTCGACCAACGCGGTGATGCACCTGATCGCCATGGCCCACTGCGCCGGGGTCAAGTTGACGATCGACGACTGGACCCGCATCGGGAAGCGGGTTCCCGTGCTCGCGGACCTGAAGCCCTCAGGCAAGTATGTCATGGCCCGGTTGGTTGAGATCGGTGGGACCGTGCCGCTGATGAAGATGCTGCTCGACGAGGGACTCTTCCACGGCGACGTCCTCACGGTCACCGGCAAGACCATGCGGGAGAACCTCCGGAAGGCACCCCGGTATCCGAAGGGTCAGGACATCATCCGAGGCTTCGACAATCCCATCAAGGCGACCAGCCATCTGGTGGTGTTCCGCGGAAACCTGTGTCCGGGTGGGGGTCTAGGGAAGATTTCGGGCAAGGAAGGCCTCACCTTCGCAGGCCGCGCAATCGTCTTTGAACGCGAGGAAGACGCCCTGCAGGGCATTCTTGGCGGCAAGGTGAAGGCCGGCCACGTGATCATCATCCGCGGCGAGGGCCCCAAGGGTGGACCAGGCATGCGGGAAATGCTTTCCCCCACCAGCGCGATCATGGGCAAGGGACTGGGCAAGGAAGTCGCCCTGATCACCGATGGCCGGTTCAGCGGTGGTTCCCACGGCTTCGTCATCGGACACGTCACCCCTGAGGCCTTCGACGGCGGCCCCATCGCCGTGGTCCGCAACGGGGACCCGATCGTCATCGACGCCGAGAAGCGCACCATCGACCTCAAGATCCCCGCCAAGGAACTGGCCGATCGCCTCAAGCGCTGGAAGCAGCCCAAGCCGAACTATCGTCGAGGCATCCTCGCCAAGTACGCGGCCCAGGTGAGCTCGGCCAGCGAGGGCGCCGTCACGGACGCCCAGTTCTAGAGGACCAGAACAGCGGACACAAAGGGGAGCCGGGTCATCTACCCGACTCCCCTTTTCGTTATGCACCGCTCTTGGTGCCTTGCGCCTTCTGCTGGGCCGTTGGACCCGTGATGCGCTGGGCTGCTGGCAGGCCGTAACGGCGGATTACCCGTTGGGTCGCCTGATCCATCGAGGCGGCATCGAGCAGCAGGGACTGGAGGGTGTCGCCCTTCATGAACTCGACCCGATGCACACCGTCCTTCGGATCCTTCAAGGCCTCGACGACATCTGCCAGTGTCGAGATCCGGTGTCCGTTGATGCGGTCGACCACGAGCAACCGGGCATCCTGGTAGCCCACGTTGACCGGGTCCGGCAGCACGGTGCTCAGGAGGACCAGTGAAGGCCTCTCCGGGGTGGGAGCGCTATTCTGGTAGTGCTGCAGCCGAAACGGAGCCCGGCGACGCCAGTCCTCGCCCCAACCCCTCAGGAAGGGCTGGTCGAGGGCCTGGAACACCAGTCCGCCGGCAACGACGTACTCCGGCGGATGGTCGAACAATTCCCGGGGAACGAGATCGTCGTGGTATTGGGCCTTGGGCAGA
>Ga0315906_10006655_pt1 | contig 14251 bp, 17 predicted proteins | sample LakEriMetagenome_4_FD_203526 | JGI IMG/M metagenome (GOLD analysis project Ga0315906, IMG submission 203526) | Freshwater fungal communities from buoy surface, Lake Erie, Ohio, United States - Buoy 2 MA122 | ecosystem: Environmental > Aquatic > Freshwater > Lake > Lake biofilm | place: USA...
ATACCCATATGGCTCTTTTTCCATAATAAGTATTAAAGCATCTACAATATCATCAATATGAGTAAAATCTCTTCTTTGTTCACCATTACCATAAATTACACATTGAATCCCATTTTGAATATTATTAATCCATCTACCAATTAAAGTTGTGTATCCTCCCTCAAGTAATTGATGGGGGCCGTAAACATTGTAAAATCGGGCAATACTTGCTTTTAATCCAAAATGTTCTTCATATAATTTTATAATATCCTCACCCATATCTTTACTAAAAGTATATGGGTTTTTAAACCTTCCACTATGTTTTGATGATGAGCCAGCATAAATTAATGGAATATTGTTTTTAATACAAAATTTAACAACTTCATATGTTCCATTAAAGTTTGTATTGATATATTCTTCAGGCCGGTCAAATGATGGTTGAATTCTTGCAATTGCTGCCATATGAAACACAACATCAAATTTATCCCAATAAAATTTTAATTTATTTCCTATATCTTTAATATCTAAATCTATGTATGTAACACCCTCAATATGATTAGACCGCAGCCCAGTACTATAATTATCAATTGATATGATTTGATGACCTAAAGAAATTAATCGTTTAATAAGATTAGTGCCTACAAAACCTGCACCGCCGGTAACTAAAACTTTCATTGTTATCCTTTAAAAACGTTTTGAATTGTTTTATGAAGCATACTATAATCTCGATATCCTCGTTTAATAATATCATCTTTTTTATCAATAATTGGATATACTTCTGCATTTGATAATTTCTTAAAATAAGAATCTCCTTCAAAATATCCCGGACGTACATCTCCTGATGTATTTACATATATGATAACAGGTTGTTTAAAATAACTACATAATATACTAGAACCACCACCCATTGAAATAAAACCACTAGCTTTTGCATAAATTTTTAATTGTGCTTCATTATATGAATTAGTTGGAATTGTTTTGATAATATCATCCATTAAATAAACATTATTAAACATTTCAACTAATTGATAATCAGTAATGACACCAATCCCATGTACATCTGCTGTTATATTCATATTTAAAACTTCATTCGGATCTGTAGCAAATTCTGTATTATTTGGTCGTTTATAAATTACATTATAACCAGCTTCTGTTAAATGAACAAACATATCATATAAACATTGGATATCAAAATATCCAATTGGAAATTGTCCATGTTCTAAATTAAATCTATTTGATATAACAATATAGTTTTTTGGTAATTCTATAGAATCATCATAATATTTTGTTTTAAAATCAGGTGCAGTCCATTGTCTATAATCTAAGCACCCATTTATGTTATATTGTTCTTGTTCTGTTAATTCAGAATAATCTTTACCAGTTAATGCAATAGCATTGTGATGTATCCAAGTATTTGGTAAATTTTGTACGCCATTGCTACTATTATCTACACTTCTTTGTTTATATTTTTCTTCAACATTATCGCAAAAGAAATAATATGGTTTCATATCAGTACATGTAATAACCTTTTTTAATAAATTGTTATCATGCAACCATTTTGCGTATGGTATAGAACATACTAATTCATATCCAAATTCTGGATTAACATCAATTATCATAATAATATTCTTTTAATTCTTGTAACTGTTGCGCAATATCTATTGTTTGAATAATCATAGCCCGAAATGGGTATTATTTCAAATGGGTGTTTTGAATTTTGTTTTAAATATTTAATACACAAGTCCAAGCAAGTGTTTGGTTTGTTATTAACCGTTTCTAAATATGGTATAATAACTGAATAAATTGGTTTTTTCATAACTTTTTACTTTAAAATGGTAATATATATTTTACATCTAGTTTCATATCATCTATTTTTGCTTTTATTGAATCAAAATAATTCCAAGCAAATATAAATATGTAATCAGGTTTATTTAATAGTAATATTTCCTTACTAACTATTGGTATATTTGATATTGGTATAAATCTATTAATTCTTTCTGGGGATTCATCTACTATATAATCTATATCATTATTATTAAACCCACACAAATTTATTAGCATATTACCACGACCAGATGCCCCATAACCTGCTATTTTAAAACCATTATTTTTTATGGTTTTTACTTTTTCAGTTATTAAACCAATATGATTTTTAATTTTTAAACCAAAATTTGTAAAATAAGAAATGTTTGTTAATCCAGACTCATTTTCAAAGTTAATTTTTTCTATAATTTTTTTATTTAAAGGTTCTTTTGAATTTTTTACATAAACACGTATACTACCAGAATGTATGCTAAATTCTTCATAATCTACAATAGTCATATCAAACTGGTTAAACAAGTTTTTTAAAGAATTTAAAGAATAGTAATAAAGATGTTCGTGATAGATAAAATCAAATTGTAACTCATCTACTAAATTTTTAAGATAATGAACTTCTATTACAAAATGTGCTTCTTTTTTTAATATTTTCTTTATACCCTTTACTATTGATTTGATATTATCTATATGTGCAAAACAATTATTAGATATAATTAAGTCAAATTTCTCACAAAAGTATTTTTCAGCAGTATCCTCATTAAAATAATCATTTATTACATTACATCCATTATTTGTAGCAAATTTTGCAATATTTGTTGCAGGTTCAATACCAATAGGATTTAAACCTAATTCCATTAGAGGTTTTAATAAAACTCCATCATTACAACCTATTTCTAGTATTTTATGAGATTTATTTAAATTAAATCTTTTTTTATACATATCAGCAACCATAGTAAAATGATTGGTTAGACCAATTGATGACATATATCTATAATCTTTAAACAATGTATCTGAATCTATAATACTATCGGTTTGAACTAATTTACAATTATCACAAAACTCAAGAGATAGTTCATATTTTTTAATATTTTCCAACTCTGTATCTAACGGAAAATTACCTGCTAGCGGTACATCTCCTAAATACACTATGGTATTTATATTTGTATTGTCGCAAATAGCACAATGTGTTCTTTTTTTATATTTCATAGTAAAATTTTTTTAGTTCAATAAATTGTTGTTCTAATGTAGGTAATTCAAAATCTGACTTTAAGCATCTATTTATTGTAGTGATATCTGATATTGGTATTATTTTTTTTTCAAATGAAAAAATTCTATTTATTGTATCCAATAACTGTAATTTTGTAATACATTTTGTGCTTAATTGTACAATTTTTGGATATTTTTTCCAATTTTTCATTATCAGTAACGCGTTTTTGGACCATTCTAAAGTTGTTATACCACTCCAGTAGTGATTATTAATGCACTTTACTTCATCGCTTTGTGATTTAAACCAAGAAAAAAGAGTAGTACCACCATTTCCAAGTTCAGGACCATTTATAGATGTTCTTATTTGTTTTACATTATCATAATTTTTTAATATAAAACCAACACAAGCTTTTGATAAACCATAATCATCATCAGCATCACGAAAATTATTTTTCAAATATAATTGATTTATTGGTATTTTACCAGAAAATTCACCATCTGTTGCCGGGTTTATCATTTTTCCATTAAAATTTTTTGCCAACCATATTGGTAATTTTGTGTTTAATTCAAAATAATTTTTATCTTTTTTTTGAGGAGTGGCTGCTATACAATTAATTAAAAAATCTGCTTTAGAATTTTTTACATTATTTTTAAATTCATTTGATGGCCATTTTTCAACAATAGTTTCAACCATTAATTCTAATGATTCTAAATACATACATACCATATGCCCCAACATACCTTTATGCCCCAACACTAAAATACGCATAATTTTGCAAAATATTGTTTAATTCTTGTTTATTAACAACTGTTATATCTGATGTAAATTCTTCCCAATTAAAGTTATTTGGCACTGGGTTGATATTTTTGTAATGCATATAATATATGTTATTTTCATTATTATATACTGTGCGATGTACTTCCTCTTTAGATATCATCACCTCATGAAGTTTTTCTGATATACGTGGCTTTCCTAATTCGTATTCTAAACCAAATTTTTCCTTATATATTTCAAATAAATCTTGTACTTTAAAACTTTTTAAATTAGGTATAATATTATATCCTGTGACTTGTAATCCATATTCAATTAAATCAATTGCTTGTTCTATATCTATCATAAAACGAGTCATTTGAGGAGAATACAATTTTAATTTATATTTTTTTCTAATAGCGTTCCAAATTAAAGGAATGATACTTCCTGTACTATTTAATACATTTCCATATACAGCGGTTGATAATCTAACATTTGATTTTTCAGCATTAACTATAAAGGCTTCACCTGCTATGAATTTCATTGAGCCATACAGTGTTGTAGCTGCTCTACTTTTATCTGATGATATAAAACAAGCTGCTTCAAAATTATTTTCTTCAGCTACTCTTCTAGAGTTAATAGCCCCATTAACTATTACTTGAACTCCTTCTTCAACATTTTGATCAACTGCTTCTATTTGTTTTAACGATGCAGCAAAGATGCCTATATCATGTCCCTTAGATGCTCGTTTCATTAAATCATAATTACGTACATCTCCTATAACACAATTTATATTTGGGAATTGTTTTTTCAAATAATAGTGTTTTGCTTCGTCCCTACTGTATATAGTAATTTCATTATTATCGTAATAGCGACTTATTAAATTTTTACCTAAAAAACCAGCTCCGCCAGTTATAAATATTTTTTTATTTTTCATAGACATTCTTTAAAATTCAAAATAGTTTTTACATCTTTATTATAAATAGGTTTTACAAAAGTATTGATATCGTATTCAGGAAGTCTACCCCACTTTTTTATAAATTTTTGAATATTAATTTTTTCAGAATCAGATTGCCTTTTAGATTTTTTATTTAAAATATCCTTAGCTTCATCTCTAAAATGGCTTCCTCTGGCGCTAAAATGATAAACTACTGATTTACTAATCATTTTAAATTCATACCCCTCCAACTGCATTCTTATAAACAAATCTACATCCTCCCAGCTAGCAGGAGAAAATAATGGATCATTACCACCAATATACTTGTAATCAGATACTCTACAAAAAAAACCTGCTCCTCCACCTTTTCTAACAACAACATCATTATTTTCTGAAAATTGTGTTGCCCAACTATCAAACCAATTAGAGTCAAAGTTATTAAAAAATTCACCAAACTCATCTTTATTTACAAATACAGTTCCTGGTCTATAATTTGGATCATTTGGAAATATTTTTGGTTGAATTCTAAACGATGATGCAATTAGTTTTGTGTCAGAATCTATGTTTTCATACAATTTGAGTAACTCTAAATCTTGATTGGGTGCAATCCACATATCAGAGTGGATAATATTAAGAAATTCCGTTTTTACCATATCCACACATATATTCATTCCACCACCAATACCTTTTTCATACTCATTGAATTCTATTCTATATGTTAAATTTAAATTACTCGCGTTTTGTTCTAACCATTCGTTAGTTCCATCTGTACAATTTTCCGCATAAATAACAATTGGTTGTTGTTTAAAAAATGCGTTCTTTCGTACAGACTCAATTGCTAATTTAAGATACTGCAGATTGTTATTTGTAGATATACAAGTTGTTATTTTATGCTGTTCCATACATCATGCCATGTAAATGATTTATAATTTGCATTAAACAGATTTGCGTTATTCTGTTCACACATTTTGTTAGCTATGTTATACCAATCAAACCGTTTACGTTTGATATCAATATAATCAGAATCCGATTCGCCATTAACATACTTACGTTTATTTTTATGCTTTCTGTTATGTACTAATAAAATATTACCAAAATGATATTGGGGTATATCTCCTAATATTTTATGTAACATAATCATAAAGGATGTATCTTCGTGAATAAAAAATGAGGATTTTGGGATATTAACACCTGTTTTTATAATTTCGGATGATATTGCTAAACCACATCCATTAAATTTATGTGGTTTTATCAGCTTTAATTCCAAATTAATAACTTTATCATTAAAAGAATTCATTTCATCTTTTGTCATTGTGTATGGTATATTCCACCAATTTTTAGTATCACCCTCAATAAATGGTTTATTTGTAAAATCCGGATGTTCAATTTGTTTCCAACTATCATCCCACATTTTACAAATTGCAAAAGTAGCAATATATTTTGGTGTAATACTGGATTGTTCTTGATGTAATAAGTCTAACGATATAAACATTTGTTTTGGGACTATCATATCGGATTCTCCCCAAACTAATACATCTACACTATCACAAAATTTATTATTAAAATCACGTCTATAATCCGCTATAGTATATATGTTTTTAGAATAGTTTGTAAATACTAAAATACCATCTCTTAATTTTTGCAAATCTAAAAACATATTATAGACTTTTAATTTAGCATCATCCATTTCTGATTGAGTCATCGTTGATTTTTCTAAATCTTGATTCATTACAAAATTTATATCAATGTATATCTCACCATCATATGAAATCACAGCATCTTTCAAAGAATCTACATATTCTGAAATCATATCAATTTCATACCATTGAATAAGACAACCGATTGCGAATTTAGTTTTCATAAAATTGTTTAAATTGATTCCAAGTTTGATTCATTATATTTTGACGAAGTTCTTTATCAAATCCATTAAAATGCCATATATAACCGCAATCGGTAAACATAAAATTTTGTAATATTTCTTTTCTATTTAAATGAGTTAAATTCCATTTTTTATCTAAGTAATTAATATTAATATTAGATTCTCTAACAATATAATTAACAGGAGTTTGATCTGTACCTTTTCGTAAAGTTGACTGGTCTATTAGTAATTGTGATTGATTAAAATACCAAAAATCGGTAATTTTTTTACACATTTCTAAATGAACTTTATTCATAACTATAAACCCACAATTAAAATAACTTACCCAGTCAAATTTTATTTTTGGAAAATATTTTTGATAACCATTTATACTTTGTACAACCCACCCAACATTATCATTATCAACACAAGCACTAAATTTGTTATCAGTAATGTTGAAAAAATTTGGCGCATCCCATCTAATCATTGTATCAACATCCACCAAAGCAATTTGATTATATTTAATATTATTAGCCTCAAATATATCAAAGACATGCCATCTTTGCCAAGTTGGTTTCATATGGCTAGTATCTGTTATTGGTGTATCTAAAACAAATAACTCTACCCCATTTTTATTACACCAATATAACCAAGTGTTTATACAGTATTGTTTATATGTAATATCAACTAAGCCATTCATGGCTGTAATTACAACTATATTTTTATTCATAAAAGTATTGTGATGATAGTGTTCTATAATCATTAAATATACGAATTAAATTTTGTTTTTCAAAATAATCAAACATATTTTTTTCTGCAATTCTACAATAGGTTGTTAAATCTATATCACTAGCACCCGATTTATAAGTTTGTGCCGAATGATGAATTAGTGGGCATTTATCAACAACTCCCACCTTCCATCTTTGTTGTTCACAAATAATACCTGATAAAACATCTTGACCCCAACCATAGATTAATTCACTTGGAAATTGCTGTATATGTTCTATAAAGTCTTTATGCAACAACGGAGCTTGAAAATCTACCCATTTTACATCCCGAGTTCTATCGGTATTCCAACAATGCATATATTTCCATTTACATTGATTATTTACTTGTAATACGCATGGTGATACAATTTTATAATCTCCCTTAAACATTTCATCACGCAGCGTTTTTACAAAATTTGGTCCTTGTAAAATTAAATCGTTATTGAGTGATAACAAACTATCATAGTTATCTGATTCTAAAAAAAGCTGTAATGCAATATTCAACGCTCCACCAAAATATGTATTTTGACCTGTTTCATATGTAGTATATTTACTTTTACGATTATCTAAAGAGCCGTTATCAATTATAATTAAGTCATAATCATCACGCTCATATGGTTTTAAACTTTGCCAAAGAGAATCTGTAATCTCTGGCATATTATGATTATATATTACTGCTAATGTTTTCATTTATTCCTTAATTATATAACACCCACACGGCATATCATTCAATTTAAATTCTATAATTTCATCAGTAACTGGGTGTCGTAATTTAATATCAATGCGGCGAAGCGTAAAAAAATCATTTATTGCATGACGAGTTTCTATTAAACAAGTATCATCAAAAATAATATAACCACCAGGTACAACCTTATCATATAAGTTTTCTAAGACTTCTATGGTAGCTGAATAGGCATCTACATCAACTCTCAATAAACTTAAACGTTGTATATCAGCTTTAGGTAAAGTATCATTTACATAACCAACTAAAAAATTGATATTATTCGGATTAATACCAATATTTTTAAATGCATTAATTACATCATTGTATGGTACAGTCATCCCACCTAATTTATGTCTTTCACCGGAAAAATTGTACTTAGCTTTATTGGGGTCTTGAAATCCCGAAAAGCTATCGGCTAACCATAGTCTTTTATTAGTAAACATCTTTCTCAAAAATATTCCCATTCCACCTTTCCATACACCACATTCAATAATATCTCCATCTAATGATTCGATGGTATCTCGGTGTCGAATTATAGTCTCAAATCGTTCTAATGTAACTTTGGTAAGTTTATTATTAATTATTTGTTGTGCTAAATTAATCATTTCGTTGTATTATAGTTAATCCGTTATTATTTGTATATCTCTCTTTTATTTGCCACTCATTAGTTTGTTCTAAAAATTCTTCAATTGCAGGCCAAAGGCCGCCGGACTGTCCAGTAAGTTCATCTGTATATGCGAATTTTGATGTGTCATGAAAAATAATATACTTGCGTACTTTATTTGCATGTAATTTTAATTCCTGTACTAATTGTTCGTATTGATGTAATGTATCTATAAATAATAAATCCGTTTCTTCTATTTCTACTGTCAATACATCTTTTTCATGAAATTCTAACTCTATCCCATTTTCTTTAGCAGATGTTATAGCCGTATCAATATTATTCGATCGTATTATATCATAACAAATAATTCGTTTTGGTTTACTTTTTAGAAATGCCCATGTTGATACTACATTGCGTACTCCCATTTCCGTTATGTGTTTACACTGTGATGCATAATAATATAACGTTGGCATATGTTCGTTAATATCAGATTTTCTTTCGCAGTAGTGTGAGTAATATTCATCTATCATAGTTTTATGTAATTTTGGTGTTTAATGATTTCAGTTGGGTGTTCGATATTAATTCTTACGATATATCTTAATAAATCGTTATGATCTCTATCGGGTCGCATTACAATTTGATCTAATTTATTTTCACGTGCTTGATTTAATGCATTTCTAATAGCATCGGAATAATGTTTTGGTCGGATTAATTGACGAAATCGTAATTCTTTATATTTTCCAGGACGCCACCACGCATAATGAAATATATATTTAGGGAATAATATCAATCTAGGATATTTTTGACTAGTAAAATTACTAACAATGTTTTTATAAAACTCCCATGTCCCGAATTTTATAACAATGCGTCTTTTATGTATTCTATTTGCATCTAAACTTTCAGCTTCGATATAATGTTGATTTTCAATAAAATCTAAATATGGTGCTTGCAACCCCGAATCAATTGATAATTTATCAATATATTCATTTAATAATTCTACATCATTTTTATGAAAAAATACATCCCCTTCTAATGGAAAAATTAAATCCCCTGGTTCGATATTAATATCAAATTGATTAAAGTTACTAACCGCATGAATATAACAATTATTTGCATCAATATCCGAATAGTCCATTGGATTCCAAATAATTTTTTTATTTGGATATTTCAATTGTGCGTTATCTACTGCTTGTTGTAATTGTTTAGTATCCCAAGCTAAATTAGTATTTTCATAACAAAATTCATCTCTAAAGGAGTCATCAATTCCTCCTTTATTTTCGGGGCCTTTTGGGAATAATCCTTCATTATAAATGATAATATCTGGATTAATAGTATCAATTAAATTGTCAATTTGTAACTCAGTAAAATGTGATTCTGCAAAGCATGGTATTATAACTATTTTTTTCATGTTATGTTGTTTTCCAAAATGAGTAAATTCCTTTATCTAATTCATAATCTTTCCAAATAAAACGCTCTCGTTTAGGTTGTATTTGTGCCCAATACCACATTTTAGTTAAACCTTCTTTGAGATTGGTTTTATGTTTAAATCCTAAAATATCAATTGATTTTTGAAATGTAGGAATTGCTGTATGAACTTCATGACGTCCTTCTAAATAAACTTTACTACCACCCCCGAAAACTTCTAATAAAGTATCTGCTGCTTCATTAATTGTATATTCGTGAATTCCGCCTAAATTAATAATTTGTTTAGAAGCTTTCGGCTCAACTGCGGCATTGAATAATGGTTCTAATGAATCATCAATATATGAAAATGCTCGTTGTTGAGTGCCATCGCCAAAAATAGTAATTGGTTTACCTTCCATATGATAATACATCCATATACCTAAAACATTGCGATACTTATCCCATATATTTTGTTTAGCACCATATACATTATGGGGTCTGATTATACAATAATCCAATCCATGTTGTTCATTAGCGATTTCAATATCCCGTTCACACGCAGCTTTAGCTACACCATATGGGTCAATTGGATTACGTCTCATATCTTCATGAAATATACCGCCTTCTCCATGACCATAAACTGCCATAGTAGATGTGAAAACTAAACGCTTCACATCATGACGAATACATTCATTAACAACATTAGCTGTCGCAACCAAATTATTTTGATAATTAAATGTCCTAATAAATGGAGATAATCCTTCGGCTGCGTATGCTGCAAAATGAAAAACATGTGTAGGCTGATGTTTTTTAAAAATTGATTTTAACTCATTACTATTGTTTAAGTTGATATTATAGAAAGTGACCTTATGGTTAATGTTTTCTTCATACCCACCACTTAAATCATCAATTCCGATAATATCATATTCGGGATGATTTTCAACAATCCAATCAGCTAATCTACTTCCTAATAGACCTGCTATACCTGTAATTAATACTGTTTTCATATACTTACTATTTATTAAATCATCATACGGTTTTCTTTCCATAATTTCCTCTTTATTCGTTTATTAATACTTTAACATTGTAATATTTTTCAAATTGAAATGCATCTTCTTCATTATCTACTATAGGCTGACCTTTGATATTTAAACTAGTGTTTAAAAGCATCGGACATCCCGTTTTTTCATAAAATCGTCTTATTAACGAATAAAATCCTGGATTATCGGATTCAGACACTGTCTGAACTCTACTAGTATTATCAATGTGGCAAATAGCTGGATATAATTCTGGATATTTGCATTTGGCAGTATATTGCATATATGGTATATGATTTACAGGCATTTCAAAAATTTCATGAGCGTGTTCTTTTAATACAGCTGGAGCGAAAGGCCTGAATTTCTGTCTATGTTTGATACTATTTACTTTATCTTTAATTTCTATACCTCGAGGATCTGCTAATAAACTTCTATTACCTAACGCCCGTGGGCCAAATTCTGCCTTACCATTAGCTACACCTATTATATCACCATTTAATAATAATTCACATGCTGTATTAACAGGATAATTTCCTTTAATATTAGTACCTAAATATGGACTTTTCCAATTAACATGTTTACCATACACTGCAGCTGCGGCTCCTAGAGATGATCCAGCATCTCCCGGATTAGGCATAATCCAGATATTGTCATAATACTTTGTCAATACATTACTATTAGCTACACAATTAAGTGCAACTCCTCCCATAAACACTAAATTTTTAGATGGTACTAATTCTTTAGTTTTTTTGACAATATTATCTAAAACTAATTCTGTTACTTTTTGTGCACTACTAGCAAAATCAAATATATCAAATTCTTTACCATAATTTCCTAAACCTTTATGTAAATTATAACGTAGATTAAGTAGTTCATTACTATTAAATAAATCATTGTATAATTTATTCGAGTAAGTCGGCTTACCCCATGCTGACATACCCATTAGTATATACTCTTCTTCGCATGGTTTTAATTTACATTGTTGCGTAACAGCTGAATAAAATAATCCTAATGAATTTGGATACTTAATGCTATAAACTTTTTTAATATTATTGCCTTTAGCGTGCCATATAGTTAATACATCCCATTCTCCAATACCATCTATTACTAATATCGCAGCTTCATTATACATTGATGTAAAATATCCAGCAGCGGCATGACTATAGTGATGATCGACATATGTTATTTTAGATACATCTAACCACTTTTTTAGATACCTCTGCGGTAGATTTTTTAAACTAAATACTTCACTATATTGTCCTGCATATAATTGACGAGATTTTTTTATCCACGGTCTTTCGTAATACGCAATTTTATCAAAAGGGCCATGTATCATCGCAGCTGATATGATACTATCGTTTAAATACATATCATTTTTTATTTTACTGTACCGTTCGGAATGTGCTGCAAATACAATCTCGCCATTATCTATTACAGATACGGCTGCGTCATGGTTTAGACAATTTATACCTAAAATTTTCATAGTTTACTTTATTTATAAATAAATGGATCTTTTTTACTCAAGCTTTTAAGTTTTTTTCTTTGAGTGTACCAATTAACTATTCGATATACTAAATATTTTAAATACTGTTTCATATCAATTCCTTTATTTTTTTTGTCAAATATTCTGCAAATAATGCATGCTCTTCTTTATTAGGATGTACTGGATAGTGTTGCATAAAAGTCCTATTATCACTACGTACATGATTTTTTATTACATCATGAAATGTATCTGTAAAATTTATAAAACTTGGGAATAGTACGCTATCAATCGCAGTAATATATTCTTCCGGAATCAATTTAGATTGTATATGTTGATAAAATTGCTCATAATCACTATCAACTCCAAAAAACTTGTTCGTTAATGGATTTTGAAATGCGAAAGATCTAAACATGTAATATTTTATATTATTTTGTTTTAAAAAACTTTGTAATGTAATTACGTCACGAAAATAGTCTGTGTATGCATTAATTTCATTCCAAAAGTTTTGATAATGTAATCGAGCTTTATGGCCTTTTTCAGAATGTTCGGATTGACGATATTGATTTATCCATAACCATTCTTTTGAATAATCGCTCCATGTCTCAATTCTATGTGGACATGACCAGCCTATGATAACTAATAATTCATCCCAATGATCTTTATTAGCTAATAAAAAATTAAGAGTTGTTCGTACAATTCTATGATTTGACCCGCCACATTGCGAGTCATTAATACATTGCTCAAATTGTAAGTTTTTACTAAACTGTACTGAAAAATTTTCGTTGACGGGATCTTTTAAAGAATCTCCGTATGTCCAACTACATCCGTTAATGTAACAATATTTAGGAATTTGATTCATTCTGTTTTAAGATTTATTTTGTATTATGTAAATTTTTAATTATTGTTAATCCAGGTAAAGAACTTATTTTTTCTTTAATAACCCAATTTGGATTAGCTTCTAAAAATTCATTTATTGCTTTATTAAGGTCTTTAAATAAAATAGTATCATGAAAAATAATATATTTATTAACTTTATTTCCATGTAAAGATAATTCTTTTGATAGACATTCGTAAGTATGATTAGTATCAATAAATAACAAATCTGTAGTATCAATCTCTATTTTAGTAGTATCTGCTTCAATAACATTGAATTCGATATTATACTTAGATGCTAAACGCTGTGCATTTAATAACCATATATTAGTACCTTTAAAATTACCTAAATGTTTAGTCGGATTTTTATGTAAATCGATATCGATACTAGTTAATCTTTTAGGATTTGATAATAAAAATGCCCATGTAGAGTTTACTTGATTGATTCCCATTTCTGTTATAGTTTCACATTCACACGCGTAATTATACAGTACATCCATATAATGTGCAATTACGTTTGTCGAAGATTTCCCTTTTTGATCAGAGGGGTTAGATTTTATAAAATCAAATGATTCTTGTATAGAATCATAAATTCCAAAATTTAATTTATCATCATCTGTTAAATTATTTATGTCTTGTATCATTTTGTATATTTTGTTTTAAAAGTTTATCAATTTTATTTTTATTTCTTGCACGACCTTCATTGGCTTTACGTAATCGTTTTTCATTAATAATCATACGTTCTAAATTAGGCACTTCTTTAGTTGTTTCTTCTAATCTAGCTCTATCAGCCTCTCCTATATTAATATC
>Ga0315906_10006656_pt1 | contig 14251 bp, 9 predicted proteins | sample LakEriMetagenome_4_FD_203526 | JGI IMG/M metagenome (GOLD analysis project Ga0315906, IMG submission 203526) | Freshwater fungal communities from buoy surface, Lake Erie, Ohio, United States - Buoy 2 MA122 | ecosystem: Environmental > Aquatic > Freshwater > Lake > Lake biofilm | place: USA: Lake...
ATAATAGGAATAAATTTATTAGATTTATTTGAATTATGTAATTTACTATTTTTTATTTGTTGATATGTATTTAAATCTAAAAAAGATTTATTTTGAATAAAAGTATAATATTTTGAAATAATCAAGCTGTGCTTGATTATTCGCTGTGCTTATTCCATAAAGTAATAGTCGAAGGAGAAATATTTAATTCTTTGCTAATAATATTAAAATTTACTTTATTAATAATTTTTTCAATTACAATATTTATAATTTCAAAATTATATGTCATAATACAAAAAAAATATAATATTATATTATAAATGGATTATACAAAAAAATATATAAAATATAAAAAAAAGTATTTAGATTTAAAACAAGAATTAGAAGGCGGGGGAGATAAAAATGAAGCATTAGCTGCTGTTAAACAACATGGCAAAGCATTAGCAGGTTTATCAAAAGAATTAAGAGGAGATAAAGAAGTAGTATTAGCTGCTGTACGTAGTCGTGGTTATGCATTAGAACATGCATCAGAAGAATTAAGAGCAGATAGAGAAGTAGTATTAGCTGCTGTTCAACAAGATGGTGATGCGTTAGAAGATGCATCTGAAAATTTAAAAGCAGATAAAAAAGTAGTATTAGCAGCTGTACGTAGCAGTGGTTATGCATTAGAACATGCATCAGAAGAATTAAGAGGAGATAGAGAAGTAGTATTAGCTGCTGTACAACAAGATGGTTATGCATTAGAACATGCATCAGAAGAATTAAGAGGAGATAAAGAAGTAGTATTAGCTGCTGTACGTAGTCGTGGTTATGCATTAGAACATGCATCAGAAGAATTAAGAGCAGATAGAGAAGTAGTATTAGCTGTTGTTCAACAAGATGGTGATGCGTTAGAAGATGCATCTGAAAATTTAAAAGCAGATAAAAAAGTAGTATTAGCTGCTGTTCAACAAGATGGTAATGCGTTAAGATATGCATCAGAAGAATTAAAAGGAGATAGAGAAGTAGTATTAGCTGCTATACATAATTCTGGTTGTGCATTAGAATTTGCATCAGAAGAATTAAGAGGAGATAGAGAAGTAGTATTAGCTGCTCTTCAACAAAATGGTTATACGTTAAGATATGCATCAAAAGAATTAAGAGGAGATAAAGAAGTAGTATTAGCAGCTGTACGTAGCAGTGGTTATGCATTAGAACATGCATCAGAAGAATTAAGAGGAGATAGAGAAGTAGTATTAGTTGCTGTTCAACAATATGGTAATGAGTTAGGATTTGCATCAGAAGAATTAAGAAAAGATAGAGAAGTAGTATTAGCTGCTGTTCAACAAAATGGTAATGCGTTAAGATATGCATCAGAAGAATTAAGAGGAAATAGAGAAGTAGTATTAGCTGCTGTTCAACAATATGGTAATGCGTTAAGATATGCATCAGAAGAATTAAAAAAAGATAAATTGTTTTTAATTGAATGTTATAGATTAAATAAAAATATATCTACATTTAATAATTTTATTAAAGAATTTGATAATCTTGAAAATGGAATATTTAATGATAGTTTTATTATAGAAAATAAAGATATCATAAATTTAATAGAAAATAAACAAAAATTATATGAATATTTAGTAAAAAAAGAAATATTTAGTGATATTATTTGGGAAAATAATAAAGATGAAATTACACCTCATATAGTAAATTTAGCATTAAGAAGACAAGAAGAGCTTACATACACATAATAAAACATACATAATAAAAAAATATGAACTAACATACAGAGCCTAAGATTTACAATTAGGGGCATTGCGACAAATAAAGCGAGCAGTCAGCCGACAATAACACTTACAAGATATGATACTATCTGATTTCTCGCTAGAAGGCATGTCCCGTTTCTTGTTAGGCATGCTCCAAAACTTGTAAATTTTGGGCTTACGGCTAGAGTGCCTCTCGCAGCACTCGCAATTATTGAGTATAACAAGCATATTTTTCGCCTCGTCAGGCGTGAGAGCGTCGATCTGATCGATAGTCATGTAGAATGACGGCAGAGAAGGCTTGTTATCCAGAGGATTAACCAGAGGGAGGTCGAAAGTGACCGGGGCGATAGCTGTAGTCTGAACCTGGAGCACAGGAGAAGACATTAATGTCTCTTTAATAGTAAAAAATTAACAAGACATTACATAAAAAAAAATATTCAATTTTTTTTGTATAAAATAAGTACACTTTCATAATATTATAAAACTCTTGAGTCAGCCTTATAAATATATAAATAGTAAATTATTAAAGCTATAACTAATGAGAATAAATATTTAATCTTAAAAAAATTATTATATTATATAATATAATAATTTTTTAATTGTTAATAATCTTAATTTATGATCTACGATGCTTTTAATCTTGGCATAATATTAATAGCTAGTAATTCTTGAACCATTAATTTAAATGCATAAGGGAGAGCGACAATCGAAATTTTCTTTGTTTCTTTACAACTGTCGCAAATATAATGATTACTATCTATCACTTTTCTGGCAAATAATCCACAATTATCACAAATATGGACAGTATAAGAATCAGATGTTTCCATAAATCTTTCTTTAAGGAATTGACTTAGACCGTGAGATATCATAGCATCACGTTCCATTTCGCCAAATCTAAGACCACCTTCTCTAGCTCTTCCTTCAGTAGGTTGTCTTGTTAATATAGCCGTTGGTCCTCTAGATCTTGAATTACCGGTCCATACTGGCTTACCATTCTTTCTTACCAAAAATATTTCAGAGGATACAGTCAAACAATATACTGCGCCTTCATAATCATATAATTCATCTTCAATAATTCCATTATTGACGATAATGTCTTTATTCTCATGATTTTTATATGATACTTTTTTACCAACAATATTCTCTGCTTTTTCTAATATATAATTATCATTTATTTTAACATACATCCTATGATTAGCAGTTACTTCAAGATCAATATCTTGATTTTTAACTCTATACATTTTACCTTTATAATCAAGGTAATGATGAACTTCAATAGGATTTTCATATACTAGTTTATCGTTCTTTAAAATAGCTACTTTATCATCTAATTTTATATCAGCTATAAACTTCCATCCATTTTCAGTAAAAACTTCATGTTCTGCTGTTAAACAATGAATCTTATCTAACACCATATGCTTTAATCTGAAGTAATATGTAGGTCCAATAAAGATTTGTGATTCCATCTTTTTACCAGTAAAACCACAATAAAGTGTTTCATTACCATGTTCTTCAAATCCATATTCTTTTAATACTTTTTTAGCCTCTTCTATATCAACATTATCAAAAGGAGTAGCATCCGAAAAATGACCTGATAAAGCTGATGCTTTACCAAGAACACACTCAAATAACTGACCGACTGTCATTCTCGACGGTATACAGTTCGATACTACTAACCCTTCTGCAATAAAGTTATGATATGTAGATACTCCAATATCATATACTTCATTTTGTCCTACATCCTTAATATTATTAACTTTCATTGTAAAATATGGTATGTAATTATTCTCTCTTTTTACAATATAATTCATCTTACCATCTTCTTGACGTGAGAACCATTCTTCACAACCAAGTTGTTTAATATATTCTTCAGCTGTGTAAAACCTATCATGTTTAAATACAATTGGTTTATCTTTTCTATCTTGTCTTCTTTTATTATTAACATATGTTAAATCTAATGTAGAGTAGAATGAATCTAATGGTTTATCTGTTGAATATAATTCATTTCTTGCTTTTTCTAATGATTCTTTAATCTGTATTTTTTCATTATTAAATATATCATCAATCTTATTTAATAAATTTTGTGTTTGTTTTAATACATTATTATAAAACCTTTCATATGAAATAGCAATAGTTAATCTAGCTGATTTTTCTAAACAGTGTCTTAATCCAATATTCTGTAAGAATTCCATATTAGATTCTACACCAATTTCACATTGCAATCTAGGTTCATTCTGATATAACTCTGTTTTTTTATGACAATCTCTAGTTCTAATCATTTTACCTTTAACACCTAATTTATTCATTAATTGTATTATATTGTTCATTTTAGCTTCTAATGATTTTTTATATTTAACAACAATAGACTGCGAAAGTCTTACTGTTGAAAATTTATTATCACATAGATAAGGAGCATGACCATCGCCACCAAAAAATGATCCTAAAAACTCTCTAATAATTGCTTTAGGACAATTTTCTTGTAATAAGAATTTAGGTAACGATGCTTCTTGTGTTGTTCTTCTACCAACCATTAAACCTTCTAATTGTACAATTGATTTAATTAATATACTTGGAATATTAATATTATATGTTAAATGATCTTGTGATATTTTTGGAGATTTATTAGTAATAATTTCAATATCATTTACAATACCTTCAGCATCAAATATATGACCCATATTAATACGTCCAACATATGTATTATTAGAACAGCAAATAGTTCCATCAGTGCTCAAATACCCAAGTACTCTAGCAAATGCTAATGATCTTTCTCTATTAAAATTATCATTAAAATTAAATTCATACTCGCCTACTTTTAATGACCAATCTTTTTCATCATCATATACTTTATCTTCTGTATATTCGATACCCATAATAACGTTATCTTCATTAATTTTAATATCTTTAGCTTCCTTGTATTCAAAACCATTTAATGTTTTAACTTTAATCTTATGATCTGGAGTGCAAGTAATTGTTCTTCCATCATACATTGTAATCTCGACAGTATCTTTAAGACCTCTATTTTCAAGTCCTAATGAGAATGATGGAATGAATCCAGTCTTATCATTAAAAGTCAATACCTTTTCTAATCCTTGGCTACTGAAACTGTTAATCTTCTTAGATAATCCATTAGTCATAGAGATTAATGTTTCTCCTGTAAAACAACAAGGATTAATAATAATATCTGGTTGAACACCATCTTTAGTAAATGGCATATCTTCGGAAGGAAGAGAAATGCCAATACTTCCTTTTTGTCCATGACGACTGCAATTACCACTCCATACATTTTTATTATTATATCTAATCATAAATACATGCGAAGGAATTTCTAAACAATATACTTTACCTTTATGATAAAATATTTCCTCAAATTGTGCATTTTGAGAATTTTTATGGCTATGATTAACTTGAGGTTCATTTTTACATTTATTAATTAAAATACATTTTGTTTTTATAGAACTATCATTTTTAGTACTAATTTTTGCACTCCATCCAGCATGAATAGCTAGTCTCATAATATCATCAGCTAATTTATTAGATGTTGTATAATAACTTTGTGTATTTGAATTTTCATCACATGATAACAAACTTGATAATAAAATTTTAGCCTGTCTTGAATTTAACTCAAACACAAAATCTGGAATATATTTATTTGAATTATATTCATTTAACCATTTATATAATTCTGTATATTCAAGACCCATTTTATTACATACATCTTGAATTTTTATTTCTTTACTAGTTTTTCCAGGATTAATTGTAATATATATTCCTAAGAAGTCAAGAAAATCGTCCATTTTTAATATTTTACCATTAATATCAATTGTTTCAATATCAGGAATATCAATAATACCATTTTTTTTAAGATTGTATCTTTTACCAAATAAATCTTTTACTTTAATTAATTCAAATAATTTATGATCTCTTTTTTTAGCCCACATTTCATGATCCATAGTAACACAAAATTCAACTTGTTGAGAAGTTAATTTATACATATCGCCATCAAAATCCCATTCATAAACATCAATAGGAGTATCATATTTAATATATTGTCCTTCGTGTAAAGTAGCGATTGTAAATTTTTCTTTATTATGATATCTTTGATGAAGATCATCAAACTTAACCCATCCTTTATTAGTTAATACTTCATGATCTCCTAACATGCATAATTTATCACCTACTCTTGGAATTCTTTCAGATCTAATTTTAACATTATACATCTCAAAATTATCACTATTATAAATACCAGTATACACTTTATCAACAACACCTGCTACTTTACTTTTTGTACTGCTATCTTTATATATTTTATTGTTTTTATCTGGTTGAATTTGTGTTACTTTACCAATAATAAAATCTCCAGAATCAATTTTAGTTTCTTCTTCAATATACCCTTTATCATTGAGTTTATCATAATTTCCATATTGAATACCTAAAGTTTGATTAGGGTCCGGTTTCATAAAAATATCATCTCTAGATGTTGAAGGATTTTTTTGTATAACATCATGATATTTAGTAAAATACGATGCCCTCAATAATCCTCTATCAATAGAAGATTTATTAATAATAATTGAATCTTCTTGATTATATCCAGTGTAACAAGCAATAGCAACAATTATATTTTCACCACTTGGTAAATTTAACATATTTGTATATTTGGAGATTCTTGTATGTATAAGAGGTATTTGAGGATGAAATAATTGATATGTAAGATCAATTCGATGGCGTAAACTACTAACATGAGTTCCCATAGCTTGCCTAGACTGAGAAAAACTAAAAATATTTCTTGGTGACAGATTATGTTCTGGAAATGGAATATTTGATGATACAGATCCTAACATCATTGCAGGATTTAATTCACAATGTGTAAATTTACGATAAACATTCGCATATCTATTTATAGCAAAGCTATTATTATTGTTATCATTAGCAATCTTGTTTAACATTTTTTTTCTTTCTTCATTTAAAATATCTGTTGTCATAGCAATCATTAGATTCTCTGATTCTTCACAATCAATATATTCAATTACTTCATTATATTTAGAAATAAAATCATTCCAAGTTGAAATTTTGTCTGAATTAATAGTATTATCTAAATTAATTTTATCTAACATCTCTTTAGTTAATAATAATTTATTATTTTTTACTTTTAATAAGGGTCGGAATAATCTTCCTCCGTCTGTATTTATTCTAATCTCTTTCATTTTATAATTATGAACAATACCAACCATTTTATCTATTACTCCTTTAGATCTCATATTTCTTAAATATTCTATAAGTTGAATTGGTTTTTCTGTCATACCATACCATTGCCCACTAATGAATACTTTAGTAAGTATTTTAATTTTAAAATGTGGTACATCTGTAAGATATATAAATAATTCAGAATTATCATCTAATAAGTCTTTTATTATTTTTGGCTGTTCTTTACAATTAATAGTAACACTAGCAGATAATGCTAAATGTTTTTGAATACCAATCTTTTCTCCATCAGGAGATTCTACTGGATCAATAAATCCATATTGACCACTATGAATATGGCGCATTTTATCCATTTTATTAGTTGTTGCATCTGGCGATGGAGTAATAATTCTTCTAAAATATGAGATTGCATTTAAATAATTATGACGATGTAGTGGTTGTGCAACACCTTTCTTTTTACTAGATCCCCAATTACCAGTCGCTAAAGCAGTAGTAAACCCTTGTTCAATAGTCATTGATTTAATTAAACCAATAATATTACTAGGATTAATATCTGTAGTTAATCCACCCATCCGTTTTTTAAAATTTTTTGAACATTCGTTAATCATTTTTTTTAAATATTGTTCAAATAATCTAGACATTAAAGCACCTGGTAAATCTATTCTTTTATTAATAAAATTATCACGATCGTCTGGATCAATTCTTTTTAAAATACATTGTAAAAGTTTATTACACATCATACCTAGATAATAACCTTTTTCAATGAATCCTTTCTCCATATGTGAAAATAGATCATTCTCTAAAATACTTAATAAATGTTCTTTCTTTTGCATATGCCTAATTTCTGAATCTGTTTCGTTATATCTTCTTGATGTTTTCATTTTTTGTATTAAATAGTTTTCTGCATCTTCTTTTGTCATAATTAAATGATCATTTCCATTATCATCTTTATATGATTCTAATAAACTATTATTTAATGATGGTTTAATCATATTAACCATGTTAATATCAGTATTATCATAAACAATATAATTAATAATATCTTGATCTGTTTCAAAACCTAATACTCTAAAAATTATAAATATAGGGATCTCGGATAAATGTGGCATTGTTAATACAATTGATTTATCTTTTAACATTTTAATCGATGTAATATTTATATTTGTACTATCTGGGTATTTTGAATTTACTTGAACACTATACATTATACCATCTGGGTAATTAATATCTTTTTTTGGGAAAATTAACTCTTTATTTTCACAAATTCTTTCATGTGAAACAACAACTTTTTCTAATCCTTTTATTATGAAATAACATCCTGGATCATATACACATTCTAAATTAGGAGTATCATTTTTAATATTTGTTGTACAATATTTTGAACGTACCATAATTGGTATTGCGCCAATATTAATTTTTTTCTCATGATATAATACTTTTTCATCAATTGTATTTGTTTCTAAATTTACTATCTCTTGAATTTGTTTAATATCAACTATTAATTTACTACTATAATTAATATGTCTAATTCTTGCATCATTTGGGAAAATAGTTTCATAATCAAAATCATCAGATGGAGCTTTTAACATAATATTATCAAATTTTAAAGAATATCTATAAATTTGCTTCCCTATTATATTTTCATGAATTACATATTTTTTATTTAATTCTGAGATTATATTGTCTTCAATAAACTGTTGATAGGATAAATAATGCATATTGTATAATACATTTTTTGTATTAAATAAAAGATCTATAAGTTTCCAAATATCTTTATTTGAAACTGAAATATCCATTATATTATATTATATATATTCTTTTATATATATTGACTTATAAAATCAATTTTTTTAATATTAATTATAATTATATTTTTAAATAGTTTTATTAAATTATTTAAAAATTCAATTAATTATTCTGTTTTTTTGAAAGTAGAAATATATTTCTTAATTTGTTCATCTATATTATTATTCATTTTTTTCTCTTTATTTTTAAAAGGAGGTTCTATAAAATTATTAATATTTCCTAAACAAGACATCAATATTTTATCATAATTATTTTGAAAATTATTAAATATAATAGTATAATATATTTTTTTAATTTTATTACTTACTGATTTTTTTATAATACTTATAAAAACTAAAAATTTATTGTTTAAATAATTATATACTGATAACTTACATATTTTATTATTATATCTGTTAATTGATAAACATGTATTTTTAACTACCAAAGCAAATTTATCTTCAAATATTTTATCATCATTTTCAATAGTCCACTCAAAAACAGTTAAAGATGTTAAAAATAATATAAACAAATAATAATATTGATTAGATACTAATAATATACTAGTTATAAAAACTATTAATTCCATAATATTATTATATTATTCTATAATTCTTTAAACCTTTGAAATATTTAAAAAAATTGAATTTATATATTATTTAATAAATAACTTAAAGATATAATTATTATATAAATAGCTTAAAAACATAAATATGAGTAATATTTGCGAAGACGACGAAATATGGAATTTATTTAATGATACAAGTAAAGAAAAACAAACAACAATAGTTGTCTGTATTTCTTGTGAATCTGATTTATTAATAAGTGATAAAGGAAATATAATTTGTAAAGATTGTGGTACTATAAATGAACATGTTTTTGATCAAAACCCGGAATGGTTCCATAATGAAGATAGTAAAAACGAAGGTAGTATTCGATACGGTGCGCCTACTAATTATTTTTTACCAAAATCCTCTTTAAGTACTGTTATTGTTGGTAAATGTAATAATAAAATAAAAACATTACATAGCTGGAATCAACAACCTTATGATGAAAGAAGTAGAAACGATGTAATTAAAATTATAGATGAAAAATGTAAATCTAATAATATTAGTAATTCAGTTGCAGAAAATGGTAAATATTTATACAAAAAAATTAGCGAAATAAAACATAAAAATGGTATTAATCAAGGAAAAAAACAAATTATTAGAGGTAAAAATAGAATTAGCATTATTGCCGCCTGTGTATTTAATGGAGCTCAAATTCAAAAACAACCTTTATCATTAAAAGATGTAGCTGCTATTTTTGAAATTGATGTCACGCATATTACTAAAGGAATTGCTAAACTTGAAGAATTATTAGATGACGAACCATTGTTAAAAAATATTAACATTATTAATCCTGCGCATTTTATAAGTAGTTATCATGGTAAATTAAGATTAGAAAGAAAATATGTAGATATTTCTATTAAAATTTGCAATCATTTATCTAATGATGATATTGTATGCAATCATCAACCAATATCAATTGCAGCAGGTATAATTTTATTAATTAGTACAATATATGAATTAGATATTAATAGGAAAAAAATATCTAGTACTTTAAATATATCAGAAGTAACTATTAATAAAATTTATAATAAAATAAATAATCAACAGATTATAGATATTATAACTAATAATAATTAGTATTAAAATACTTAAAAGATAATAACAATATAAATATAAAAAATGAATAATATTTTAATTTTATATTGTTATTATGAAAAAAACAATATTTATAAAAACAATTTAGAATTTTTTTTAAAATTTGGATTATATGATGAATGTGATTATTTATTTATAATTAATGAAAATTTATCATTAAAAATACCAGAACAAAATAATATTAAAGTTATATTTAGAAAAAATGAAGATTATGACTTCGGAGCATATAATTTTGCTTTAAATACAGTTGATATAAATAAATATAATTACTATTTCTTTATTAATACATCTGTTAGAGGACCATTTATCCCTACATATATTAATATTAAATGGTACGAACCATTTATTAATTTATTAAAAAATGATATTAAACTAGTTGGTACTACAATTAATATATTAAATACTAATTCTAATGAATCAAATACATTTTGCGAAATAACAAAATATACAAAACCTTATACTCATGTACAATCACAAATGTTCGCTATGGATAGAGAATGTTTGAAATTTTTAATATCTAAAAAATTGTTTGAAGATACAAATTATAAAAACTATGTTGAATTTATTGCAATTAAAGAAATATTAATGTCGCAATTAATTCTAAAAAACAATTGGAATATATCATGTATTATTCCAGAATATCAAAATATAGATTATAGATTATTAAAAGATGATATTAATTTTTCATCAATAAACGGAGATCCTAATTTTACTAATGCATGCTTTGGAAGATCAATACATCCGTATGAAAGTATTTTTTTTAAAATTAATAGAAATATTAGTACCAATGAAATAAATAGTATTTCAACATATTTTTTAAAAAAATAAATATATTATTAATATATATTATGAATTCTAATGAAAGTGATATATTAATATATATATTATATCATAATCACGAATCTTATAAATTAGCATTAAATTTTGAAAAATTTAAATGGGCTAAATTAAGAAAAATTTATTCTTCAAAATATTTTGAAAGTAATATATTTTTATATTTAGATAATAATAGAAATGAGTGGATTAATAAAAAATTTGTTGGTATTTTAACATATAATTCCTATAAAAAAGTTAAATTATTTGATATTGATTTGTTAGCAAAAAAATATCATAATTATGATTTAATACCATTTAATAATTATTATAATAATCCTTTATTAATTGTATCTGAATATTATCATCCATCATTTATAAATATATGGGAAAAACTTTTACTTTTAATGAATTATGATATTAATGATATATTATCATTAAAAATACCAGCATTTTATAATAATTATTGGATGGCAAAGCCTGAATGGATTATAAAATATATAGATTTTTATAAAAAAGTTGTTAATATTATGGAAAATAATAATGATCTTAAAACTATGTTAAATCAAAATTCAAAATATACAGGTAAATTATTAGAATACCCTGAAATATTAATTAAAATTTGTTCTAGACCATATTATACTTTTCATCCGTTTATAATAGAAAGAATAGTTTGTTTCTTTTTTTGGGTTCATAAAGCTAAAATATATCAACCAAAATTATTTACAGATCCTTTATTAAAAATTTAAATAGAATAATATTATTCTAAAAGTATCCAATTTAAATGTTCTTTAATCTTAGATTTATAAAGATCTTTATTATTATTAGTATATGCAAGAATTTTATTAATAATATAATTTAATTTATCTTGTAATTCTTTATTTATTGATTTAATTTCTAAAATTCTAACTGAATTTAACATTATAATTATATGTAATAATGTTTCATTACTATCTTGAACTTCAATATTTATATATTCATCTTTATAAATATCATATACTACACTTATATAATAAGTATTTTTTCTCATTATAATAGATTTATAATCATCTTGTAAAGAAATATCTTCATTCCATTCTTTTAATTTTTCTTCTTCAATTCTTTTTTTTTCTTCTCTAATTCTTTTTGTTTCTTCAATTTTTATTTTTGTATTTTTTATATATTCTGTGCCTTCTTCTGATAATAATTTTATTGGACCATTCTCAGACATAATATATAATTTATCAGGTTTTATTGAAAAATCTATACGAAATTCATAACTTTCCTCTATTTCTTTTTTATTTAATTCTACAATTTCATTAACTTTTATTGCTAATATTAATGATGGATATTGTAAAGCATCAGTTAATGTTATATAGAATATTCTCATATTATCTAATAAATCATTAGATTCAGTTTTTTTTGTATATAAATATTCACCTAATGCATATGTAAAATAAGTAGGACCTTCACCTATTACTCTTTCTCCACCAGAATATTCTTTTGCTATATGTAATTTTGTTGTTAAACTTATTTGTATATCCTCTGAAATATTTTTATTAATAAAACGAGGTACATAAGTCAATGCTTTTCCATTAGTTGTATTTTCTAAAATATATGGCCAATATTCTTTTATTTTATTAAATAATTCATCTGGATATTTACCTTGTAATCCATCTTTAATAAAATTATCAATATAAAAAAATGATGTCCCGTGATATAAATATTCTATATTACCACCATATTGTTTTTTTAAAGCTAAATATTTTAATTTATATTTAATATATTTATCAAAATAAATCATAATATTATTAATTTAGAAATAATTTTACTAAATTAATAATATAAATATATATTATATATTATTATGAATAATACATTAGTATTATATTGTTATTTTGAAAAAAACGACGATTATAAAAATAATTTACTTTATTTTTTAAATAATGGAATTGAAGAAAATATTGATTATATTTTTATAATTAATGGTAATAATACCATTAATATTCCATCTAGTAAAAATATTAAAATTATATATAGAGATAATATTGGTTATGACTTTAGTGCGTATGGTGAAGCACTTAAAAATATAAATATTGATAAATATAAATACTTTTTTTTTATTAATACTTCAGTAAGAGGACCTTTTTTACCTAATTATATTAAATTATCATGGACTGAACCTTTTAAAAATTTATTAAAAAATGATGTTAAATTAGTTGGTTCGACTATTAATTTAACAGAAGATTTAGATTTTAATAATCTTGATATTCCATATGAGAAAAAAAAATATTATCCACATGTACAATCACAAATGTTCGCTACTGATTTAGAATGTTTAAAATTTTTAATTAATAAAGGTATTTTTGATTTATTTACTGAAAATAATTTTTTAAAATTAATTATATTAAAAGAAATTGGCATGAGCTATCATGTATTAAAAAATAATTGGAATATATCTTGTATACTTCCTGAATATCAAAATATTGATTATAGAACTTTAAATGTTGATTTTAATCCTACATCTAAGAAAGGTGAAATGAATTATAATAATGCTTATTTTAATAGAACTTTACATCCTTATGAAGCTATATTTATTAAAACTAATAGAGATTTATTTAATAATCAAATACAGAGTATTAGTATGTACAATTTAAATAAAAAATTTAATATTGTTCTATTTTTATTTTATTATAATAATGACAATATTACAAAATATATTAATAATAAATTAATTTTTTTAGTTAAAATTAATAATTATTTTGATATATATGATTTTTTAATTAATAATACATTTTTATGGATTGATAAAGAAAATATTGGAATATTATTATTAAATGACATAAATGATATTAATATTATTAAATATATTAACAATTATGAATTAGTTGTTTTTAATACTAATTCATATAATTATGATAATATTTTATTATCAAAATATTTAAATATATTACATTTAAATAAACAAACAATTAATGATTTTACTAGTTTTATTACAAAAACTAAATATTTTATAAAATTTATTAATATATATAAAACATT
>Ga0315906_10006659_pt1 | contig 14248 bp, 2 predicted proteins | sample LakEriMetagenome_4_FD_203526 | JGI IMG/M metagenome (GOLD analysis project Ga0315906, IMG submission 203526) | Freshwater fungal communities from buoy surface, Lake Erie, Ohio, United States - Buoy 2 MA122 | ecosystem: Environmental > Aquatic > Freshwater > Lake > Lake biofilm | place: USA: Lake...
GTTGCGGTAACTGAAGATGGTGCCGTTCCAAGGTTAGCGTCTGCGCTTATTTTTAAAGTTCCAGCAGATATAGTTGTGATACCTGAATAAGTATTTGTGTTTGATAGTGTTAATGTTCCAGCTCCTGCTTTAGTAAGAGCTCCTGTTCCTGAAATAATTCCGCTTAATGTTTGATTTGAAGCCGAACCCATTTCAAGAGTTCCAGAGTTTGAAATATTGGCAGCATAAGTTCCGCTACCTAATGTTCCTGTAACCGATAATGTTCCAGCAGATATAGTTGTTGCTCCTGTGTAAGTATTTGCTCCTGATAATGTTAATGTTCCAGCTCCAGCTTTTGTCACTGCTAAAGCAGCTGAACCATTACTAATAATTCCTGTGATTGAACTTGCTCCACTATTTGTAAGGCTTAATGTTCCTGTAGACTTAATTGCAGCTGCAGTTAGAACATCTGTTGTAATTGTAAGACCTGTAAGAGCAGTTGATCCTCCGACAGCGCCTGTAAATGTTACATCGCCTGTATTTGATCCGCCACTATTAGTAATAGTTAAAGCGTTAGCTCCATCCACTGTTGAGCTAAATAAAATAGTGCCGCTTGGTGAAGTTAATGTAGGGCTTGCAGTTAATGTAACTGCGCCTGAATAAGTTTGACCTCCAGTTGTTGTGGTAACGCCCCCACCAAGACTAGTTGTTCCTGATACACTAAAAGAAGTTAAGTTACTGATTGTTCCGCCAATTGAAGAGTTTCCAGTAATAACTAAAGAGTAACCACCTCCAGCAATTGTACTTGAGTTAGTAACTGTTGAACCAACAAGCGTTGTATTTGTCGATAATGTAACTGCACCTGTATAAGTTTGTATTCCTGATGTTGTAACATTTGCACCTAGATCAGAAGTTCCTGAAACAGATAAAGAATTTAATCCCGTTGCTGCTCCATCAAGATCAAGGTTACCTGTAACAGTTAAAGCATTTGTTCCTCCAGCAAGGGTTGATCCAAAATTAACTGTAGTTCCAGTTAAAGTACGAGCTCCTCCAGATAAAGTAGTAGCGCCTGTATAAGTTTGTGTTCCAGATGTTGTAATATTTGCACCTAGATCAGAAGTTCCTGTAATATTTATACTTGCAAGTGGTTTAAGTGATCCAACAGATCTACTAAAGGTAACTGTCCCTGTTCCCATAGCAACGGTTAAAGCAGATGGTGTACTATTTGTTTCTTGGTAAAATCCTACAGAAAAATTACTTGTAGCCGGAATATCGTTCCAAGTTCCAGATGGTCCAGTTACAACAATCCATTCACCCATATCAGTGCCATTTGAACCTGCACCATTCGGTTCTCCTGAGCCCCAGTTGCTATATTTGCCTGTTGATGTTGATGCTCCTGATCCTGCATTTTGAGTTCCAAATTGTGTGTATTGATTTGAGTTGTTTGCTAAAGGTCCAACTACCCAAGCCCAAATATTAGTTCCTGTGCTGCCTGTAACTTGTAAATTTGAAATCGAACCATAACAACTTGCGGCACTATTACATAAACGACGACCTCCTAAATAGAAACTTGCACTATCAGTTTTGATTGATCCATACGTTAACAGACTATTTTGTAAGGCTGTTAATGGCGTTGCCATGAAAGTCTGACCTTCAACTGTTCCTAAATTAGAAAATGTAGCAATCGCCTGGTTCCAAGTTCTAGAGGTATTGCCTAAAACGTAGTTATAAACGTTACCTGAATCGACATATCCAGAGAATGTCACGTTGCCAGATCCAGAAGTTTGAACCGTCAGCCCTCTAGAGTTTGCTATAAGAGTATCTCCATAAAATCTGATGTTTCCTCCAGCAGCATCAATTGTTTGTGCAGCACTATCATTTCTTAAATATGTTCCAGGACTGCTTTCTCCACCAAAAGTAATATTTCCTCCCCCTGAAGAAATGGAGCTTGTATAAACTTCAAGCGCATATGCAGAGTTAGGTGTGATTGAAATATTTCCTGATGTTGTAATTGAAATTGGTGAAGAGGAACTTCCTATAACAACACGATTTGAAGTTATAGATAAACCAGAAAGTGGTAAACTATTAGCGCCTACATTCCCTGTTAAGCTAAAATTTTGATAACCAGAATTAACAGTTAATGATTTTGCAGATCCACTAACACCGCTTATTGTTGATGAAAAAACAATAGGTGCATTATTTGAATTTAATGTTGCATCATTATTTAAAATTACAGGACCATTAAATTGGATACCTCTTCCACTATAAAGAAGCGTAGTTGGAATTTCAGCATAACTAACTGAAGTTCCTGCTGTTGTTGTATATTTATATTGAACAGAAGCAGATTGACCTCCTAAATCTTCTCTAAATGCTGCAAATAATGGATAGGCTTGTCCTTTAATTAGCGAAAAACTACCCGTCTCATTATAACCGCAGCAGTTTTTAATATATGCAAGCGTTAAATAATCAATATTGTCACGATTAGCAGATAAAGTTGCATAGCTTTGTCCTGCTTTTCCTAATCTTAAATCTAACCAATCATCCGCTGCCACGTTAAAAGTGTAAGTCCCTGTTTCTGGGGCAATTAAATAACCATAAAAACTTAATTTAAAATTATCTCGATTTGGCATTGTGTAGCCACCAAAGTTTACTCCGCCTGCTAAAAATGAATCGTGAACTAAATTATAAGTCCATCCGGTGTTAGTACTTTCATAAACTCTAAGTCCTGCTGATGTTGTAACGCTACCTCCTATGTAAATTGCTGTAGTTGAGGTTACATAAACTTCATTAAGAGATGTCGTTTGACCGATTGAACTTAAAAAACTAATTGTGCCTGAACCTGCATTAACATCTAAAGATCTTGGTGTGCTTGAGCTATCGCTATTGATGGTTCCTGTAAAAGTTATATCACCACCACTTGAAGTAATTGACACGTCACCAGTTAACCTAACAGCCCCATTCAAACTAATATTGCCAGCAGCTCCTGTGCCAGTGCTTGTTAGGTTAGAGTTAAGATTGATAATGCCACCATAAATATTAATTGGTCCTGCTATGGTTGTAGTGCTAGCAAGGGTAATGTTAGCTGTGTTGTTAGATTTACCAATCACTAAGCTAGCCAAAGTACTACCAAAGTCCCAACCAGATGTACTAAACGCACTAGTGAAACTATTATCACTAGACTCAATCCTTAAGGCACCAGTGCCTGCAAAGGTTTTGCTTGTAGGGTTGGGCGCATTATTTTGTAAGACCAAAGTGCCTGCTGAAATTGTTGTTGTGTTTGTGTAAGTGTTGGCTCCTGATAAAGTAGCAGTTCCGGCTCCTGATTTAGTTAATGCAACTGAACCTGCTAAAATTGGAGATGCGCTAACAGATTTTCCTGTTGTGGGATCAAAAGTAAATCCACTTGTGCTTGTTAACGTTCCACTTCCTGTGATTGATCCTTCAGTTACAATTACGGCACCAACCGAATCTATATAAGTTCCTAAAGATAAAACTGCACTAGTACCATTTACTGTTATGCCTCCTGTAGAAATTGCATTATTTATTCCGTAAGCTAAAGTTCCAGCAGATATAGTTGTGATACCTGAATAAGTATTTGTGTTTGATAGTGTTAATGTTCCAGATCCTGATTTAGTTAAAACTCCTGTTCCTGAAATAACTCCGCTTAATGTTTGATTTGAAGCTGAACCCATCTCAAGAGTTCCAGAGTTTGAAATGTTAGCAGAGTATGTTCCGCTTCCTAAGGTTCCTGTAACTAATAATGTTCCAGCAGAAATTGAAGTTGCTCCTGTGTAAGTATTTGCTCCTGATACAGTTAATGTACCGGAGCCAGCTTTAGTAAAACCAATAGAAGCTGAGGACTCTCCCATTACGGCACTTATTAGTAACTCATTTGCAATAGCTCCATCAGCAACTGTATAAGTCGTTGCTGTATTGTCTGTTCGCATTCTAATACGACCAGAAATTACAGCCTCTGAAGTTGGGTTAGTTACGTTGACTGTAACATTTCCCCATTCCCAATAAGAAGTTGTGCTACCAGAGCTAGTTCCGCCGTTTGTTCTTAATGTGCCGCCTCCGTTAAAATTAACAGTCGTGTTCCAAAGATGCTGATACGTGCTAATTACATCAACCAATCCACCATTGATGTTCAGTGTTGTTACACGGAATGTATTCCATCCTAGAGCAGCAGGATTTCCAGTAAGCTGGACGGTACCATTAGCATTTACTGTTAATGTACCAACAAGTGAACCATTACCATCAGTGCCGCTATCGTTAACAACTAAGATACCTGCATTAACAGTTGTGCCACCAGTATGACGATTAGCTCCGGTAAGAGTTAATGTGCCTGCTCCCGATTTAACTAGTGCTCCTGTTCCTGAAATAATTCCGCTTAATGTTTGATTTGAAGCCGAACCCATTTCAAGAGTTCCAGAGTTTGAAATATTGACAGCATAAGATCCACTGCCTAATGTTCCTGTAACTAATAATGTTCCAGCCGATACTGTAGTTGCTCCAGTGTAAGTGCTTGTTCCTGATAAAGTAGCAGTTCCAGCTCCAGATTTGATTAATGTAATTCCGGTACCCGCTAAAACTGCAGATGAGCTTACAGATACTCCTGTTGTAGGATTAAAAGTAAATCCGCTAGTGCTCGTTAACGTTCCGCTTCCTGTAATTGATCCTTCAGTTACGGTTACGGCACCAACTGTATCTGTATAAGCTCCTAAAGATAAAACTGAACTAGCGCCATTTACAGTTATACCTCCTGTAGAAATTGCATTACTTATTCCATAAGCTAATGTTCCAGCAGAAATTGAAGTTGTTCCTGAATAAGTATTTACGTTTGACAGTGTTAATGTTCCAGCTCCTGCTTTAGTAAGAGCTCCTGTTCCTGAAATAATTCCGCTTAATGTTTGGGTAGTTGTTCCAATTGAAAGTGTTTCAGCATTTGAAATGTTATTTGAATAAGTTCCACTTCCTAATGTTCCTGTAACAGACAGTGTTCCAGCAGAAATTGTTGTAGCTCCTGAATAAGTATTTGTTCCAGATAGAATTAAAGTTCCTAATCCTGATTTAGCAAATGCACCCGCTCCTGTAATAACACCGCCATAAGTAAGTGTTGTTCCTGAATCTGTATTAATTGTTCCAGCTCCTGTTAAAGTAATTCCTCTATTAGTGCTTAAAGTAAAAGTTCCTGTAGTATTTAAAGTACCCCCATTAAATGTGATGCTTGTTGCGGTAACTGAAGATGGTGCCGTTCCAAGGTTAGCGTCTGCGCTTATTTTTAAAGTTCCAGCAGATATAGTTGTGATACCTGAATAAGTATTTGTGTTTGATAGTGTTAATGTTCCAGCTCCTGTTTTAGTAAGAGTTCCTGTCCCTGATATTATTTGTGCAATACTTATATTTCCGGTACCCGCAAATGTTACAGACCCATTCCATATGGCAGGATAACCAGCGCTGTCACTTCTATCTAATGTCCAAGTAGTTCCAGAGGTAGTGTTTTCAAAAGTTGCACCATTAGATGTAACTGTAAATCCACGTGCACCAGAACTATCAGACGTGCCTGAGTATTTTAAAACTCCTCCATCAATCACAAGGTTAGTTGCATCATAATAATTAGATCCAAAGCTTCCAAGCCATCCCCAGTTTTTAAATTCAAGAGTAGCGCTAGGTGAAACAGTAACAACACCTGCAGGATTTAATTCAGTATTACATAGGGCAGTTGGACAATAGATTTTTCCAGATAACAACAAAGTGCCAGCGCTAATATTTGTTCTCCCAGTATAAATATTATTTGCAGAGAGAGTAAGAACTCCAGATCCTGATTTAGTTAAAACTCCTGTTCCTGAAATAATTCCACTTAATGTTTGATTTGTTGTTCCAATTGAAAGTGTTCCAGAGTTTGCAATATTAGCAGAGTAAGTTCCACTTCCTAATGTTCCTGTAACAGATAATGTTCCGGCTGATATTGTAGTTGTGCCTGTATAAGTATTAACTCCTGATAATGATAATGTGCCTGCTCCAGCTTTAGTTAACGTAACACCGCTTCCACTAATGATACCGGTGATACTACTTGCAGCCGAGTTGGTAACTAATAGTGCCGAGTTAGTTGCTAAACCAATATTTGCAGCTGTCAAAGTGCCTGTTGTAATTGTAAGTCCGGTCAAAGGTGTAGATCCTCCAACAGCTCCAGAAAATGTTGTATTACCAGTTCCAGCTGCAATTGCTAAAGTCTGCGATCCATCAACTGTACTAGAAAATGATACATTGTTATTAGTTGTTGTAAGAGTTGTTGCGGCTCCTAAAGTTACTGGAATAGAGTAAGTTTGTGTTCCAGATGTAGTTACAGAACGAATTTGCAAAGTAGATGATGAGCCTGAATTAAAACTGCTTAAGGCTGTAGTTGCTCCAACTGTATTACTTATTGTCTTAGCACCACTAGTTCCAAAAGTTAGTGATGAAGGTCCATTGATAGCACCAGACATTCCAATGGTTCCTGTTCCGCTAGAAATAGTAACGTTAGTACTTAATTGTATTGGACTATTAAAAGTTATATTTCCTGTAACTGGTGTAGTTGTTGTGCTTGATCCACTCCCATATTTATAAGTAACAGTTCCGGTACAAGAGCCACTAGAATAACATCCAGCTCTTACGTAATATGTTCCTGCGTATGTAGTTGTCCAACGCATATATGAAAGAACTCCTCCACCCGCATCATCATCTGCTGTAAGCTGTACATTGGAAGAATTATAAAGTCTTAAATAAGTGTCTCCAGTTCCTCTTGCGTTGAATAAAATACCACTAGCAGAACCGCCAGTACCTGTTCCTATATGTAATATAGTGCCGCTTGGAACATTAGATATAGTATAATATTGGCCTCCAACTGTTCCGTTATTTGTATTGCCTGCACTATAAGAACCAAGAGTCGTTTCATTTATTCCACTTCCAGAAGTTACTGTTGAGTAGGTTCCGTTTGTAGTTTTAATTATAGAAGCGTTAATTATTATAGAATTCAAAGCTGCTGAGGCTGTTACTGAAAGCAGGCCTAATGGTGATGCATTACCAATATTACCGTTAAAAGTTACTATTCCTCCACTTGCAACTGTTAGTTCATAATTATTGTTACTAGCCGCGCTTTCAATAGTTCCATTAAAATTTATATTAGCTGCACCATTAGAAATAATTACTGATTTTTGAAGAACTACATTGCCTGCAAAAATTACTTGGGCAGCCCCACCAGCTATAATATTGGCATTTAAATTAATTGTTGTAGCAGTAAAAGTTAAACTATTTGAAGATGACCAAGATAAATTACTGTTTAAAGTGATTGATGAGCCAACCATCGAAATTTCAACTGTACCACTTGCTAGAGCTGAGTTAATTGTTGTAGCTTCTGCGGAGTTAATAGCGGAATAGTTATAAGTTGGATCTATAAACCACAAACCATTTTTTGATACTCCGTCTCTAGAGTTTAACTTAAAAATAGATCCTGAAAATTCAATAGTTGAACCTGATGTCTCAACTAAACCTCCTGTACCACCGTTTGCTCCTCCTCTTACATCGATGTTACCAAAAAATTCAGTTTTGCTTTTAGAATTTGAAATGTCAGACCAAATAACAACGACACCCCCATTACCATTTGAAAGTGCGCTCACATCTATAAAAACATCCTGTTCTACAATAACAAGAGTTGATTGATAAATTATTTTATCTTTATAGACTCTTCGAGATATATCTCGACCTCCTTGCCAGTCGCCTCCGATTAATACGTTACCTCCACCTAAAGATCCGCTTGCATTAATAGTTGTGTTAGAATTTATTAAAATTTGTGTTGCTGTAAAAAGAACTGAACCACCTAAAGTTTTTCCTGTTGCTTGAAATAATCCGATAACAGTGAGACTGCCTGTATTCGCAGAAATATTAATTGTACCTCCGCGGCCAGTGCTACCGTTGGTTTGAACTAGAGCTTGATTAAGATTTACATCTCCACCCTCTGATATGATAACAACTTGTCCTCCATTTTCTCCTCCATTTGCTAAAACGTTAGTATTTAAAACTGCCACATCTTGATTTGCTGTAATGGAGATAGTTCCACCTCGACCCACACCACCATTAGTCTGAATGAAAGACTGTTGCAGATTTACAATTCCATCGGTAGAGGTGATTATAATCTCGCCTCCATCAATTGAATTACTTGCAACAACATTTAGATTAACAATGTTGATGTCGCCTTTGGCTTTGATGTTGATATTACCACTTGCGCTTGTCAGCGATGCACCATTTAGATCAACCTCGCCCTGCATAGAGTTAATTGTAACGCTACTTGCAACTAACTTAGCTAGTTCGTTAATGGAAATTGTATTATTGCCACTTAACGCAACATCCAAAAGATTACCTTCATCTGCAACTACTTGACCTGCAACGTAAATTGAACCCTCAGCATTCAACTGCAGACCCGTTCTGTTAGAAGTTGTTTTATAAATAACAACTCCTTGTAACAAATTGATGATCGCAGCATTGCTTGAAGCTGAGTTTGCTAGTGTAAAATAAACCTCCGATAGAGCATTTAAGATTACATTAGTCGTATTTAAGGCGCTTGAGATTAAGCTAGCAAATACTTGGGTTATATTGATGTTTGGCATTGAAATACTTAGGTTTCCAGCCGCCCCATTTGCAACTTGAGAGCCTGCTTTAATGATCGCTGATGCTGAAGTTACAAAATCATTTGCAATAATGTTAATCGATCCCCCATTGCCAAATAGATTTCCACTGTTTGCAAGAAGTTTTCCATTAACTTTAACAACTGGAGCATCAATGTTGATCGATCCACCATTGCCAGATGTGTTTGCTGAAGCATCAACAACCGCATTCGCCTTAACGTTTACCATTTGGGCAGCGCTTAAAGTTATAACTCCACCACCATTGTCACCTGTTGCAAGAGTTTTAGATCCAGCTTTAAGTTTAATCGTATCTGCTTTCGCTACAATCGTGCCACCTTCAACTCTTGTGCCAGAAGAATTGCTGGTTGCGCTTGCTGTTACTGTCCCTTGTTGCTTTATGGTGCTAGCAGTTAAATAAATTCTGCCGCCTTTTACGTTTAATCCATCCGCCGATATCGTTCCTTTGTTCACTAACACGGAAGATTTTAAATCAGAGGCTGCGTTTGCAGCAATTATCACCTGACCACCGTTAGTTTGGATTAAATTTTTGTTTTTTATTAAACTTTTAATGGTAGAGGCATCCACATTAACGTTTAATAACTGTTGTCCTTGAAAAGTTAGTGTCACTTTTTCCCCACTAACTAATGCAATTGAGTTATTACCGCTCATAGTCGCAATTACTACGCCTTGATTTTTAACTTGAGGGGCCATCAAAGCGATATAACCGTCGATGTTATTTGCAGTAATCGTACCGTTGTTAACTATTTTACCATTTCCAGATCCTGAAAATATTTTTTTGTTATTTTCTGATAAATATTCTTGATCTGTAAGGTTCATCGTAGTTGCTACGATGCTGCCTGTGTTTACTTGTGCGCCTTTTCCAAAAACAATACCGTTCGGATTAACAAAAATTACGGTACCATTTGAGTTTACTGCCCCATTAATCATGGATTTGCTCGCACTATTCACTCTGTTTAGAGTTGAAGACTGCGAATTTGGCTGATTAAAGTTCACAGTTGCAGCACTACCAACGTCAAATGTTGACCAATTGATAATTGCCTTTTGTGAGCTTTGATTGATGTTTAGGGTGTTATTATTTTGCGCTATTGTTGCGTTTCCTGAGGTTACTGTTCCGCCGGTAGGGAGCGTATTTGCTGCAATTTGAGCTAAAGATGGCGTATTTTCGCTAAATAAGAACAGTGCAACAGCGCAGAAAAACACTGATATTTTATAAAACGAAAACTTCAAAACAGCCCCGAAAAGTTGTGATTAATCGAGGCTTTTTTACTATTTTTAGGTTTTCAGAAATTACCGTGGATTACTAATTATTACTAAATATTACTAAAAAACCCTTATAAAATGATGATTTTTTGAGTGAGTTGATAGCCTTTTTTCCATACGGATTGAATCGCTGGATTTTCCATTTTCACCTCTTCTAATTTTTTATTTAAGCGGTGAATGTAAACTGTGATGGCTGTTTTGTTTTTTTCAGTAAACTCTTTCTCTAAAAGCTCTAAAATTTCCCAATATTCTACAATATTTTCAGGAGAATCGATAAATTTTTTCAAAACTATTGCTTCTTGACCACTAAGTTGAGTTTTTAAATCCTTAAAACTAAGTTGTCTCTTCACAACATCAAGTTTTGGATGCTCCTTACTTGCATCTTCCTGAAATAATCTTCGTCTGATACTCAACACTGCAGCATTGAGTTCCTCGATCGACACTGGTTTTGCTAAATACATGTCAGCTCCGGTACCGTAACCTAAAATTTTATCCTTCGGCTCAGTCCGAACTGTTAAAATAATAATATTTATTTTTGGGTAAGCCTCTCGGTAACGCTTTGCGATACTCAAACCGTCTTCGCCTGGTAGGTTGACGTCCAAAATTAAAAGATGTGCTACATTTTTTTTAAAAAACTCGTCAAGCTCCTCAGCCATAGCCCCTCCGAACACTTTGAAGTTCTCTTTTTTAAAATGATTGACCATCATTTCACGTAACGACTCGTGATCTTCGACGATGGCGATGGTAAAGTCTTGGCTCATTTACATTTTTTCCGGTAAGGTTAACTCAAAAGTAATTAATTTTCGATCTGTGCTGATAAAATATCTCGCCTGACCCTTCAAAAGTTTTATTAAATTGATCACGAGGTATAAACCAAGGCCTGAGCCTGTGTACTTGTGAGCTTTTTCTGCTCGATAATACTTTGTAAATATTTTTTCTTCATCAGGAAGCCCAACCTCACCTACTGTGTTTGTTATTGTAAGAGTAATAATTTGATTTTGTACCTTAGCATCAACTAAGATTGATTTATTTTCATCTCCATACTTAATTGCGTTGTCCAAAAGGTTGCCTAAAATAATTCTTAGCAGATTTAAATCACTCTCGATCCACAAATCCCCTTCAACTATGAACTTAAACCTGTCAGCGTTCTCATATTCAGAAATTTTTTGGTAAATAATTCTCTTCAAGCTGTGTCGCTCGACTAAAAGTTTGAAGCCTTGGTTCTCTAACTTGTCTTCAAGGGCACATCGATCGATGACATCATTGATATCTTTGAGTGCTCCTTCAACATGTTTGTCCGTTTTGATGACATCGCCTGACTCGTAGGCAAGTTTTAGTACTGATAGAGGTGTTTTTAGCTCATGGGTTAACATTGAAATAAACCGCTCTTTTTCTTGTCTTTTGCTACGTTCAAAGTTTGCCATGGCATTTGCTTGGGCTACTTCTCTAACACCTTGCTCTCTGAACATTCGATTTCGATATTGTAAGACAAATAAGAATACAATTCCGGTTATGCAGCCACTAAATAATCCTGGGAGCATCGAATAAGAGTTTCCACTAATGTATCCAAGACTAGGTAAGCTCGTCAGTAATACAGAAAGTCCGATGCTATAATAAATAATGATCATAGATTTTTTAGAAAACATCGGATTATTATTTTTTTTCCAATCTAAACCAAAGAATGGGATAAAAAAGAAAGCAATCGCCATCACCGTTAGCATTAACGAATTAAAATAAAGACTATCGATGAAATATTTATTGGCAACTGCAATAATTTCTAAAGGATAACAAATAAGTGCAATCAAAAATAAAACTTTTACCCAACGTTTAGGATTATAATCCTTCAAAAAGAAATAATGAAAGCCTGCCATAATCGCTGTGTAGGTAATAAAGTTATAATTGAATAATGTTTTTAAAAAAATTGGACTTACTTCTTTAAAAATTAACCGTTGGATGCCTGTGTCCATAACAACAAGGACGACGGCTGCAAATTGTTTAACAACAAAAATAATATTAAGCGCATCTTTGTCTCTGATCCATATCGTTAGCGGGAAAATAAATAAAAAACATAGCACTCCAATATAAAATGCTGAAAAAATTTGCTGAATTAGATCAGTATTTATAAATTCATTGATGGTAAAGGCTTGTGTTGCGATAAAATAAGTTCCTGTTGTATTTATTTTAAGCCAAACGTATCTCTCCTTATCTGTGCCAGGAATAACAAAATTAAAATTAATTGAACTGTAGTCGTTAGCGATAACTGGATAAATGTCACCAACAATTCTTTTAGCATTTGTGTTATCTAATGAATCAAATAATTGAATACTGTCTATATAGGTTGGCTGAATTCGAAGTAATAAACTTTTAAAATTAGATTCAACCAACGGATTAATTTTTAATCTTAGCCAGAAAGCTGAATCGCTATAACCTTTGGATAATACTGTATCTATTTTTTGAAAATTTTTTGTCTTAACTTCCTGAAAAGACATATTACCAGTCTTGTCTTCAAAGTATGCTCGCTCACTAATATAGTCTTTTGCAATAACAGGCTTGATTTGAAATAAAAGAATAAGGATAAAAAACTGAAGCAGAGCGAACCTAATCTTGTCATAATAAGCAGGCTTAAAGGTTGTCTTAGATAAATGCATTAACGAGTTATTATAATAATTTACCTAAATTGCTTAACTATTTTTAAGCAGTGTAGATGGCTAAAGTTGTTGAAAATATAAGTTTGCGGACGATTAAAATCCTAGCAATTTATAATCAATTTGGTTTTATTTAATTTAATTTTGGAAGGTCTGCATTCATAATTTTCGTCCAAACTTCAACGAAATCTTTTATGAATTTGTCTTGATTATCGTCTTGCGCATATAATTCTGCGTAAGAACGTAGAATTGAGTTTGATCCTAAAACTAAATCCACTCGAGTTGCAGTAAATTTAACTTTGTTAGATTTACGCTCAATAATATCGTAACTATTTTTACCCGTTGGCTTCCAAGAGTATTTCATATCAGTTAAATTAATGAAGAAATCGTTAGTTAAAGCTCCAACTTTGTCAGTAAAAACGCCGTGTTTAGTATTTTGGTAATTTGTACCTAAAACTCGCATACCGCCAATTAAACAAACCATTTCTTTTGCGGTAAGACCAATTAAACTTGCTCGCTCTAACAATAATTCCTCAGGCATAACTGAATACTCTGCTTTAACATAATTTCTAAACCCATCATGAAGTGGTTCTAAAACTTTAAGAGAATCTGTGTGTGTTTCTTTTTCAATTGCATCACCTCTGCCAGCTCTAAATGGAACTTTAACCTTTGAACCTGCTTTTTTAATAGCTTTCTCAAGTCCAACCGTTCCTGCAAGAACGATAGTGTCTGCAATAGTTGCGCCTGTTTTTTTTGCAATTCCTTCTAAAACTTTTAATGTTTTTGCAAGTCTTTGTGGTTCATTCGCCTGCCAGTTTTTCATTGGGGCAAAACGAATTCTAGCTCCATTTGCTCCACCTCTCTTATCTGTTCGTCTATAAGTTCTAGCACTATCCCAAGCAACCACAACTAAATCGCTTACACTTAAACTTGTTGCAGCGATCATTTTTTTTACTTTTTCTACACTGTATTTCTTCTTTGGAGCCGGCACATTATTTTGCCAAACTAAATTTTCTTTTGGTGCCCAAGGTCCAATGTAATTATCTCTATTGCCCATGGTTCTGTGGGTTAATTTAAACCAAGCTCGTGCAAAGGAGTCTTCAAAAAATTTTGGATCTTTATAAAATTTTTCTGAAATTTTTCTATATTCTGGATCTATAACCATTGCCATGTCAGCATCGGTAAACATTAATCTTGCTTTCTTTTTTGGATCTGCAAGGTCCACTGGTTTTTTCTCTTCTTCAAGACCAATAGGTTCCCACTGCCAAGCACCGGCAGGACTTTTTTTGCTCTCCCATTTATAATTAAGTAAAAGATCTAAATATTGATGATCCCATTTATCAGGATGAGTTGTCCAAGCACCTTCTAAACCAGAAGTTATTTGATTTGCACCTGTTCCATTTTTTTGATTCCAACCAAATCCTTGTTCATGAATTTCTGCTGCAGCAGGTTCTTTTCCTAAATTAGCAGGATCTCCATTTCCATGCGCTCGTCCAATAGAGTGTCCACCAATTGTAAGTGCAGCGGTTTCAACATCATTCATTCCCATTCTGCCGAATGTTTCACGCACATCCATAGCTGTTCTTAGTGGATCAGGAATACCTTCTACTCCTTGCGGATTAACGTAGACTAATTGAAAGTGCGATGCTGCAAGAGGGGCTTCTAATGATGAACGATCTTTTG
>Ga0315906_10006660_pt1 | contig 14247 bp, 13 predicted proteins | sample LakEriMetagenome_4_FD_203526 | JGI IMG/M metagenome (GOLD analysis project Ga0315906, IMG submission 203526) | Freshwater fungal communities from buoy surface, Lake Erie, Ohio, United States - Buoy 2 MA122 | ecosystem: Environmental > Aquatic > Freshwater > Lake > Lake biofilm | place: USA...
GTCGTCACGGGGGTCGGTCGCTTGGTACACGCGGGCGCGCGCAGTCAGATCTGGCACATCGAGTTGTTCGATTCGGCCGAACAGCTAACCTGTGTTTCACGTCTGACTATGGCCGTCGTCAAGCGACGTTGATCTCAAGCCGCACGGAGCCGCCCATGCCCGACTTCGCCCGCACACCCGACCCCTCGCTCGTCACCTACACGCACGTCATCTACGGCCTGCACGGCCTGTCGGTGCTGATCGGCGTGACGGGCGCAGCGACCATCGTCGGCAGCTTCATCTTCGGGCTGCCGTCGATCATCGCCGTGATCATGAATTACCTGCGGCGCAAGGACGCCACTGGCACCTGGCTTGAATCACATTTCACCTGGCAGATCCGCACCTTCTGGTGGGCGCTGCTGTGGAGCATCGTGGTGCTCGTGGCCTCGGCACCGCTGATGCTGCTCATCGTGGGTTTCTTCACTGCCGCCTTCGGCCTGATGCTCGTGGGTCTTTGGGTGCTGTACCGCGTACTGCGCGGGTGGCTCGCACTGCGCGACGTTCGTACCCTGCCCACCGATGGAGCGATGCGCGCATGACAGCACATCGTTGCGAGGGTGGGCATCGCGGGCCGTATCGCCGCATTGCAACCGTCGGGATAGTTGCGACGGTCGTCCTCGCCGCACTGCTCGGCGGATGCGGGCAACTGGGGCCGCTGTACCTGCCTCCGCCAGCGACCGAAGTCGTCACCCGTCCCGCGGTGGACTCGCCAGCTACGACACCCCGCACACCCCCGCCCGAAACGCCGAGGCACTGATCCGGCACGCGGACCGCCTGAGGCGGCCGTCCCGCGATATAATGAACCCGTCTGGTGATCCCGCCATCACCCAACAGCCCATCACAAACAGGAAGTGACCATGAAGTCTGACAAGCTCACCCGCCGTCAGGTACTCGGTGCCACGGTGCTCGGTCTGCCGGCCATCCCCGTCGTCGTCGAAACGGCTTTCGCCCAGGCGAAGCCCGCCGCCGGTGCCCTGCCCGTGCTCAGCCCCACCGAACCGGCTGCCAAGGCCCTCGGCTATATCGAAGATGCCACCAAGGTCGATGCCAAGGCCAACCCCAACTACAAGAAAGGCCAGCACTGCGGCAACTGCCTGCAATGGGCGGATAAGGACCGCAAGGCTCCGCTCGCCAAGTGCAACCTCTTCCCGGGCAAGATGGTCAAGAACCCGGGCTGGTGCAAAGTCTGGGTGAAGGCACCCGGCGTCGCCTGAAGCCATGCGTGAACGCCGGGCAGAAGCGTGTCGCGCGCTGCCCGGCGTTCGCTTTCCTCTATGGGCGAGTGTTGCTCTCGCCTTATTGCTGTCGGCCTGCGCACCCGCGCCTGCGCCATTTAATTCCACCGAAGTCAGCGGCATCGATTACGGCCGCGGTTTGCGTATCGCCGATACGAGTGGCCAACCGCGCAGTCTCGAGGACTTCGCCGATGCGGTCACGGTGGTGTTTTTCGGGTTCACCAGTTGCCCGGATGTTTGTCCCAGCACCTTGCTGCGCCTGAAGCAGGCCCGTGCTGCGCTCGGCGCCGAGGCACAACACATCAAGGTATTGCTCGTCAGCGTCGACCCGCAACGCGATTCGCCGGAGCAACTACGCGCGTACCTCGATAATTTCGACCCCTCTTTCGTTGGCCTGCGACCCACCCCCGAAGAGCTCCCGGCCGTGGTGAAAGCCTTTCACGCGATTGCAGTCCAAGTGCCCTCGAAGGATGGCTCCTCGTATACGGTCGATCACTCGAGCACACTCTACGTCTACGATCGGCACAATCGGCTGCGCCTGATCGCACAGCCCGATTTCGCCATGGACGCCTTCGTCGCCGACCTGCGTCGCCTCGTCGCCAAAGAATGAAACGGCGCACATGAGCAAGCCCGATCTGGTGCTGGTCGACGGCTCCTCCTACCTCTACCGCGCCTTCCACGCGCTGCCACCCTTCACCAACGCGGCGGGCGAGCCGACCGGTGCGGTGCTCGGTGTGGTCAACATGCTGCTCAAGTTCCTCCGCGAGCACGAACCCGCCACGATGGTGGTGGTCTTCGATGCCCCGGGCAAAACCTTCCGCGACGAACTGTTCGCCGAATACAAGGCGCACCGCCCACCGATGCCCGACGACTTGCGCATGCAAGTCGAACCTCTGCTCGATACGGTGCGCGCGCTCGGTCTGCCGCTGCTGCGCTTGCAGGGAGTCGAGGCGGACGATGTAATCGGCACCCTCGCCACACGTGCTGCCGCCGCCGGCCAGCAGGTGCTGATCTCGACGGGCGACAAAGATATGTGCCAACTCGTCGGGCCGCACATCACGCTCATCAACACGATGAGCGACAGTCGCTACGATCGCGAAGGCGTCAAAGCAAAGTTCGACGTGTGGCCCGAGCAGATCATCGACTATCTCGCCCTGGTCGGTGACAGCTCGGACAACATTCCAGGTATCGACAAAGTCGGCCCGAAAACCGCGGCCAAGTGGCTCGGACAGTACGGCTCGCTCGATAACCTGATCGCCCACGCAGCCGAGGTGCCGGGCAAGGTGGGCGAAAACTTGCGCGCCGGACTCGACACGCTGCAGCTGTCGCGCCAACTGGCGACGATCCGCTGCGACCTCGACTTGCCAGCCGATGCGCAAGATCTCAGCCGTCGGCCCCAGGACGACGCTGCGCTCAAGTCGCTTTACACACGCCTCGGGTTTCGGCAGTTGCTGCGCGCGCTCGGCGGAACCACGGACGAAACCGCGGACAAGCCCGCCGTGACGAACCCAGGTACGCCGAGCGAGCCTACAAACGAAGCCTCATCGCTTCGCCGCCCCGAGATCGTCGATGCGCCGCGCGCCTACGAGATCGTCACCGAGGAGGAGCAGTTCGCGCAGTGGCTCTCTCGACTCGAGGCGGCGGAGCTGATCGCCTTCGATACCGAAACGACCAGTCTCGACTACATGCAGGCGCGTATCGTGGGCGTGTCGTTCTGCATCGAACCCGGTATCGCGGCCTACGTGCCGCTCACCCATGATTACGTGGGTGCCCCGGCGCAGCTCGATCGCGACCGCGTGATGCAGCGCCTGCAACCGCTGCTCGAGGATCCGCACAAGGCGAAACTCGGCCACCATTTGAAGTACGACGCGCACGTGCTCGCCAATCACGGCATCACGCTCGCCGGCATGTCCTACGACACGATGCTCGAGTCCTACGTGTGGAACAGCGTCGCGATCCGCCACGACATGGACTCCGTCGCCGAACGCTATCTCGGCCTCACGACGATCAGCTACGAGGACGTGGCCGGCAAGGGCGCCAAGCAGATCCCCTTCAGCCAAGTGGAGATCGCCCGAGCCGGCGAGTACGCCGCAGAGGATGCGGATGTGACGCTCCGCCTGCACCGCACGCTGTGGCCGGCGATCGAGCACGAACCCCTGCTCAAGCGCCTCTACGAGCAGTTCGAACAGCCGCTGGTGCCCGTGCTGCAACGCATGGAGCGACGCGGCGTGCTCATCGATCGAGAGCGCTTGCGCGTGCAAAGCCGCGAGCTCGAGCAGCGCGCCGTCGAACTGCAGGCCGAGGCCCACGCGCTTGCGGGCACCGCGTTCAATCTCGACTCGCCCAAGCAATTGCAGCAGATCCTCTTCGAGACGATGCAGATCCCGGTGCTGCGCAAGACACCGACCGGCCAACCCTCCACTGCCGAAGACGTGCTCGAGGAGCTCGCCGAGGAACACGCGCTGCCGCGTCTCATCCTCGAGTACCGCGGCATCGCCAAATTGCGCAGTACCTATGCCGACAAGCTGCCGACGCAGATCAACCCCACCACGGGGCGGGTACACACTTCGTATCATCAGGCCGTCGCGCAGACGGGTCGCCTGTCCTCAACGGATCCGAATCTGCAGAACATCCCGATCCGCACACCCGAGGGTCGGCGCATCCGTCAGGCTTTCATCGCTCCGCCGGGCAAGGTGCTGCTCGCGGCCGACTACTCGCAGATCGAACTGCGAATCATGGCCCACCTGTCGGGGGATGCCGGTCTGCAGGCAGCGTTCGCCGCCGATCGTGACGTACACCAGGCGACGGCCGCCGAGGTCTTCGGCGTGCCGCTCGATGAAGTGACGCCAGAACAGCGCCGCTCGGCCAAGGCGATCAACTTCGGACTGATCTATGGCATGTCGGCCTTTGGTCTCGCCCGCCAACTCGGCATCGATCGCGGCGCGGCACAGAACTACGTCGATCTGTATTTCGCGCGGTACCCGGGCGTCAAAGCCTACATGGACCGCACACGCGAACAGGCTCGCGACAATGGATACGTCGAGACGGTATTCGGGCGCCGGCTCTATCTACCCGAGATTCGCTCGCGCAATCGTGCGCTGCAACAGTACGCCGAGCGCAGCGCCATCAACGCGCCGATGCAAGGCACGGCCGCCGATCTCATCAAAAAAGCGATGATCGCCGTGGACGCCTGGTGCGAGTCCGAGGGTCGCGGGCAGGCTGCACTGCTGATGCAGGTGCACGATGAGCTCGTGCTCGAAGTGTCTGCCGACGCACCGACCGTGCAGCAGGTCGGCGCAGCCATCCGCGAACGCATGGTCGCCGCTGGCGAGGGAGCCTTGTCGGTGCCGCTGCGGGTCGACATTGGCACGGGCCCAAACTGGGACGAGGCGCACTGAGGCGCCGGGCAATCAGGGGATCTGGGCAGCCGACGGAATGTTGCGGTAGCGCAACATGTTGCCATTTAACCCCATGATTATTAAAGAAATTGTTTTCCGATTTTTTTTGGAACCTTTGCTGCGGTCCGAAGTCTGATTTCCCGAACGCTCTGCGTTCCCCGCTTTTTCTCCCTCCCTGAGCGGGCACCCGGCCTCAAGACCTGTGTCGGGTTTGTCTACCCCCGGTCGTTTCCTCGTTAAGCGCCCGGGGGTTCTTTTATTTCCGGGGTCCCCAAAGCTCGGCGAGACGTTGCTGTGCGTCCCGTACCCCTAGCGCCGCATGCGCGGAAAACAGCTGTACGGTCGCGAGCCCCCCGAGCGCCGCACTCGCCGCCTTCAGACCCGCCGCGCGCTCGGCCTGGTTGAGCTTGTCGACCTTGGAGAGCAGCACGTGGACCCCGCGCCGCGCCGGCTGCGCCCACTCGATCAGCCCGAAATCTTCCTCGAGCAAACCCCGTCGGGAATCCACGATCAGTATCAGACCGCGAAGGCTGTCCCGATCGCGCAACGCATCGAGCAGTGGCAACCACTTTTTACGCTCCTCGGGTCGCACCGAGGCATAGCCATACCCCGGCAGATCGACGATCCGGTGCCCGGGTTCCAACTCGAAGTAGTTCAAAAGCCGGGTCTGGCCTGGGGTCTTGCTGGTACGAGCCAGGGCCTTGCGTTCGGTGATGGCATTGATCGCACTGGACTTGCCGGAGTTGGACCGGCCGGCGAAAGCCACTTCCGCACCATCATCGGCGGGGAACTGGGCCTTGGCTGCCACGCTCAGTACGAAGTTGGCCTGTGGGAAGCGTGACACCCCTTTAGTGTAAACTGTGCCAGTCGAATTCGATGTCTGGAGCCTGCGAAATGTTCATCTGCCCGCCCTCGGTGAGGGTCATCGCCGTTGTGTTGCTGTCGGTCGTAATCGCCCCGGCCGCACTTGCCCGTGGCAATGCCGAAGCCGGCGCTGCCAAAGCCGCCGTCTGTGCCGCCTGCCATGGCGCCAACGGCAACAGTGTCAACCCCGAGTGGCCGAATCTCGCGGGCCAGAGCGCGCGCTATGTCGCCGAGCAACTCAAATTGTTCCGCGCCGGGCACCGCAACAACGCCGTGATGTATCCGTTGGCCATGGCACTGACGGATGAGGACATTGCGGACTTGTCTGCCTATTTCGCCACGCTGACTCCGACTGGCCTCGAGGCCGACCCCGCGACCTACAAGGCCGGCGAAGCGCTGTATCGCGGTGGCGATCGGGCACGCAATATCCCCTCCTGCACCTCCTGCCACGGGCCCGTGGGCCTCGGCAATTCGGCAGCAGGCTATCCGGCGCTCCGCGCGCAGCATTCGACGTATACGCTGAAGCAACTGGCCGACTACGCGAGCGGGCAGCGCTACGTCGACATCGCCACGGGCAACCCGACGAAGTCGATGAACGGACACATGATGACAACGATCGCCAAGCGCCTGAGCGAAGACGACAAGCGGGCGCTCGCGAGCTACATCCAGGGTCTGCGCTGATCCCCAGCAGTTCACGGTGATGACTATGACGACGATCACTCGGCCGTTTGCCTTCTCCAGCCTGTTCACTGCGGTGTTGTCGCTGCTGCTCATCGCTGCCGCTCCGACAGCCGATGCGCAGGGCGCAGCCGTTCCGAACAAGTGGCAGCAGGGTCGCCACTATCGCAGCGTCAGCCCGCAGATGCCGACCTCGGTCGCGCCGGGCAAAGTCGAAGTGCTCGAGATCTTCTGGTACGGCTGCGGCGCCTGCTACATGCTCGATCCGTATCTCGAGAGCTGGAAAAAGAAAGACAAGCCGGCCAATGTCGAATTCGTTCGCGTTCCCGTCACCTGGAACGAAGGCGCCAAGTTGCACGCGCGTCTCTTCTACACGCTGCAAGCGCTGAAACAGGACGAACGTCTGCATACCAAGGTGTTCGACACCATCCACCGCGGTGGCAACGGCCTGCTTGGGCGCAACGAGGAATCGACGCTGCCCGTCGTACGCGATTGGGCCAAAGCCAACGGCATCGACCCGAAGGCCTTCACCGATGCCTGGAACTCCATGTGGGTGAACACGAAGTTGCGGCAGGCGGATGAAATCGTGCGTCGCTATCGTGCCGAAGGCACGCCGTTCATGGCGGTCAATGGTCGCTGGTCAACGGACATCAACTCCGCGGGCGGTGTGCCACAGATGATCGAACTGATCAACGCCCTCGCCCGCGCCGAGCAGCCACGCTGACGCCGCGGCGCGCACGGCTGCGACGGCGCGCATGATCGGCTGTTTCCTGCTCGACGATCAGGGCCTGCAACGTCGGGTCGTCACGGCTCGAGACACTCTGCCCGAAGCGGCACTCTGGATCGATCTGCTCGAGCCAGCGCCCGACGAAGAAGCTCAAGTCGAGCAATTCCTCGCCGTCGATGTACCGACGCGCGAGGAGATGCGCGAGATCGAATCCTCGAATCGCCTCTACGAGGAGAACGGCTCTCTCTACATGACCGCTACCGTGGTCACGAAACTCGATACCGAGCGGCCCGAGAGCAGCCAGATCACCTTCATCCTGACGCCCAATCGCCTGATCACCAATCGCTACGTGGATCTGCTGCCCTTTCGCCGCTATATCGCGTATGCCGAACGACATCGAAGCACCTGCAACTCGGCTGCGGCCGTTCTCGCGGGCCTGCTCGAAGCGATGGTTAACCGGATTGCCGATGTTCTCGAACGCATCGGCGGTGACATCGACGCCGTGTCGGCGGAAGTGTTTACGCCTCCGCCCCCTGGCCAGCGACGGCGGCACACGCGTGACTATCGACTGATCCTCGAACGAGTCGGTCGCAACGGAGATCTGACCTCCAAGGCCCGCGAGACCCTCGCGAGTCTGACTCGCCTGTTGGCGTTCCTGCAGCAGTCGAACCACCCGCTGCTCACACCGGAGGTGCGCAGCCGATTGAAGAGCCTGGTGCGCGATGTGACGCAGATGAGCGATCACGCGGCCTTCCTGGCCAACAAGGTGCAGTTCATGCTTGAGGCCACGCTCGGCATGATCAACATCGACCAGAACAACATCCTGAAGATCTTCTCCGTGGCCACCGTGGTGCTGCTGCCACCCTCGGTGATCGGCGCCATCTTCGGCATGAACTTCGAGTGGATCCCGACCTCCCAGGAGCCCTGGGGATTTCCCGCTGCGCTGCTGCTCATGGTGGCGAGCGCAGCCCTGCCGTACTGGCTCTTCAAACGCCGCGGCTGGCTCTGAGCGAAACCCCTGTTCGGGGCCTTTACCCGCCTGCCCCCCAGAGGGTTAGGATAGGCACTCAATGAAAACATGGCGCCGTTCAATCTGCCTTGGCAGCCTGCTGCTCGTGCCGCTGGCCGCGCACGCCAACAATCAGCACTTTGCGCTGGCGGCCACCGGTCGCTTCGACGAACTCGCGCGTTTGATCGAAGCCGAGGAGCAGCACGCGAAAAAACCACTCCGCACCGCCGATCGGCATGCGCTGTGCTTCGCCTACTCCAAGATCAAGCGTTACGACAAATTACTGCCCTGCCTCGATCAGCTCGAGGACCGGATCCGCAGTGGCGACCTGCGAACGCGTCTACTCGGCCTCGACGATGGCACGCCCACGGTGCACGTCATGCGCGCCGACGCGCTGATCGAACTCGGTCAGTACGCCGACGCCATCGAAGAAGCGCAGAAAGGACTCACGTGGCTGCGGGAAGCCGACAGCGACGATCTCGACATGATCGTACATCTCATGGCCGCGGTGTCCCTGGCCGCGACGCTCGAGGGCGACCGTGAGGCCGGCAGCAACTACGCGCGCGAGCTCGACGAATTCCAGCTCGGTCTGCTGGGCCGTGACTACGTCGGCACTAAGGCCATGGCACTCGGCCGGGTCTACATGGCCCTCGGCGAATTCGACAAGGCGGTCAAGGCCATCGAAAGCGACACCACGTTCGGACTGCGCAGCTTTCTAGATAACCTCGTCAGTGGCGCGACACTGCGCGGCGTCAACAACTGGCTGTGGGCCGAGTTGCCCCGCGACTTCATGATCACCAAGGCCTACTTCGAGACGGGTCGGATCGACGAAGCGCGAATCGGCTACGACGAACTCCTTGGCATCCCGCAAGTGCGCGCCAACGGTAAGATCTACTGGCAACTCCTCAGTGATCGCGCTCGCATCCACGAACTGGATGGGGAGATCGACAAGGCGTTGGAGCGTTACCGTGAGGCCGTCGAAGTGATCGAGCGGCAGCGCCTGAGCATCAATACGGAAACCAACAAAATCGGCTTCGTCGGTGACAAGCAGGCCGTATATGGTCGACTCGTCGATGCGCTCTACCGGGCAGGGCGAATCGAACAGACCTTCGAGTACATCGAGCGCTCGAAGGCGCGAGCACTCGTCGATCTGCTCGCCACCAAGAACGAACTCAAAGGCGCCTCGCTTGTGGCCCTCACAGAAGCCGATCGTCTCGCCATCGAGCAAGCCCCCGCTGATATGGATGCACTGGCGAGCAATGCGCAACGTGAAGCCGAGGCGGCACGTTTGACCGAAGAATTACGTCGCAACGACCCGGAGCTCGCATCCCTGGTCAGCGTCACTGCCGTGCCGATTGCAGAGATCCAAGCTCGTCTGCTCCCAGACGAAGTCGTGCTTCAGTACTACCTGAGCGGCGAACAGCTGTTCGTCGGTGCCGTCACCAAAGATGCGGTGAGCATGCAGCGCGTAGCCGCCGGGGACCTCACGGCTAAGGTGCGTCGTCTGCGCGTGACCATCCAGGAAGACGAGGACGAGGCGCGCACCCGAGACTACGCCAAGGAGTTGTACGAACTCCTGCTAGGTCCGGTGCGCCCGCTGGCCACAGGCAAGAGCCTGCTCGTCGTACCCCACGGCGTGCTGCATTACCTCCCGTTCGCAGCGCTGTACGATGGCAGCGACTATCTCATGCAGAGCACGCTGATTCGCTTCCTGCCGAGCGCCAGCACTATCCGCTTCCTGCGGACACCGAGCGGCACGCAGAAAGACCCCGTACTCGTGCTTGCCAATCCGGATCTGCAGGATCCCGCGATGGATTTGCCCTTCGCCGAAACCGAGGGTAAGTTCATCGCGCAGAACATCCCCGCCAGCGAGATCTTCGCGCGCGCTCAGGCATCGGAGGAGATCTTCAAGTCTCGGGCGCCTGCGTTCCGCATGCTGCACGTGGCCTCGCACGGTGAGTTCAACGGCGCGGACGCCCTGCAGTCGCGATTGCTACTCGCGAAGTCAGGAACCGAAGACGGCTCGCTGACCGTCGGTGATCTCTACAACATGCGCCTCGATGCCGACCTCGTCACCCTCTCGGCCTGCGAAACAGGTCTCGGTAAAGTGCAGACCGGCGATGACGTGCTAGGTCTGACGCGCGGCTTCCTGTTTGCCGGCAGCAGCAATATCGTCGCGAGTCAGTGGAAAGTAGACGATCAGGCGACCGGCGTGCTGATGCAGCATTTTTATGCGAATCTGAGCCAGGGCAAGCCCAAGCGCGAAGCGCTGCGGGAGGCGCAGCGCGAAACGCGCAAGACCTTTGCTCACCCGTTCTACTGGGCGGCGTTCTACCTCACCGGTCTTGGAGTCTGAGATGTCACGATGGATTGTGATCTTGCTGCTGGTGGCGAGCGTGCTGCCCTCGACTGCACGGGCTGCCACGCAGGAGCCGTTCAAGCACGCGCTGATCATCGGCGTCTCGATCTATCGCGACGAGGAAATCCCACCTCTGTTTGGCGTACCGAACGATCTCGACAGTGCCAAGGAAATAGCGGTTGCCATGGGCATACCGGCGGGCAACGTCACGGAGCTCTTCAACGAGCAGGCCACCAAGGATCGCATCATCGCCGAACTCGGCAAGCTCGCCGCGCGGGCAACGGAGGGCGGGCGCATCCTCGTGTACTTTTCCGGACACGGCACACGCTGGCGCGACCCGAATGCAGGTGGCTGTGTCGAGGGATTGCTGACCTGGGATCGCAAGGTCATCGTCAATCGCGAATTCGCCCAATATGCCAAACCGCTCGGCAGCAAGGCCGACAAGCTGATCATCATGTTCGATGCCTGCCATTCAGGCGGTATCGCTGGGCTGCGTGGCAATACGCGTTCGCTCGGTAGCGAAAACGGCGGTCTGCGACCGAAGTTCTTCATGAAGGCAGACGAGACCGGCACGGCCTGCAATCGACCCTCCAACGTCCGAACCCGGAGTCTGCTCGGCCAGAATGCCGATGGTGTCGATGCACTGCCCGAGAATGTCGTGCACATTACCTCGGCGAGATCCGACGAAGTCAGTTTTGATGAACCGAGTCGCGGCGGCCTCGCGACGCAGGCCATGAAGAGTTGCCTGCTGGGCAACGCCAAGGACCTCGATGGCAGTGGCGCCGTGACGCTCGCCGAGGTCGAGCAGTGCGCGCAGGAATTCATCAGTACCAAGGTGGCCCGATTCCCGGACCTGCTGCCGCATCACGTCAGTGTCACCGGCTTGCGCAACATGATTCCGGTCGCCGCAGCCGGAAAGCCCACGCAATCGGCGGCACCCACGGCCGAGGCTGTACGACTCGAGCGGGAACGACTGCAACGCGAGCAAGCGGCGCTCGAAGAACAGCGCCGCGCCGAAGAGCGGCGGGCGGCCGAGCAGCGTGCGGAGAAAATCCGCCGCGAACAGGAGCGTCTGGCGGCCGAGCGTGCCGAAGCCGAACGACTCGCCAAAGCGGAACAGGAGCGTCTCGCCCGCGAGGCGGAACAGGCTGGTGTCGCCCAGCTCGAGAAGCAGCGCCTCGCGCGGGTGGCGCAGGAGAGACGAGAACGCGAAGAGGCGGAACTTCGCGCCGAGCAGGAGCGCCTCGCGCAGCTCGCCCAAGCCGCAGAGGATGAGAAGAAGCGTCTGGCGGCAGCACAGGCGGCGGCAGCGCAAACGGCCACCGCCGCGACACCCGCCGTCACGACTGCGCCGGCAGCCGCTGAATCCGCGCCCGTGTCCGCCGTGGCATCGGTGCAGAACCTCTACGACCAGCGCGATCCGCGCCGCACGCTCAATGTCACCGTGCCGCGCAAGTCGTTACGGATCGGACAGGACCCCTTCGAGGTGACGATCACCTCGAAGCACGACGGTCATGTCTATATCGTGCTGCTCGGCAGCGACCAAACCAGCTTTTATCTGCTGTTCCCCAACGGGCTCGATGGCAGCAACACGATCAAGGCCAACGTGCCGATGCGCTTGCCGCGCCCGAACTGGGGTGTGGTGGCCGGCGGACCGCCCGGCACCGATCACGTACTCGTGCTCGTGACCGACAACCCGCGCGATCTGTCGGTGCTCAGTAGCAATGCTGCGAACCCCGAGGCGCCCTACACGTTCAAGGCCGCCGATGCCGGCGGTCGACGGGAGTTGATCAATTTCGTCATCGGTGAGGGCGTGCGAGGTTCGCCGCGATTCGCCGCGGCCTGGCTCAAGGTGGAGGAGGTCCCATGAGAACTGCAAGTCTGTTGTCCGTCATCGTCGTCGGTGTGCTCTTCAGTCCGCAGGCCTTCGTGCAAAACGCGCCTGGGACTCCCATGTCCGCCGAAGAAATCATCAAGCAACTTGCGTCGCCCGATCCGGCCGCGAACCCTGCGCCAGCCCAGGGCACCGAAGGTCGCACCCGATCCCTACGCAACCTCAAGCCGGTGGCTCGCAGCATCGACATGAGCATCAACTTCGAATTCAACTCGGCGAAGATCACGCCGGACAGTCTGCCGGTCCTTGAACAGCTCAGCATCGCGATGAAAGCCAACCAACTGGCCCAAACTCGTTTCATGGTCGAGGGCCACACGGACGCCAAGGGCAGCTCGCGCTACAATCTCGACCTGTCGGCGCGACGCGCCCAGTCCGTCGTGAACTACCTGCAGTCCAAAGGGGTTGAGACCGCTCGACTCGAGTCGATCGGCAAGGGGTTCACGGAACTGCTCAACAACACCGACCCGCTCGCAGCCGAAAATCGCCGCGTGCGCATCAAGGCCCTGCCCTGAGGAGTTCTCTCATGATCGCGCTGACCCGCTGGCTTCAGTCGCTTGCCCTCCGGCCGCTTACTATCAGTCTCATGGCGCTCGGCCTCGCTTCGAGCGGCGCCATCAGCGCCGCGCAGGAACCGCTGTTACTCGTGACGGAGGCGGAGATGCAGGCGTCGCTCGCCGCACCCGAGCCGCTTTTTCCCCGCTTCACACCGGAGCCCGGTGCTCCCCGAATCCTTGTCGATTCACCCAAGATCAATACAAGCGTCACCTCGCCCACGATGCTGAAGCTGCGTTTCGAACCCGAAGCGGGGACGACAATTCGACCGGAGACGTTCAAGGTCAAGTACGGCTCCTTGCGCATCGACATCACGACGCGCATCACGAGCTCGTCGGCCGTGACCGAGCAGGGGTTCGAGGTGCAGAAAGCGGCCCTGCCCAAGGGCAGACACACGCTGGTCATCGCCATCGAGGATGGTGTGGGTCGCTTATCGGAACGCCAGCTGCAATTCGAAATTCTTTGATCAAGGATTGACCATGATCACGACGTTGCGCGGTCCGCTGACCGCACTCTGCGCTGCTCTGCTGCTCGTCGCCTGTGGCGGCGGTGGTGGCGGAGGGGGAGGCAATTCCGGAGGTGGCTCGACGAGTTCCGTGCCGGGCGCGCCCACCAACATCGTGGTGGCCGCAGGTAACGGAACGGCAACGGTGAGTTTCACCGCGCCGCTCAGCAATGGGTCCTCAGCCATCCTCGATTACACGGCCACCTGCGCGGCAAGCGGCGCGAGCCGAACCGCGACAGGTACCGGCAGCCCGCTCACCGTGACCGGACTCACCAATGGTGTGAGCTACAACTGCACCGTCACCGCACGCAACGCAGTGGGCAGCGGCGCCGCCTCGTCGGGCGCCAGCGTCACACCCACGGCTCCAACCACCTCGTGTTCGGCGACCGATCGCAAAAACTGGGTCGTCCAGCAGTTGCGCGAGTGGTATCTGTATCCGGAGACGCTACCCGCCACCGTCAACGTCGATGACTATGCCACCGTCGACGCGCTGATCAGCTTCATGACGGCCACCGCGCGCGCGCAGGGCAAGGATCGCAATTTCACCTACATCAACTCGGGCGCCACGGCCGGCTTTGGCATTCGTCTCTTCAGTGATACCGCAGCGCGCCGCGTATTCATCACCGAAGCGTTCGAAAATGCGCCAGCGCTCACGGCGGGTATCGATCGTCGCGACGAACTGCTCGGCGTCGGTACAACCACTGCGAACATCCGCTCCGTGTCCGACATCATCGCCACTGAGGGCGCAAGTGGCGTCACCAATGCTCTTGGACCGAACACCTCGGGCACGACGCGCGTACTGCGCGTCTCGGGACCCTCGGGCACCCGCGACCTGACGATCGCCAAGGCCGATTACAGCATCGAGCCCGTCTCGCCGCGCTACGGTGGCGTGATCCTGCAGGATGGCACCAAGAAGGTGGGCTACATCAACCTGCGCACCTTCATTTCCTCGGCGAATGCTCGGCTGCGCGAAGAGTTCCTGAAACT
>Ga0315906_10006661_pt1 | contig 14247 bp, 14 predicted proteins | sample LakEriMetagenome_4_FD_203526 | JGI IMG/M metagenome (GOLD analysis project Ga0315906, IMG submission 203526) | Freshwater fungal communities from buoy surface, Lake Erie, Ohio, United States - Buoy 2 MA122 | ecosystem: Environmental > Aquatic > Freshwater > Lake > Lake biofilm | place: USA...
CCCTGGTGAGGCGTTGAAACTGCTCGATGGCCCGGCAGGGGGATTCCAAAGTGGCCTTGTGAATGTCGGTGGCGATGAATCCCGGTGCGAGCGAGTTCACGAGAATGCCGTCGGCGCCGAGTTCGAGCGCCAGGGTCTCCGTGAACCGCACGACGGCGGCTTTGCTGGCGCAGTACGAAGTGTACCCGGGCATGGGCTTCGTGGCGCCGCCGCCCGACACGTTGATGATGCGGCCGAAGCCCTCCTTTCGCATGTGGGGCACGGCATGCTTGCAGGCATGGAACACGCCCATCACGTTGGTTTGCATGGCATCGGACCAAGCCTGCGAATCGAGGTCGGTGATGTCCCCGATCGGTCCGTAGACCCCCGCGTTGTTGACCAGAACGTGGAGTCCTCCGAATCGCTCGACGGTCGCCGAGACCAGATCGACCACGTCTGCCTCGCGGGAGACGTCGCATGGGCGGAGAAGCACCCGATCGCCGTGCCGAGCGAAGGACTCGGCGGCGGCAGCCAGGGTGGCCGCTGACCGCGAGCAAACCACGACGTTGTAGCGCGCCTCCAGGAATCCCAGTGCCAGGGCTTTGCCCAAGCCGCGGCTCGCGCCCGTGACGATGACCGTTCGTTGCACGTCCTGTCTCCGATCCTGACACCCAAAACCCGAGCGACACGCCACCGCGGCACGGCATTCGTCGCCGAGCGAACCCTCGGTTGCGTCCGGTGCCCGGCCGCTGCCCGACTTCGATCCCCGAGTGTAATGCACCGGCCGCCGGGCCCGGCCCCGGCATCGTCGGCCCCGGGCCCCGTCCCACGATCGGCGGTGGGGCAGGCCAATGTGGACTGCCCGCAGGAGGCGCTCGACGGCCGGCCGGCAGGCGGCCGATCGACCTTATCGCGGCTCGGTCGAGGCCCCGACAGCCCCGTCGCTGCGGGCCAGGACGATCTGCCGATAGGGCACCACGCGGACCAACTCGTCGAGGGTCGTCATCCCCTGTGCCACCTTGCCGAGCCCGTCGTGAGTGAGCGTCTGGAACCCTCCGTCCCGCGACAAGCGGCGGATTTCGTGGAGCGGTGCCCCGTCGGCGATGCGACCCTGCAGGTTCTCATCGACGACGAGGAGTTCGTAGAGGCCGATTCGACCGCTGTAGCCCGTGGAGCGGCACGCCTCACAGCCCTGGCCCTTGCGCAGCGGGATGCCCTTGACGAGAGACCCGAAGAGTCGTTCCTGGTCTTCCGTGAGCGCGGTCGGTGCCGAGCAGGCGGCGCAAATCCTCCGGGCGAGCCGCTGGCCGATGACACCGACGAGATTCGCCGCGATGTCGGAATCATCCAGGCCCATGCCCCGGAGCCGCGATATCGCACCGAGTGAATTCGGTGCATGCAGCGTCCCCAGCACGAGGTGCCCCGTGCCTGCGGCCTCGAGTGCGATGTCGGCGCTCTGGCGATCCCGCAATTCGCCGATCAGCATGACGTCAGGATTTTGTCGCAGCACGGCACGCAGCATTTCCTGCATCGAGACCTGGGCGCTGACCTGTTTCTGGTTGACGCGATCCACGTAGTACTCGATGGGATCCTCGACGGTGATGATCTTCCGGGACTGGTCGCACATGTGGACGAGTGCCGAATACAGGGTCGTGGTCTTGCCGCTCGACGTCGGCCCCGTGACCAGGAACAGGCCCTCCGGGTTGGCGAGCAGGCGGCGGAAAAGGCTTTCCACGTTGCCGCTCATGCCCAGTTCATCGACGGTGAACAGGCCCACCGTGGTGTCGAGGACGCGAATCACGATGTCCTCGCCGACCGGCGACGGCACGACACTCACACGAAAGTCAACCGACTGGACGTGATCCGCCTTCGTGAAGATCACACGAAACCTTCCGTCCTGCGGGCGGCGGCGCTCGGCGATGTCGAGGTCGGCCAGGATCTTCACGCGACCGACCACCTCGGAGGCGTTGGTCGGGCTGATGTGCGTGAAGCACTGGTGGAGGATGCCGTCGATGCGATACCGAAGATCGACATCGGCGACATATCTCTCGAGATGGATGTCGCTGGCGTTGCTCCGCACCGCCTCCGCGAGCAGGGCGTCCACGATCACCGTGGCGGTGGCGTCGGCCGCCGGTGCCGGCATGTCGAGGTCGATCCGGCGGGCGTCGTCGCCAGCCGCCACCGGAGACAGGCCGGGGAATGCCGAGCGGAGCACGCGATCGATCTCGTAAAGATTGAGCCGCACCACCTCGATCGGTCGTCCGAGGAGCTGGACCGCTTCCTGGAGCGGGCCGGGCTTTTCCGGCCACGCGGCCCCGAGAATGACGGGCGCGTTCGGCGCTTGCCCGACCTGGGACAGGATGGCGACGCCATGGCGACGGCAGAACGTGGCGGGAAGGAGCCGCACCGAGGCCGGGTGGGGCTCGAAATGACTCAGTTCGGCGAATGCCTCACGGATGGTGATTCGGTCACCGAGGCGTGTTTTCGAGTCGAGCGACATCGATGCTCCTCGGCGTGTGTGGCCTGGTCGAATGGCGTGTGCAAGGGGAAAATGCGGCGGCGAAACCGCCGGACAAAGTGCCCCGCATTGTCTGGACATCGGACGATGGATGCAATCGCCGGCCGCCCAGTCCATGGCCGAGGGCCGCGGGTGATGAAGTAGCGGCGGCCGCGCTGCCATCCGTCGCTTCCTTGCCGGGGTGTCGTCGAGCGGTCTAAACTCTCGCCGTGTTGCGGGCATCGATTTTCCTCGGCGCATGTCACCCATGACCTCCTGCTCCATGCAGCCAGCGGCTCGATTCCTCGCCATCCTCGTGGTGCTCGGCACCGGCCTCGCCGCCTTCCCGGCCAGTGCGGAGCCCGCCGCCGGCAAGGGCATTTGGCCCAACGGCACCGGCTGCGCGGTGTCGCTCACCTACGACGACAGCCTGACCGTCCACCATGGCCTGGTCGCCCCGCTGCTGGACACGCACGGGGTCCGCGGGACGTTCTACCTCTCGATCCACAACCTTCGCGATTTCGACGCCTGGAAGGGCGTCGCGACGCGGGGTCACGAGCTCGGAAATCATTCCCTCTTCCATCCCTGCCGCCGCCAGCCTCCGGAGCGGTTCGGCTGGCTCGCCGAGGACTACGATCTGGCCAACTACACCGAACGCCGGTTCCACGACGAACTCAAGCTCGCCAGCAAGGTGCTCGACATGCTCGACGGCGGCCGGCCCCGCTCGTACGGCAACAATTGCTGCAATCTGACGATCGGCAGCGGCGAAAACGAGCGGCCCATGGATCCGATCCTCGAAAAACTGTTCGTCGCGGCCCGCGGCACCGTCATCAACAAGCCGGTCGATCCCGCCAAGCCGGTGTTCACGCGACTCGGCCACTACTCGGGCGACGGCAAGACGTTCAAGCAGTTGCGGGACGAGATCGAAAACGCCCGGGCGCAGGGCGCGTGGATCATCTACATGTTCCACGGGGTCGGCAAAGGCACGCACAACTTGTTCATCGATGAAGAGGAGCACCGGCAGCTCGTGGAGTGGCTGGGCAAGGAACGCGCGACGATCTGGACGGCGCCGCTCGTCGACGTGGCCCAGCACCTCAAAGGCCGGGAGTGATCGGTAGCGGCGGGCCGGAGGTCGGGGCCGCGGGTTCCCGCCGGTCTCAAGGCCGATCCTTCTCGTCGGCCCGCCTGCCCCGGGGCCACCGCCCTGCTGCGTCGGGCCGCGTCCTTCGGAGGTCGTGTTCCCTGCGTGGGTCGTCCGCGGGGGCGGGTGCCCTGGACGATCGGTTTCGGACGCGACGCCCCTGCAACGACCAGGGACACGGTCCCTCATGGCCGCCCGTCGCGCTCATACGAGAACGTCAGCGGCCCGCGACGCCGGTGCCAGGGATGGCCCTGGACGAGGCCGCCGGCCGTCACCAGCAGGACCGCAGCAAGCCGAGCGGCCCGGGTCTTCGCGCTGGTCATGAGTCGTCCTCCCACAGCCAGGGCCGCCCATCCGCTTGAACGGCCGGGGCCGCGACAGGTTTCGCGGCTGTCGGATCAGCCGGCGGTGTTGATCACGTCGTCCCCACGTGCGACGATTGCCGGCCCGTTCGCCGCCGTACAGGATCCTGGCCCGCGCCATGGCCGTTTTTCGTGATTTCATCGCCGCGGTGTTCGGCACGCCGCCGGATGACGTGCCGCCATGCGTCACCCAGGCGAACTCGTTTCGCGAGGTCGTGTCGCTGCAGGCACTGTTCGTGACGTTGACCGTCGCGCTGCTGGCGTACGTCAGGAGCTCACCGACATTCGAGGCACGGGTGGACGTGCTGTTCGCGGTCTTGGCGTCGCTGCCCGTGATGGGCCTCTACCACATCGTGCGGAGCCGCGTGAGGACCGAGTCGGGTGACGTCTACGTCTGCACGAAGCCGATCCGCGACTACGCCCGGCGGGCGATGATCCTCGACGTGGCGATCGTGCTGGTGGTGTCCTTGCTCTATTGGTTCCGGCAACTGCCGGGCCAGTGATGCCGGGTGATGCCCGGGCACCGTCATCTCCCGCGGCCGCCAGGCCGCAGAGTTCGCCCGGACTCCCAGGTCGGGCGGGGCCGCGGAGATGGCCGGAAATTCCCCAAATGTGCCCGCCCGAAGCTACCGATCGTAGCGACGGTAGGGGCCCGACGGCGTTCGTCGCGGGCCGCCACGGCCTGGCCGGATCCCCGCACGCGGCGGTTCCCATGCGACTGAACCTGGGCGGGCGGAACGGGCGATGGCGGCGTGCCGCGGTCCGCGGGCTGCACCGCCTCGCGGCCGGGCTCTGCCTGGGGCTGATCGGCTTGGCCTCGGCCGAGGAGCCGCCCCAGCCCTACGTCGAGGAGCCGGCGTATTCCGTGGCACCGCACCTGCTCGGCGGTGCGGACAGCTTTCGCGAGCGGCTGGCCGCCGCCGGGGTGACCATCCTCGCCGACAACACGAGTTTTTACACCGGCAACGCCAATGGTGGCTTCGACCAAGCCTTCGACTACGCCGGCCATGGGGATTACGTGGTGATCGCCGACGGCGGCAAGCTGGGCGGGCCCGAGGGCCTGTATCTCAAGCTCCGCGGCGAGCATCGCTATGGCGAGACGATCGTGGGCAACGTGGGCTGCTTCATCTCGCCGACCCTGATCGCCGACCTGCCGGTCTACGGCAGCGAGGAGATGTACCTGACCAACGTGCTGCTCACCCGGGAATTGACCGAGGCGTTCTCCGTCTTCGCCGGAAAGATGGACACGCTGGACGGCGACATGAACGCCTTGGCACATGGCCGCGGCAAGACGCAGTTCTCGAACATGGCCTTCGTGTTCAATCCGATCGTGGGGGCCACCGTGCCCTACTCCACGCTGGGAGCAGGCTTCGTTCTCCACCCTGCAGACGGCCCGATGGCCATGGTGACCGTGCTCAACTCGACGGACACGACGAGCACGAGCGGCTTCGACACGCTGTTCAATGACGGCCTGCTCCTGTCGGCGGCCCTGCGGGTGCCCACGAGCCTCTTCGGCCTGCCGGGGCATCAGCTACTGGGCGGCACCTGGAACAGCCGCACCTACACGTCGATTGCCGAGTCCTACGTGGCGTATCCGAACGTGGCCACGCCACCGGTCCGTGGCTCGTGGTGCCTGTACTGGAACTTCGACCAGTTGCTGTTCGTCGATCCGGACGACCGGACGCGGGGCTGGGGCCCGTTCGGCCGCGCGGGCATCGCGGACGCGGGCACGAGCCCGATCGACGCGTTCCTGAGTTTCGGCGTGGGGGGCAACGTGCCGGGCCGGATGCGGCCCGACGACACGTTCGGCGTCGGCTGGTACTACGCCTCGACGAGCCCCCAAATCGGCACCGCGATCACGTCGCAGTTCGGCCCGATCGGCGACGGCCAGGGGGTCGAGTGCTACTACAACTATGCGGTCACGCGTGCCATCCGGATCACCCCGGACCTGCAATACGTGGTGCCCGCGCTGCGTTCCGCCGAGCCGGCGCTGATCGCCGGGGCGCGGGCGCTGGTGAGCTTCTGAGGGTGCCCGCCCATCGGGTCGGCCGCACGAGGAACCTCGGGCGGTTCCAGATCCGGCGGGCGGCTTCTGCCGAGATCGGGCCGTGAAAGCCCCCGCCTGCAAACGCACCAGGTTTCCGGCTGAAAACATACTTGACACTGTCAAATGACAGTGTAGTATTAGGGCATGACGGCTCCGCATCGATCCGCCGGCGCACTCACGCTCCCCGAACTGGTTGCGGCCGTGCCGGTGCTGTTGGCGAGCGACTACGGGGGCGTTCGCAGCGGCCGGATCCGTGACCTCCCCGATGCCCGGACGGTGCGCTGGTATCAGACGCTGGGCATGGTCGATCGGCCGGTGGCGTTTCGGGGGCGAACCGCTCTCTACGGCGGCCGCCACCTGCTGCAGTTGGCCGCGATCAAGAAGCTGCAGTCGTCAGGCCTGTCTCTTTCCGACATCCAGAGGGGCCTTGTGGGTGGAAAAGACGCCGAGTTGGCCCGGTCCGCCGGCGTGACCATGACGGATGTCGAGCGGGCCATGGAGGGGGCCGTCCTCGCCCGATCCAAGACCGTCACCGACGGCATGGCCGCCGCCGTATCGGTTGAGCCCCGTTCCCGGAGGCGCCGAGACTCCGCATTTTGGAAGGCCGCGCCTGTCGCCGCCGCAGCGTCCGTGCTTGTCCCGGACACGACTCGCGGCATGCAGTCGGCCAATCTCGGCGGTGCCGGGATGCTGCTCTGGAACGGCCGCCCGCTCACCGCGGCCGAACGGTCGATGCTCGACCGGCTCAGCGAGCCGCTCATCGTGTTCCTCCAGTCCGTCCAAACGTCCGCTGCGGGCATGGCGGCCGAAAATGCCCCTCATGCAGCCGTCCCTCCCCATCGGCCTGAAAAAGGAGTCCGCCCATGATCCGCCTGCTCACGGCCGACGAGGTGAGGGATCTTGCCGGCGAAGCCGTCGAGGCGGGATTCGGCTCGATCGAGACCGCGCAGGGCTGTCTTCCGCTGACGGCCCTGGAGATCGACGCGGACATCGAAGGTCTGGCGGCCCGGACGACGGTCCGCCAGCGATTTCGCAACGTCTTCGACGAACCGCTCGAGGCCACCTACATCTTCCCGCTTCCGCCCCGGGCCGCGGTCACGGGATTTCGCATGGTGATCGACGACACGATCGTCGAAGGACGCATCGACGAGCGCGGCCAGGCCCGTGCGGATTATGCCGCCGCCATCGCCGCCGGCCGCACGGCCAGCATCGCCGAACAGGAGCGGGCCGACGTCTTTACCCTGCGGGTGGGCAACATTCCCGCCCGGACCACCGCGCGGATCGAGCTGACCCTGGCCGCGGCCCTGGCGGTCGACTCCCTCGAGGCCACGTATCGTTTTCCGCTCGTGGTGGCGCCGCGGTATTGCCCGGGCACGGTCCTCGACGGCGATGCCGTGGGCGACGGCATCCTCCCCGATACCGATCTCGTGCCGGATGCGTCGCGAATCTCGCCGCCGGTGCTGCTGCCCGGATTCAAGAGTCCGGTGAGGCTCGGCATCCGGGTGCGGGTCGCCGCCGGGTCTTTCTCCGCGGCCCCGGACGGCGCGGCAGGGGCAGTGGGCTGCACGCTTCCTGCCCGGGAGGCCGTCGGCGACGACGGCAGCCTGACAGTGACCGTCGAGCCCGGGCAGCGGCTCGATCGCGACCTGATCGTGCGATTCGGCATCGCGGCCGACACGGTGGCCACGACATCCCTGCTCGTCGAGCCGGATGCCGCGCGGGCGGCCGGCCTCGGATCCGGCAAGGCCGCCCACGAGGCGCCGGGCGAAGGCACGTTTTCGCTCGTGGTCGTGCCGCCGGCGCGAGGGGCCGCCGTGAAGCAGCCGCCGCGCGACGTCGTGTTTCTGCTTGACCGCTCCGGCAGCATGGGCGATTGGAAGATCGTCGCGGCCCGCCGGGCTATGGCCCGGATGATCGACACGCTCACGGCGGACGACCGCGTCGCCGTCCTCGCGTTCGACGATTGCGTCGAGCATTCCGGCGAGACGGCCAAACTGACCCCCGCCACCGACCGCCATCGCTGGAGCCTGCTCGAGTGGCTCGCCGGCGTGGAGGCCCGCGGCGGCACCGAACTCGCTTCCGCGCTCGCGGCCGGGCTCGCCGTGTTCAAAAAGCGGGGCGGCGGCCGGGCTGCATCCGCCCCACAGGCCGGTCGGGACCGCCTGTTCGTGTTGATCACCGACTGCCAGGTGGGAGATGAGGACCGGGTGATCGCCAAGCTCATGAAGGACATCGATGGCGTGACGTTCTTCGTGGTCGGCATCGACACCGCCGTCAACGAGGGTCTCCTGGCGCGGATGGCCGACTCGACCGGCGGCATGGTCGAGATGGTCGAGAGTGAGCACCGCCTCGACGAGGTGATGGATCGCATTCAGCGGCGGCTGGCAACGCCGCTCGTGAGCGGCCTGACGCTCCATTCGGCCGGCCTCGACGTCATTTCCGATTCGCTCGTGCCGAGGAAGCTGCCGAATCTCATGCCGGGCGTGCCGGTCGTCGTCCGCGGGCGGTATCGAGGCCGGCCCGGCGGCGGCGTGCGGATCGAGGGCCGGGGCGACTCCGGCGAAGACTGGCGGCAGCACGTGGAGGCCACACCGGGGGCGAACGGCTGCCAAGGGAACCTCTGGGCCCGGGGGAAATTGCAGCACCTGGAGGATCTCCATGCCATCGATGATGGCGAGAAAGGGCGAGCGTCCATCGAGAAGCGAATCGTCGAACTCTCCACCACGTTCGGCGTACTCTGTCGATTCACGGCACTGGTGGCGATCGACCCACGGCAGCCGGATCACACGGCCGCACCGGGCTCCCTGCGACGCATCGTGCAGCCGGTGGAGATGGCCTGGCCTGCGGCCGATGCGGCTGGCACGCCGAACGTCGCCTTCGCCATGTGCTGCCCGAGCCCGGCTCTGGCCGCGGATTTCGGGGACCTCTTCATGGAAGACGGCGATCAGCCGGCGGCGAGCACGCTCGATGCCGCACGAGCGGAAGCGGTGGACATTCTGCGCCGGGCCCGGCCCGGGTCGGGGAATGTCGGCAGTCTGACCCCACGCAGGATCACGAGCCTGCTCGCCGCGGTGCGGCGGCTGCTCGACAGTCTCGTGGCGGCCCAGGCTTCCCGGCCGACCATCGCATCGTTGTCGACGGCGTACGAACGCTTGAGTGCCATGCCGGCTGATAGCGACGCGATCGTCGCCATGCTCGACACGCTCGCCGAAATCGGGCGGCTGCCGGAGAATGCCGATCACTGGTGGCGGGCGTCGGAGGTCGGCCGGGTGCGGTGATCAGGTTCAGCTTCCGGACCGCGTCTGACCCCACGTGGCTCTTCCGAGCCCACGTGCGAGGCCACGAACCAGCCGCAGGCTCCGCGGGCTACACTCGGATCCCATGGAGACGATCCGCCTGCTCTTGTTCACCACGCTCTGGACCGCGATTTGGGTGGCGCCGCTACCCAAGCTCTCCCGCCGTGTGGAACTGATCGCCGGACTGATCCCCTTCGCGGCCTTCGGCCTGCGGATCTTCGGAGCCTGCTTCATCGGCGTGCCCGCCCACGATCCGGTGCGAATGACGGTCGCCCCGGTCGTGGACTGGGTGAACGGGGCGACGGGCGTGGTGCCGTTCCAGTGGATGCTCGACGGCACGGTGGCGATCGGGCTCGTGTGGTTCGCTTCGATCGCGAACATTCCGCGCCGCCGCCGGCTGGCCACGATCTGGGTCATGCCCGCGGTGGCGCTCGCGAGCCTCGCGATCGGCCAGGGCATAGGTCGCTAACGATAGAGCGGCAGATCCCCGATGCGGCGGTCGATCTCGCCGAGCAGCCGCCGGGTTTCCGCGCCGCTCAGGCCGCCGTAGTCGGCCTGAAGCTGATCGCGGGTGATGCCCTCCGGCAGCGCGCGGAGCGACGGCAACAGGTCGGACACCTCCACGCCCTGCCGGATCCGTGCTTGCAGCGCGCGGGCCGAGCGCGAGTTGCGGGTGGCCACGGTCGCCAGGCGAATGCCGGCGGAGTTGGCCGCCATGTCCACGAATGAAAAGCCGGAGCCGCCCGGCGTCGAGTCCATCGCCTCCTTCGAGAGCCCCACGGCGAGCGACCGCGACTCGTCGGAGAGTGCGGCGAGCGCCGCACTCACCCAGAAGTGCTGCGACAGATCGCCGCGACCCCCGAGCAGGATTCGCCGCCGCAGCGCGAGCCGGGCTTCGGGCGGGCCGAGGTCGAGATCCCGGCCGCCGACCCGGGCGACGGCGTCGTCGCCGAGGATCTTGCCGAGGGCGAGGAGTGCGGCCCGATTGGGAAGCACGGCGTCGGTGCCGTGGGAGTTGTCCTCGGCATACGCGAACGCGATCTCCAGCAGCCGCAGGAACCCCGCGTCGCCGTCGGGCACGTCGGCGGCCGCCTCGAGCACGTGCCGTGCCGTGCCCTGCCAGGCCGCGTACAAGTCGTCGCACACGCCGGTCGATGCGGCCCAGGCGGAGAGCCCGCCGGTGAGGATCACGAGCCCGCCGAGGGCCGCCCAGTTGCGGCGCAGGGCCAGGCCGGCGAGCCCGCCGAGAAACGCGACGAGCAGGATGAACACCAGCTGCGGCCAGATGGGCAACGCGCCGAAGTTGATCCACTTGGCGACGAGCGCCAGCAGGGGCGCGCCGACGAGCACCGTCGGCACGGCCGCCCGGGCCTTCCAGCCCGAAACCGCGATCGCCAGGAGCACGCCGATCAGGCCGACACCCACGCCCCTGAGCAGCGCCGTGGCCACGAACCGTGACCGCGGCTCGCTGATTCCGGCCAGGCGGCCGATGAGATCGACCGTCCAGTCCGGTGCTGCCAGTGGCCGCGGGTCGGGCAGCGCGCAGAGCATCACGAGCCAGATCCCGAGCCCGATGGCAGCGATCCGCGCGGCGAGCGGTCGCTGCGAGAACCATTCGCCGAATCTGGCGGCTGCGGACATTGCCGAGAGTGTAGAGGAAATCGACCCCGACAGGCAGCGAGCAAACGCGGTATCTCACGGGAAAAACCCCGAAAGGGTGGGCCGCCCGGCACAAAATCCGGCACCACGAAGCGGGGCGGCCGCCACCCGGATCCATGGGAGTTACCGTGCCGGAAACCTCTCGGGTAGTTCGGCGGCGTGCGGACGGAGCCGCGTCACCAGAACCGACGAATCCACGAGACCCCTGAGGGCGTGGATTTCCTGCGGGCAGAGGTGCAGGAGGTCACCTGCCTGCAGGTCGATGGCATGACCGTCGTGCTCGAACGAGACGCGACCCTCGAGGCACTGCACGGTGATTTCGCCGGGCGCTCGGTGCGGTGGGATCTCTTTCCCGGCAGGAATCACGAGCCGGATCAGTTCCAGCCCGTCCGACTTCATCAGTGTCGTGGACTTGGCGTCACCGACCGCCGTACCGAGCGGCAGATGCACAATCCGGTCGCGGGCCGGGCAGGTTTCGATCGGCGAGGATTTGTCGCTCATGAACGCGTGCTCCTCATGACAGGCCTTGCCTTCGAACGGCGTGTCGCACGGTACAGGTGACGGTGGTCCGCCCTCATTCACTTCGGCATCGATCATGGCTGCCGTTTCACCGTTCGGTGCGCGTGGGGGAGCAGCAGGGTTCCGATCACGTCGTGACATCGCTATGTCTCCAAGACCGCCGGCCAAGGTTGCCAACGCCATGACGCCGACGAAAGTGGCCCAGAAAATGAGCCGGAGAAACTCCTGGCCGGTGTCCCTGGCCGTCGCATGGCCAGACACCCCAGAGACAGCCGTCCGGACTGCATCCATCGCGATGAAAGCCAATCCGGCTCTGGCGTCGTCATGGTGTGGGGTGCGCGACGGCCTTCTCGTCACGGGTTAGGGACGCTATCGGGAAAACCTGCGGCGTATTCTGGCGAGCGTTCGCAGAAATCGGGTCTTCATGTGTCCGGGCTCGCTGATGCCGTCGTGCAGATGCTCGTCATCGTTTTGGGGAACGGCGAGCATGAACAGGTAGACACCCGCGATGACGACTCCGGCCGCAACCACGGCGATGATCGACACGTCGAAGCGCAGAGGGCTCATGGTGGCTTCCGAAGCGAGGTCGGTGGATCGAAGCGAGGGACGCGCCCTCTGTCGAAACCATATGAGGCGCCCGCTCTGCGGCGTGCGAATTGCAGCACATGCCGGACAGCCAGTTCCTCAGGCTACAGAGACACTCCGCCGCCACGGCTCCCCGAGGACACCTCACGCCGCCGGGGAAAGGCCCACGGGGCGGCCGACACACCGCCGCTCCCATCCCCTGCTGCCAAGTGTCGCAGTCCGTCTGGGATGCCTGCGGTGTGCGCCTGGGCCCGCGTGGTGACCTGTCGCGAGAATTGGCCACCGAAGGGATGCGGCGCGACAGCGGAGCAGCCCTTGATCAAGACCTTGCGAAAGCTCGAGTGGGAGGCGATTGCGGGGCTCGTCGCCGCGGTGGCGGCGATCGTCCTCCACTTCCTGCGTGTTACCGACGTAAACGTGCTCCGTGTGATCACGCTCGTGCTCGTGGCGCTCCTGTTCCTGCGCGACCTGGGCACCGAGGAACGTTGGAGTGCTATCGGGTACTGCTTCGAAACTCTCCATGCGTCTGCTCGAGGAGATCAAGGAAACCACTCATCCGGCAGAGATCTATCTGATCGGCCCCACCCAAATCCGGCAGGCCACTGTCCAATTCGCCGAACGTGCGGAGGGCGAGGTCGTCTGGTTCAACGCCTGCCCCGTGATGTTCGAGAGCAAAGAACTGTGCGACGTGATTCTTCGCCCTTTCCTCGACAATCCGAATGTCACCGCGGTCCGCCTTGTGCTCGACCATGCGCAGCGAGAGCACTGGCAAACGCGGGTGGAAGCGACGCTCCAGGTGTATCTGGGACGCAGGGCCTTGGCACCGCCCACCTGGGCCGACCTGGACTCCGGGGTTTCCTTCATCCTTGCCGAGACCGACAGCATCAACGGCAAGGCCGAGGCCCTCGTCAGCTTCTGGGGCGAGCCCTTCATGGCAGTGCATCACGACCGCAGGATTCCGGGCTACATCATCCACGTGCGTGCGCATTCCGAACTCATCGGTCGACTCCGGGAGGTCGAGCGGGCCTACCGGATGCAATGACGCCGAACTGTCCGACGGGCGGCTCCGCTAAAGATTGCACTCGAAATCTCCTGCGGCGGGCTACTACGAACAATCCACGGCCCCGGAGGCCGCGCCCGGGGATAGAACTGGTTCCATCAGTGGGGGCAGATCAGTTGGGCCTTGGTCACTGGACGCCAGGCTCCTGTGGTCACGAGGAACTGTCTTCGCGCCTGTACTCGAGAAGTGACGGCGCAGGCGCTCTACGCCCTCGCCGCTGTTGGAATACCGGCACTCTGTGCCGCGCTGATTGTGATACAGGGCGCTGCAGACGATGCCGAGGATCCGGCGGCACCGCAGCGCCAACACGCGCCGCACGGCGGGGATTATCCGTTCAATGCCGATGGATGGAATGTCACTCGCCGAGTACCTGCTGCAGGTGCCCGCGAACCGGATCGGCTACACGACGATGAATCTCGGGCAGCTCAAGATCCTGCAGGAGGTGATCGCGCTCTCCGTGTTCGTACCGTTCGCGGTGCTCTACATGAAGCAGCCGCTGAAGCTGAACTACCTGTGGGCGGCCTTGTGCATCTGCGCGGCCGTCTATTTCGTGTTTCGAGAGTCGTGAGGGGCCGTCCATCCGACGCCGCTCACCGCCGCATCGCTCGGCACGCGTCGTGGCACTTCTTGCAGGCCGCCGCGCACGCCTTGCAGCAGGGCTCGTCGCCGCACTTCGTGCATTCAGCGGCGCACTGCTCGCACGCTTCCTCGCAGACCTCGCACATCTCCTCGGCCATCGCGGAGTCGTACTCGAGAAGCGCGACGCATGCCCGGCACGTCTCGATGCAGGTGAGGCAGGTTTTCTCGCAGCCCGGGCAGTCGCAGCCCAAGATGCATTCGCGGCAGGCCCGGAGGCACTCGTTGCAGGCCTTGATGCACGCGTCCTTGGCGGTGGCATCGGCGTGCGGGGTGTCCGCGGCGTAGGCGGCGGCTGGCAGCGTCACGGCGGTGGCCAGAACGAAACGCATCACGAGCGGCACGGTCGGCGATGGCATGGGTCGGCCCTTTCTGTCGGTACGGCGGAAACGGTCTCAGGAACTCTACGCAGCCCCGGAGCCGGCCGGCCACTGGTCTAGCGGGGCTCTGGCGGACGGGCGTAGTA
>Ga0315906_10006662_pt1 | contig 14247 bp, 10 predicted proteins | sample LakEriMetagenome_4_FD_203526 | JGI IMG/M metagenome (GOLD analysis project Ga0315906, IMG submission 203526) | Freshwater fungal communities from buoy surface, Lake Erie, Ohio, United States - Buoy 2 MA122 | ecosystem: Environmental > Aquatic > Freshwater > Lake > Lake biofilm | place: USA...
TTGAAGGAGAGGGAGTAATTGCTCGAGGCCAGGGATCCACCCGTCAGACTGTAGGGCCCCCCGGCGACGGTTTCACCCGCGGTACGACTGAGCGTTCCGGAGGTGATGGCCGTTGCGGCGGTGTCGCTGTTGACCAGACCGGTCGCGTTGTAGGTGAACGTGGGCTCGCTGGCCCCGTAGGCCTTCGACTGACCCGCGGTGGGGGTGACGGTCAACGCCGCCTTGGTGACGGAGAAGGCATTGGATGAGGATGAACCGCTACTGGACTGAAGGCCGACGCCACCGGAATAGGTGGCCAGAATGGTGTAACTTCCGACCCCCAGCAGGGGGTTGGTGGTCAGGGTGGCCGAGCCTCCCGTGACGTTGACCGGCGACCCGATCACGTGGGCGGGGGCGATTGATCCCTCGTAGAACTGAACAGTCCCCACGCTGGGATTTCCCGAAACGGTGGCGGTGAAAGTCGCATTGGATCCATACACCGCAGTGGCGGGGGATGCCACCGTCGTGGTGGTGGTCACTGCGGCGGAGACTACCACAGAGTTGTTTTGAAAAGCATTTGCGGTTGAAGTGACTGTGCCACCGGCTGCGGTCGACCAAGTCTGCGCTACTGTCATAGCCAGATTGTAGGTTCCAGCAGTGACGTTCAGGGGAACGGTGGCGGAGATGACATCAGCAGTACTGAGTGTCACACCGGCTTCCCACGATTTGCTGGCCACCGTGGGAGTCCCTGATGAGGAAAGGGTCGCGACCAGTTGGGTTGACAGCAGATTCACGCCGTTTGCCGGGGGGGTCAAATTCGTGACCGCGGTGTAGTTGACGTCAAACGCCTCCCCGGCCGCCACGTGGGCCCGCGAACCTGATCCAGATTGCGGACTGGCGACGCTGACGGACGTAACAGACAGCAGTGCTCTGCTTTCCAGCACCTCTGCGGCGGCCAATCGATAATCTACAGTTCGCCGCTTCCCCTTCCGCACGCTTGCCGTGGAAGCCCGTGTGAACAAAGATTGCACACAGTTGTGCCAGAAGTTGCGCGATTGAGTCAGCATCAAAAAGTACTCCTGAAGAAAAAATGGATGGTAACAGCGATCGACCGGAACAGCTGGACTGCATGCTGCCACGGCCCGAAGCGGAACAAATCACATCAAGTGATCAGGCGACCGTTCTCCGGCGGCATGACCTGTCGCAGCCACCCGCAGAAGCACGCCACCGTCACCGAAGTCCAGACCAGATTCAGTTGGGAAGGAATCGCGCGGTGTCGTCGAAGACCACCGCATCGATCCTGCTCCCACAAGATCGAGGCACGTGGAATGCCGGCTTGATGAATCGTGGTGTGGGCGATTACTCCCCCACCTGTTCTTCATTGCGAGCCGTCAGACAGAAGAAAATCCGCCACCAGTTCAATCGAGAGAAAAGCAATGAAATGATCGAAGCCATGAAGGAACGCCCCAACAAACACATTCAGCCGACGTCGGCACACTCTCGGCGGTCAATGATGCGACGGAGTGCATCCAACCTCCCGCGATTCGGGAGGGGTAACGTCGCTTGTTTCCTGCCCTGCACTCTGAGAATCAGGCAGTTCATGCTTTGCGCATGGCGACCGGCGGCTCACGCTTGTGATTCGCAAGTGCGAACACCACGGACTGCGAAGGCAGTTCGTGTCGAACCTGCATGCGGCGACCCAGAGCACACCGCTCAAAAACTGACAACTCAACCTGAACGTTGAGAACCTGCTACCCGATCTTCGAATTGCTGAGTCTGACCATTCCGGTAAAGGTGTTGTCGCCCATCAGGTCGGCAGCTTTTTGAAAAATCCTTCCGGTGGATTATCAGGCGGTTGGTGAATTCAATCAAGTCGCGAAATGATCAATGCCCATCGAATGCGGGTAAAATCAGGAAATTGCCGAAAGCAGTCGTCGCCAATCTCTGGTTTCCTTAGGGGAATGGTCGGAGCAGCATGAATGGAGGCGCACCCTTGGTGACGACTGCCACCTTGCATGTCGCCCGGGCTGTTCCAGGTGCCGCGTGATGAACGCGTGACTCCAACAGAGCGGTTGTAGATGGTGGTCGCGACGATGTGGAGCCAGACTTGCCACCGAGGGAATGGCGCCGTGGTCAGATCGGATCACCGCAATCCCGCCCTGTTTGGGCATGCGGGGCAGTCTGAAGGGGAGAGCAGGCACCAGAGACGAGAGGGGGGGGCAGTTCATCTCAGAGGGCAGGGGTGCCGGTGGGTCGGGGAGATGAACAGTGCCAAGGTCGTATTGCCGGAGTCCATCGAGTGTCGTGTCAGGCGAGGTGGAGACTCCCCATGAGCGGGAGACCCGCTGCGTTCGACGTGGATTTCAACTGGATCCGGCATGGAAGGAGAACTTCCCTGATGGAGAAGTCCTCGGCGCGGATGTCGGCCCCCTTTCAATTCGCGGCAGTAATTGATCAGCCGGTCCATGATGTGCGGGCCGGGCACATCCCGCCGTGAGAGAAGCGAGAGGAATCCCCTGCGCGTCCACTCGCGACCGTCACGCTCGTGGATCTCGCAGCCGACACCGCCGCAACGCCGGGCCGCACACCATCTGGTCCGTCCGTGCGGATGGGTTGCCGGATCAATTGCCACACGTGACAATCGTACTCGTCTGAGTTTGCAGGGGGGCAGCCGGAACGGCGTTTCAAGGGCTGATCCCGAATCCCGGGCAGTTTTCCGAACGCTCGCCCGCGGGATTGGCGACACACATTCGAGGCTCGAGATCGCGACTTCTCGGCCGGGTGTCGTCTTCGGCTTCTCCCTGACCTTACCCCGACGAAAGTCCATTTCCCGCTGAGCCAGCACAGAAAACCCCGCCCCTGGCGCTGACCGGCCCTCCGTACAATCCAGGCTGTCGGTGAACAGAGACATGACGAATCAGGGCATCGCTGAGGGTGTGGTGCTGCCACCGCCCTCCCGACTCGCACTGGCGAGTGCCGTGTGCTTCGCCTCCTGCAATCTCGTGCTTTCGATCGCATTTGGAGACCTGTATCCGTTCACGATCACGCCGATGTTCTGCGACAGTCCCCGGTTGTATTCCGTCTACCAGGTATTGGATCCGCAGGGCGTGCAACTTCCTCTGCGCGACTTCCAACTTCAGAGAAATTACGACGGGAATCCGATTGGACTTGGAGCCGGTGTACGGCCAGCTCCCTCCTTTGACAAATTTGGCACTGCTCCCGAAGAAGCAGACCTGCGAGCCCATGTTGCCCGCGTCATCGCCGAGCACTTTCCCGGGCTGCCATACGTCGATGTCGTGCAGGCCGTGATCGGCCCCGTCGACGAGAAACGCGTTGGCGTCATCAGGGAGACACGCATGCGTGTGAATGCCGGTGGCAACTGAATTGCGTGACAAACTCACGTCCAACTTCAGGGCTCACGTTGGGCAGGTCGTCATTTGGGGCCTGCTCCTCCATGAGATCGTATTGACGCGGGTCAGTTTTCCCCATGCGGAAGGGCTGCGAAACAATCCAGCGACAATTCTTTCGTTTCTTCCCGCGGAGATTCTCACTTCGCCACTGGTCTTCCACTGCTTTCGGTGGCTCTTCGTGTCTGCAGGCATCCTGTGGATGCTTCAGCTGCTGCTGCCGCTTTCCTCCTGGGTCTGTGTATTCGCTTATACGGCCACGATCGCAATGGTCTTCGAGAATTCCACCCATATCGAGCATACGAAGAACCTTGCCAATCTCGTCCTCTTCGTACACGCGATGTGGTACCACTTTCATGCGCGCGACATTCGCACCGCACTGGAACGCAATTCGTTCTGGACCAGTCGAATCTATCCGGGATGGACGTACTGCCTCAGCCTGTTCTGCATCGCGGTCTACCATTCCAATGCCGCCCTCTCCAAAATCCTGGCGAGCGGGCTTGGCTGGCCGAACGGTTTATCGTTGCAGCTCTGGATTCTGCTGATGGGACGGAAACATTCTCTGGCCAATACCCTGATACTGTCCGATCGCAGCACCGCAGCGCTGATGCAGTGGGCCGTACTCCTCGTGGAGGCATCGGCGATTCTGGCGGTCTTCTTCCCACGACTTCGAGCCGCGATCGGGGTTGCGCTGCTGGGCCTCTACGTTGGGATTGCCGACGCATTCGGCTACTCCTTCTTGCTGAACGCGTTTCTGGTCGCGGCCTTCTGCTTTCCCTGGTCCGCAATCGTGGACAGAGCATGTGATCTTGCGGCCCGTCGTCGAACGGTCACGATCACCGTGGCCCGCAGCAGTCGACTTGGACGCCTACTCGGGTTTGTCGTGCCGCGCGTGGATGTGCTTGGCCTGACCCGAATCTCACGGCAATGAGAACGGACGCTCAACGAGCAGGTTTCCCGCAGCCAAGCGCCTGCTGGAAGCAACGCAGGACGGTCGGGTCATTGCGTGGTGGCGTGAATGGCCCGGTCAGAGTTCGCAATGTCCACGGTTCGAGGTGCTCCCGGCTCTCGGGGGATTCGCCGAACCGCTTCCGGCCTGTTGCTCGCCCCCCTTCGAGTTTCCTGGCCGTCACCACCTCAGACAGCAAGCACGCGGGGACTCTGGCGAATGCCGGCGATCTGGCAGAACACCATCCCGCGACGGCAGAGAGGCGTCAAAAATCGGGTTGTGCGCAGCCAGACCAGGGGAGTGATCGAATTCCCGAGTCGCAGCACGATTCGTCCAGACAACCGGAGCACACCAACACGTCTGGTGATTCGCCTCGCCATATCGGCTGCCGTCGGGAAATGATCATCGTGGAGCCGGATGAGAGCACGCCTGACGAGCTGTCAGCGAACGGCCATGGTCAGGCGCCAGCCCAGAGTGCCTGGAGTGCGGAGGTCCGGCCCATGGCTGTGGGGCCAGTCAAGGAAATGTTGGCGATACGGGATATCGGGGGTCCCATGACAGAGTTTCGCCGTCCTGCAATCTCCCCGCAAAGAGCGGTTTTCTGAGCCATCGTTCGGGAAGGGCGATCGGGTGGCGGTCGGCGGACTCCGTTCACAGCCGACTTCGCCGCCTGGTGGTCCCCTCCAATCCTGCTTCATCCCCGTCTTGACCCGCACTGGAATCCGACACAACTGGGGCGGTTGCTCTCACGGTAAGGGAAGATCAGTTGCCGCCGAATCCCTGTGATTGGGTTCCCATCCGAGGAAACATGGGAATTCCTCCCGTGCAACGAGCATGTCTGCAACAGCTCGCACGAATTGACCAATTCACCAGTCACCGTCAGCAAACCATCCTGGTGGGGTCAGAAGGCAGCCCTCCCGATGGTCTGACGGAAGCATTTCCTACCCGCCGTTCAACCGGGATTCGCCCGCTGGATCGGCCGTACGGGTTGCTTCGATGACGTGGAAGAACGTTGGCTTGCGGATCGCGAGGAGCGCCGCGCCGTAGGCGGGCCCAAGCCATCTCAGTCGAGCTTCGGCAGTCAGAGCCTCAAGACGAAACCAGGCGTCGAGCAGGGATCGGACGGGCTGCCTGTTCCGCAGGAACTTCGGGATCGCATGGTAATACACAATGTTTGGCACGCAGAGCGGCGGGAAGAGGTAGCCCTCACGGCGCAGCGTCAGCGATGGGATTCCGCCGACCATCGCGAGGTACTCCTGCGACGTGCGGTGGATGAAGGGGGGGGCTTCGTCATCCTCGGGCAGTTCGATGCGCTGCCGCACAGCACAGTTGTTGCGAATGTAGAGTGTCCCCCCCACGGCAAGGCTGTCGACGCAGTATCGCAATGCGGACTCGGCGTCGCCGTCGTCAAGACAATTGAGGACACCAGAGAACACCACCAGGTCGAAGGTGCCCAGACCGAAGGGGGCGTCGAGGCCTCGGTTCTGAAAAGAGACGTTTGTTATCCCGGATGACCGAGCGGAGGTGCGAGCACGTTCCAGAAGGCTTTCGGCGATGTCGATCCCGATCAACTCACGGCATCGCGGTGCGATTTCAAGGGCGATCCGGCCGACGCCGCAACCGACATCAAGCACGCGCGGCGCCGCCTTCCCCACCAGCGACAGGAGTCGCTGCCGCTCCTGTGAGTGAATGTACTCGACGTATCGCCCATGTTCGGCCATGAGTGTCACCTCATTGCCAGGGAGATCAGTCCTCTCACCGCGTCGCTGCCAGTATGAGGCGTTGGCAGCCGTGCAACTCTGCTTCTTCGTCATGCAGTCAGCCCGAATCACAAAAAACAGTGGGCGGAAAAGAAGGGGACCGGTCCTGAGACCGGCATCACCGTTTCGGCCCGGCGGGCGGTGGTGAGAGGCGGCACCGGAGGGAGGCCAATTCAGACAGGCATCTGTCGTTCGTCATGTTCCCTGCCGTTTTACGTCAGGGAAGGGTGACTTCCATGATTGAGAAGTCATCGTCGAGGATGTCGGCCCCCTTGAGCTCGCGGCAGTGTTTGATCAGCCGGTCCATGATGTGCTGGCCGGGGACTTCCCCCTGCGAGAGGAACGACACGAACTCCTCATGGGTCCATTCGCCGCCGTCCCGCTTGTGGATCTCAAACGCTCCGTCGCTGTAGATGAACAGCCGCGAGTGCTCGGGCAGGGTCATTTCCTGCTGCTCGAACTCGTCGTATTCGAACATGCCGATGCCCGGATTGGTTGAGTCGAGCGTTGTGGCGGGAGACTGTCCGCCGGGGAACAGCATGGTCGGGGGATGCCCCGCTCCGCACCAGACGAGGTGCCTCGTCTTCAGGTCCAGCACTCCATACCACATCGTGAAGAACCGGCCTCCATGCTGTTCCATCTGAAACGACTTGTTCAGCAGGGTCAGCACCTGGGCGGGGTGGCCAAAGTCGGCCCCTGGAAGGGCGCGGGCACGCAGCAGGTTCGAGACCGTCACCCCCAGCAGGGCGGACGCCAGCCCGTGTCCCGTGACGTCGAGCATGTAGAGCACCACCCTCCCATCGTCGAGGGTGAAGTAGTCGAGGGAGTCGCCCCCCAGTTCGGCCGAGGGGACAAACCGCCAGTCAACATGCAGCGGGCTCTCGATTGGCTTGGGGAGGAGAGAAGCGACGTACTTGGCTCCCGCGTCCATCTCGGCACTGAGACGCTGCTGGCTGGCGGCCAACTCGGCGAACGCCTGGTTTCGTTCCAGCAAATTCAGGTAGCCGCGGGTGTGATTGCGGATGCGGGCCACCAGCTCGAGCTCACTGGGCATCTTCACCAGGTAGTCGTGGGCCCCGCCCCCCAGTGCCTCGGAAATGGTCGCCGGGTCATTGTTCGAGGTCAGCACCACCACGGGGATGTCTTTGGTGGACCGGCGGGCCCGCAGGAACTTCACCAGGGTCAGGCCGTCCACCTCGGGCATCACCAGATCCTGGAGGATGACGGTGGGATTGAGGTCGGCCGCGAGATCGAGCGCTTCGAGCGGGTTCTGGCAGTAGTGGAACTCGATGTCGGCGTGCTTCGAGAGCATCTGCCGGACCGCCTCCCCCACGATCCGCTGGTCATCCACCAGCAGCACCACCGGGTTCTTGGGAATCTCACGGCCGGCGATCGGGGTGGGGGTCGACATCAAACGCTCCGGAAAAACGGGGAGAGGGGGGGGGGAAAGTCCCGTACGAAAGGTACAACCGCACCAGACCCAACTCTGCCCTCCATTCTTCCCCCTGTCCAGAACATGACTCTGCGTTTTGGAGGCAAAACGTAAGTTAGACTCCAGTTTGACGTCTGCACCGACTTTTCGGCGAACCCAGGTGACCCCGGCGATGAGCACTGACCCGAACGACATGATGCTGGAGCTGTTTCGCTCGGAGGTGGAATCGCATTCCGACATGCTCACAACATCGCTGCTGGCGCTCGAGCAGGAAGCCTCGGCCAGCACCCTGGAACGGATGATGCGGGCTGCCCACTCGATCAAGGGGGCCGCCCGGATTGTGCAGGTGGCCCCGGCGGTCGAGGTGGCCCATGTGATGGAAGACTGCTTCGTCGCCGCCCAGAAGGGGACCCTGGTCATCACTCCCGATGACGTCGATGTGATGTTGAAGGGTGTCGATCTGCTGGCCCGGATTTCGGCCGCCTCACGCGATCCCGGAACTGACTGGTCCCACTTTCAGGGAGCCGTGCAGGGGCTCGTGGTGGAACTCAAGGGGGTGCTCGCGGGTGAACGGTCCACTTCCCCGGCGAGCCCTCCGACGCATTCCGGGTCAGCCCTCCCCGTCCCTTCACCCGTCCCTTCCCCCGAGGCTTCCCAACCGGTGGCGGCCCCTGGGGCACCCGCCCCCGTCGCCGCGACAGCGCCTCCCGTGACTTCCGCTCCCCCCGCCCCGGTGGTCGCCGCCAGCCCTTTGCCAACACCCCCCGAGCCGGTCCGGCTCGTGGTGACCGCCCGGTTTCTGGATGCAGTCGCGGCCGAGCCCCTGCGGCAGCAACTGCTCGGGCAAGTCGCCCGGGGAGTTCCGCAGGTCGAACTCGATCTGCAGCAGGTGGAGGATCTGGATGCCGTCGGGTTGACCTTCCTCGCCAGTGCCCAAGACTACGCGGGCCGGCGCGGGACCGAACTGCACTATCTGCGGGTGTCGCCGGGGGTGGCGACCGTGCTGCGGATGACCGGCGTCGCCGCCGTCGGCGGGGGGGAGACGCGATGACTCCGGAAACCCGCCGGGAGTTCGTGCTCGAATCGCGCGATCATCTGCTGCACTTCGAGCAGTCTTTGCTGGCGCTCGAGAAAATCGACAGCACCGCGGACCGCAAAGAGCAGATCAATCGCAGTCTGCGGGCCATCCATTCGCTGAAGGGCGATGCCGGCTTTCTGGGGTTCACCCCCCTGCGGACTCTCGCCCATGCGATGGAGTCGCTGCTGGAGGGATATCGCACGGGAGCCGAGCCGGTCCCCACGGCTGTCGTCGAGGCGCTGCTGGTGGCCCGCGACCGGCTGGCCGCCCTCGTGGAAGATCTGGAGCATTGCCACGAGTCCGACCTGGCCCCCATCCTGGCCAGGCTGGATCAGGCGAGCGCGCAGGTGTCCGGTGATGGAGAGCTGAGACTGCCACTCGCTCAAATCGCCCAAGCCACAGGTCCGGGACTGGTCCGGTTTTTTCGCGACGTCGAGTCTGCCGGCGGGGTGCAGAGCCCCCGGCTGGAGGGAGTTCCGGCGCTCGATCAGGACCTGGCGACGGCCGCTGTGGTCTGGCGGGGAGTGTGCGCCAGTTCCGCGGTTTCCGGGGAGCTCGGGCGGCACGTGGGACGGATGCCCGCGGCCCGAGAGGAGAGACCGGCGACGATGGAACTTGAACTGCCTCTGAAGTCGCTCGTCGATGCGAACGGAGGGCTGGTTCGCGGATTCCGTTCCCTGGAGCAGTTGGGAACCTGGACTCCCGATCGTCTCGAATTGGAAATTGACGCACTGATCCATCAGATACCCCATCTGCTGGTTCCGATTCGGGGCCGGCTGCAGACGCAATTGTCCCAACGCGAGGTTTACGACCGTCTGGGGCTGGCAGCCGATCTCCCAACCCCTCCCGTTGTGTCCGCCGCGTTGGTCGACGTCCCGCCTGCCGTCGTGGTTCGCGAACCCGAGCCCGCATCGGCAGCGGCCAGCCTCGCGCCGGTTCCTGCCGCACCACGAGTCGATGCCGGTCTCTCCGCGGCGGTACAGGCTCCGTCCGCCGCATCCACCGTGGTGAGTGGGAATAACTCCGCAGAGAGCGGAACCTCTGCCCAGCAGCGTTCGGCGGCCAGTGAACCCGCCGCGGTTCCTCCTCCCCCGACCGAGCGGCTCACGTCTCTGCGGGTCAATGTCGAACTGCTCGACCGCATGATGACTCTGGTGGGGGAATTGACGCTGGTCCGGAACCAGTCGCTGCTGGCGTTTGCCGGTGAGGAAGGGGGCGCGCGGGCCATCATCCAGCGGCTCAACTCGGTCACCTCCGAGCTGCAGGAAACGGTGCTGCGGACCCGGATGCAGCCGGTGGGCAACCTGTTCGGCAAATTCCCGCGGATGGTGCGCGATCTGGCCCGGCAACTGGGAAAACAGGTTGAAATCGTCACCATTGGCCGGGAGGTGGAACTCGACAAGACGGTGCTCGAGCAACTGTCCGATCCTCTCACCCACCTGCTGCGCAACAGCATCGATCACGGACTCGAGATTCCCGAAGAGCGGGTGGCGCGGGGGAAGCCGGCCCAGGGAACGGTGACCCTGTCGGCCACGCCGGCCGATGGCCAGGTGCTGATCGAGATCCGTGATGACGGCCGGGGGATTGATCCCGATGCGATTCGCAACAAGGCGCTCTCGCAGCGTCTGAAGACCGCGGCGGAACTCGACGCGATGTCGCGCCGCGAGCTGTATTCGCTGATCCTGCTTCCCGGCTTTTCCACCGCCCGCCAGGTGACCGACGTCTCGGGCCGGGGGGTGGGGATGGATGTGGTGAAAACGAACATTGAGCAGCTCGAAGGGTCACTGACGATCGATTCGACCCCCGGGGAAGGAACCTCGATGCTGCTGCGGGTGCCGTTGACACTGGCGATCATCCCCTGCCTGATCGTCGAGGTCGGTGCGGACCGGTTCGCCATTCCGCAGCGCGAGCTGGAAGAGATTGTCTGCCTGCATCCCGGCGGCAAAGGGGCGATCGAACATGCCTTCGACACCGAGGTCTACCGGCTGCGCGACCGGCTGTTGCCGATTGTGCGGTTCCAGGAAGTACTCGACCGGCGGCGACCGTTCGATGCGGCCGCCAAGGCCGGGATCCTGACCCGCCATCCCCCGGCCGAGCGCGACGCCGGACGAATTGAATACATCCTCGTGTTGCGGTCGCGGGGCCGGCGGTTCGGTTTGCTGGTCGACCAGGTTCGGGGGACCCAGGAGGTGGTGGTCAAGCCGATGCATCCGGCGATGAAACGGGTGGGGGTCTTTTCGGGAGCGACCCTGATGGGGGATGGCCAGGTCGCCCTCATCGCGAATGTCGAGGGCATTGTCGATCACTCCAACTGCTTCGTGACCGGGCTGCGATCGGGCGCGGCCGAGACCGTCACCCAGGCGCGCGACCCCCGCGAGGTCCACCGTGTGCTGATTTTCGAGTACGGCCCGCGCGAACAGTTCGCTTTGCCGCTGGTGCAGATCCGCCGGCTGGAACTGATCCAGTCGAGCCAGATCGAGACGATCGGCGACAAGGAATTCATCACGCTGGACGGGGTGGCGACGCGGGTGGTCCGGCTCGATCAGGTGCTGCGGGCCTCGCGTCCCGAGCCGCGCGGGCAGATGTATCTCATTCTGCCGAAGTTCGTCGCCGAGCCGATGGGGATTCTGGTCACCCGGATTATCGACACCGACACACTGGCGATTGAACTGCAACCGGCGGCGGCGGATGAGCCGGGAGTGTTGGGGACGGCCCTGATCCGCGACCGGCTGTCGCTGTTCCTGGACGTGCAAAAGGTGCGTGAGGTGGTGTTTGGGACCAAGCCTCTCTTGGCTGATCCGCAGGAGAATCCGTCGGTCCCCGCCCCGCCCGGACGCCGGGTGCTGCTGATCGACGACACCCCGTTTTTCCGCGAGGTGGTGCGGCGGTACCTCGAAGCGGACGGGATCGAGATCACGACTGCGGTCGACGGAGCCGACGGATTGCAGAAACTGGCCGAAGGCCATTTCGACCTCGTGGTCTGCGATATTGAGATGCCCAATCTGGATGGCTGGGGTTTCGCCCGTGAGGCGCGGGAGCGCGGCTGCCGATTGCCGCTGCTGGCTCTCACCTCGCTCTCGAAGCAGGAGCACGAGGCCCGGGCCCTGGCGACCGGTTTCAGCGAGTTCCAGGAGAAGCTCGATCACGACCAACTGCTGCGGGCCGTGCGACGGCTGCTGCGTGAATCACCCGCCCCTGTTCTGGTGAAAGGACGCCCATGAGTACGCCCCAGCTCTACTGCACGTTTCGTGTCGACCGGCGGCTCTTCGGCGTCCCCATTCGCGACGTCCGCGAAGTGACCACCGAGACCACCTCCACGCGGATTCCGCACGCCCCCCCCGAGGTGGCAGGCTATGTCAACATCCGCGGACACATTCACCTCGCGCTCGACCTGCGACGGCTGCTGGGGCTGCCTCCCGGGACTCCAGGGCAAGACCACCGGCTGGTGCTGTTTCAATCGGGAGTGGGGACTGCATTTGGCGTGCTGGTCGACGAGGTGGGAGACATCGTCACGGTGGAGGAGACCCAATCGGAGGACCTGGCCACCTCGGCCGCCGACCTGTCGGTCGCGGAACGGGCCCATCTGGTCACCCGCCTGTGCAAGCTGCCCGATGAACTTTTGGCGGTGCTCGATCCCCGGCGGTTTCTGCCGCTGGTGGAGCAAGCCCTGACCCAGCATTCGTGAATTCGCGTTCTGAACTGACAACTTCCTCTGCAACCCGCTGACGGTTCGGGACCCGAACCAAGTTTCCGACGAGGTGCCCTCATGAAAAACCTGCGACTGGCCAGCAAGATGCTGGTACTGACCCTGGTCCTCATTTTCACCGTGGTGTGGGTGGCGGTGGTGGCCCTCAACCGGCTGGCCTCCGTGAACGTGCAGGTCAAGAACCTGGTCGAGCAGACGCTGCGGAAGCAGTCGACCGCCTCGCAGGTCCAGATCTCGCTGCTCAGCGCGGTGCGGGCCCAGAAGAACGCGATTCTGGCTCCCGATGATGCCAAGTCGGTCGAGTATGCAAACTTCTCCAAAAAAGATTTCGAAACCGTAAGAACGCAGTATGACAAACTGCGGGAAGTGCTGGCAGGAAACGTCAATGAACGCCAGTCGGCGGTCATTGAGCGTCTGGGACGCGATCTGGAGAATTTCCAGAAGGTCAACCAGGAGACCCTCGACCTGGCGGTACTCAATACGACTCTCAAGGGCATGGCCCTGATCCAGAAATCGGTGCTCCCCGATACGGCCGCCCTGTCGGACCGCCTGCGAGAATGGGGAAAGAAAGCTCCCGCTGAGTCTCACCTCGATGCCATGCTCGACTTGATCGGGCACATCGACAGTCTCCCGCAACTGGCCTTGACCCACTGGGCGGCCAGCAGCCCGGAAGACATGACGGTCATCGAAACCGACACCACCGCCCGGCTGGGAATGATCCAACAGGGACTCGCTGGACTGGACGACTCGGCCACGCTCAGCGAGGCCCGAAACCAACTTTCTCAGATCCGCAACACATTCAAGCAACTGCACCAGTTCTCTCGGACCGACAGCAACAACCGTTCGTCCAATCTGTCACTCAACCAGACCAAGGTCGCAGTCGAGGCCTGCGCCAAGGATCTGGACGAACTCAATCGCCTGCTGGACGAAGAGGCGACGGCCGGGCAGACCTCCACCGAAGAGGCCTACAATCTGGCCCGGTGGTTCATTCTCGGCATGGCCCTGCTGGGGACCCTGATCGGAATGGGGGTCGGCTGGTTCGTGACCCGCTCGGTCACATTGCCCGTGGCCGAGGTTCGCAATCTGGCCCAGTCCATGGCGGCCGGCGACCTGCGGAAGCGGGCTTTGCTCGAACAGCAGGACGAGGTGGGCGAACTCTCCCAAGCGACCAACCTGCTGGCTGACTCGCTCAGCACCATCGTGCATGAGATCCAGAAGGTCTCCACGGGCCTGGCGGGCTCGGCGGGCGATCTCTCGGGGGTCTCGAAGCAGTTGCTCTCCCAAAGCGAGCAGGCCTCGTTGCAGGCGACGAATGTCGCCAGTGCCTCGGAGGAATTGACCGCCAACATCGGCACCATGGCGGCCGCCGCCGAGCAGATGAGTGTCTCGGTCGCGTCGATCAGCTCGGCCAGTGAAGAGATGAGCGTGAACGTCGGCACCATCAGCTCGGCCGCCGAACAGACCTCGAACAACGTCAATGTTGTGTCGTCCGCCGTCGAGGAGATCTCGCGGTCGTTCAGTGATGTGCTGGGGGATGTGCGCGAAGGATCGCGGGTCGCCGGGGAAGCCCGCAAGATGGCCGACTCGGCCACCGAGACCATCCAGCAGCTCAACCAGTCGGGGACCGAGATCAGCAAGGTGACCGAGACGATCAAGATGATCGCCCTGCAGACCAACCTGCTGGCCCTCAACGCCACGATCGAGGCGACCTCGGCGGGGGACGCCGGCAAGGGCTTCGCCGTGGTGGCCCACGAGATCAAGGAGCTCGCCAACCAGAGCGCCAAGGCGGCCGAAGACATCGCCCGCAAGATCGAGGAGGTGCAGAAAGACACCCGGCAGGCGGTGGAGGTGATCCAGAGCGTCTCGCAGATCATCAAGGACATCAATGCCTCGACCGAGCGGATCACCGCTTCGGTGGAGAAACAGACGCAGGCGG
>Ga0315906_10006666_pt1 | contig 14242 bp, 10 predicted proteins | sample LakEriMetagenome_4_FD_203526 | JGI IMG/M metagenome (GOLD analysis project Ga0315906, IMG submission 203526) | Freshwater fungal communities from buoy surface, Lake Erie, Ohio, United States - Buoy 2 MA122 | ecosystem: Environmental > Aquatic > Freshwater > Lake > Lake biofilm | place: USA...
TCCAGCTGACATTTCAGTGGATTGCGATGGCGCAATCACAAATAGAATAGAATCTTTTACATATAACCTAGAATGTGCCAGACAAGCTTTTTATCATGTTACTGGCAGTGGTGCGGTGGATGTTGTGACAATTAGGCCATTTAAAGTAAACGCCCAATTTACGGTTGGAGTTGACGATTATCAATCTAAAAAATTATTTGATTATATTATTGATTCGAATAAAAAAAATATTACTATAACTGTAGGCACATTAGCAACTTTCACTATGGCAAACATGGAATTAATAAGCGAATCTATTAATAGTTCAGCCACAGATGATTTGACGATGACTCTTAATTATCAAGGATTTTTATAATGTCATTTTTTTACGACAGAGATCAAAATGTAACTGGCACCAATATCCCAGCGACTTTGGTTTACAATCCGTCGTATGGAGCCACAGTTTCATTTTCTTCTGAACTAGCGTTGTACAATACCGTTGATAATTATATTTATAGTATGCCAAAAGGTCTTAATCATTTGCAAATGGAGATCACAATGCCATTTGAAAATAGAAAGCAAGAAGAGGCGCGGCAAATTGCTGGGTTTTTTGAAAACTTACAAGGTACAGGTTTTTTCCAGTATACTGATCCAGCACAAATTTACAAACCAATAAACTTATTTGTTTCATCAATTGACAATCAGTTTGTTGAAAATGATATATTTTCACTATCAGTAAGATTACATAGCGATCAAGCTTCTCCAATTTTAGCTTGGGATAATCCATTTCTTACTGGCTCTAATTTAAAAGGAGACTGGTCTTCTGCTGCCGTTGCTTACAAAAAGTACGACGTAGTTAAATATACTGTTGGTAACACCGCAAATTTATATGATTCTTTTTATTATTGCACAGGAGATCATACTAGCGCGTCACCAATAACAAATGGCAAATGGACAAGAGAGTTGGATTTTCAGCCTACATATACAACGCAACTCACTAAAGAAACATCAGTTTTAAAAACTGAATTCCCGTATTCTTTTGCAAAGCGAACAAATTTCGGATCTCATGCAAATGTCTTAAAGAATTTTAAATTAGACTTTAAAGGAATATCAGATGCAGAGACAAGATGCTTGCTACATTTCTTAATAGGTAGGCAAGGATATAGAAAGTTTCAATATAAATTGCCAAAAATATATAATCAATTTAAGTACTTTTTTGCCCCAGAATGGCAGCATACTTTTGTTTATAAAAATGTAAATGATGTGTCAGTGACTTTAGTGGAAGATCCAATCGGAATAAGGAGGGTTTACTAATGCCTAGAGCAATCTCGTATGAAATGGAAATGATGTTCGTAGGCTCAGAGGGAGCCTTCGATCAAACAAAGAATACGGGCCAATATATTTCTCGTATCGACTTCGTTCAAGGTTATGATTTTTCATTTAATGTAGAGCGCCAAGCATTAAAGCAAATTGGTAGTGGCAGTTTCGCTTCAAGGCAAAGTCAGTTAGCCCCAGATGTTGATTTTAATGTTTCTTATCTTTTGAATGATGGGTGGAATGAAAAATATCTTGGATTTGATTTTGTGCAGAATCAAGCCGCAAATCCAATGCAAGCTATTTTTTCCTCAACTGGGGATAGAAACTTTTATGTTTTAATCGCTCAGGATGAAACAAGAGATGCTAACGCATCAACAACAGCGAGTAATTATAATGTTCTAGGCATAGGTAATGCATACATGGTCAATTATGAAATTAGCGTGGCCGTTAATCAGCTAGCCACCGTATCATGCTCTTTTCAAGCTGCAAATGCTAGCGTTCAAAATTATTCAACAAGTACATTTTTGCCAGCCGTTAATACATTTGACAAGGGCCAGATTGCTCAAACAAACAAACGATTTGGCTTGGTATTTTTAGATAACTCAAGATCATCAAGAAATTTAACTGGATTTGCTAAAGTATTTGATAGTGGATGCTCGTATCAAGATTGCCAAATATCGGCAACCCCAACTTATGCAGCCAGTGCATTGAGATTCGGATTTGACTTGGAGAACTTTCAGTCAATGGCGCTCTCTATTCCGATAGAAAGAAAACCATTATATGGCTTTGGCAGCAATCATCCTAAGACTAGAAAAGTCCAAAAGCCAGTTGTTGGAACTTTGAGTGTCAGTTCAATCGTCGATTCCTTTTCCGCTGAAAACTTAGCAACGACATTTGCGGCAGAAGATGTCACAATTAGCGGTTACAACTTTGATATTTTATTCCAAAAAAATAATAATAAAAAGAAGTTTGGAATTAAAATTCAAAATGCCAGATTAGATAGCTACAATATCGGTTCCCAAATAGGGGACAAGTCAGTTATTTCTACTAACTGGTCTTTTGAAATTACTGAAACTACTGGCATTTTATTTTCCGGAGCTTATGGCGAGCCAACACAAAGTGCGATTTATATCAACGAATCTATCAACCCTTAATGTAAATTAAATAGGTATGGCCAAGACAATTCCACAATTAGAAGAGGCATCAGCATTAAGTGCGAAAGACCAATTTTTATTCTATAGCAACACGAAGAAAAAGACCATGCGTGTTTCTAGAGATAACATGCTTGGAAGTCCTGGTGTCGCAGCTTCTATACCTGGAGTTAGCACAGTTGATTCAACTGCTCCAGGTCTGCCGCAAAATTTAGTTCTTACATCTTCTTCGTCAATTCGCAATGATGGCACGGAAGATATTATTATAACTGCCAAAATAACCCCAAATGCAGACGCTGATTTAGAAGGTTATAGCTGGTATATATTAGAAATAGATGTCGCTCCTGTTTTTTCTGGTGGTGTTTTAGTAAGTGGTGGTACATCCGCACAAACTCCAACATATGAAAAATCAGCAAAAAATAATGAAGGTGGCTATGCGGTAAAAGTTTTTCGCGCAGTCAAGGCTAATAAATGGTATTTAGTTAAAGTAGCTGCTGTAGATAAGTCTGGAAATTATTCGTCGTATACAGCCACTAATACTCAAAACGCATACGTTTTAACTACAAAAGATTCAGTACCTCCTAGTCCTCCTATTTTGCATGGTACGAATCATGCGACAAATCCATCCACTGCCGCTATTAAGTCTGTATTTTTAAGATGGACAAATCCAACAGATTCTGATTTAGCTAGAATTGATATATATAGAGCAGACGGTCCAAGTTTTACAACTTATAATAAGATTGGGGGCGCATACGGAACAGCTTGGACAGATTCATCTTCAGTTCAAGGAACTGCATATCGTTATAAATTAAAAGCGGTAGATTACTCAGGCAACGAAAGTGCATTTTCAACTGTTTCTCCAGATCCCGGCGGTGGAATTGATTATGTTCAAATAACTCCTGGTCAGATTGACGCTACCGACGTAAAGGATTTTGCAATCACCGCAACAAAAAGATGGAATAATACAATCGTATTAGAAAACGATGTATGGACAAATACAGATACGTCAACTGGAACAATAAGTTGGAATCAACACGATTTATACTATCAGGGAACAAAATATACAGTGTCGTCGGGCAGTGCTACAGCTACAGTATCAATAGAAGGCCAAAAAACATCTTATGTATATGTAGAGATACCATTGTCAGGATCAGCAATAAATTATCAAGTTTATAATGTTACTACGGCAGGTGGATATCCAACTTTAAACGATAATAATAGAAAATTCATGATAGCCACAAATGTAAATGGCATTCATGATCTTGCTTGGAACGCAATGGCTAATGCTATTATTGGCAGCGCATGGATTCAGGCGGCATCAATAACAACCGCTCAAATAAAAGAATTAAGCGCAGATAAAATTACAGCTGGGATAATAGATTCTGATATAATTACTTTAGGAGAATCGGGAGCGTCTCAAGGAATAATCAAAAGCAGTGGGGCAACTTCGGCCACTGTTGGAACTGGATTTTGGATTCAAGGTGGAGCGTCTCCAGTATTTGCAATTGGAAATCTAGCTGGCGCACCATCAATGAGATTTGCTTCAGGAGCATTGACTGTAAAAGGCACAATACAAGCAAATGACGGATTTTTTGGTACTGTTGCTACCAATGGAGTTGTAATAGACAGCAGTGGATTGTCGATAGTTGGAGATTCAACTAATGCTGGTAACAACGCCAGATTAAGAGCAAATTTAGAGTGGAATAACACCAATTCAGTATTTAATACTGGCGTAAGTGGGTTTTATTTAGGTAAGGCTGGTACTTCTGGTGGATCTCCAGTTTATCGATTTTTTATTGGAGATACAGGAAGCGACGGATTAGGCGCTGGGGCAAATAATCTATATTGGAACGGTACTTCATTAATTATTAATGGAAGCCTTGGTGGAAATATAAGATCTGGAACAACGGTTGGAACCGCTGGAGATAATACATATGGATTAACAATCCAATCGGGATTTGGATTGAGATATCATACAAATGCTGGAGTTTTAACAATAACAGGAGGCACCGCTAATGGTGCCGTAAATGCAGCGCAAATAGATCTTGCTGGAAATTCTTACGCTAATGTTAACAGAGGAGCTTTAGTTCTATCAGCTGGATATGTAGATCCTTGGCCAAACAGTCCTTCGGACATAAATAGTGGCGCGATTCATTTCAGAACAAAAAATGAATTAGTTGGACTTTGGCGTTCAAATAAAACATTTGAAATATATAGTGACGTTTCAATTCAAACTAATCTTTATGTTGGAAACGCAGATCCAGCACAAGCTCCGTTTAAAGTAGTAAGTGGGGTTATTACCGCAACTGGGGCTAACATAAATGGAGCGGTGATTAATGGAGCTTCTACCATAGGAGGCAGAACAGCTTCCACAATTGCTGGAGCGATAAATGCTAGCGGCGATTTTGTAAACGATATAATTAACGCAAGATTCGATACTGAAAATGCAGATATTTTAGCTGAATTTTCTTTTGGAGCTTCTGGGGCATTACAAATTGGATCTTATGTAAATGGTGTTTCTGGAGATATTAGAATTTCTCCAAATGGTATAACTGCTAGAAATTCTTCTGGAGCCACAACATTTACTTTAAATGGAACAACTGGTGCAGCAACTTTTGGAGGAGAGTTGTCGGCTCCAACTGGAAACATTGGTGGTTGGACAATAAATGCAAGTTCAATTAGCGGAGGGTCAGTAACTATAGACTCTGTTGGAAATATAAGAGCCGGTAAGGTAACTTATGCAGATGCTAATTCTGGATTTTGGCTAGGCAAAGATACAGCAGACGCTAATAAAATAAAATTCTTTATAGGTTCGTCTACAGAAAATTTAAAATGGGATGGCACTGATCTTTCAATTACTGGTTCTATTAGCGCTAATGGTGGAGATATCGCTGGCTGGATTATTGGAGCGGACAATTTGTCTAAAAATAATGTTACAATATCTAGTACTGGGTTTATAAATTTAGGAACTGGTAACGACATTGTAAAATTAAGTTCAGTTGATACTACTTATAGAATTTGGGTTGGAGATGCGACTGCTGCAAGCGCTCCTTTCAGAGTAAGTAAAACTGGAGTTGTCACTGCAAATGGCGCAGTTTTAGATTCAAGCTCTTCTATCGGAGGAAGAACTGGCACAACAATATCTGGAACTATCAATAGTAGTGGAGATATTACTACAACTAGTTTTAACACTTCTACAAGACAAATACTTGAAACTTTTCAATTCCCAACGGATGATTACGATGGAGCGCTAAAAGCTGGCAATATTGTTTGGAACAGCGGAAGTGGAGCGATTTCTTCTGGAAGCGGAGTAGTAATTTATCGTGGAGGTATAGTTGGGGCTACAAATGGTGCGGTTAAATTTAGTATAGACGCATCTGGAAATGCGACATTTGCAGGACAACTTTCTGCTCCAACTGGAAATATTGGTGGCTGGACAATCGGAGCTAGCTCATTGTATGGAGGAAGTTCTACTTCTAGAGTTGGCCTTGAAGTAGATGCGGTATCTGGAAATGTAGCAATTTATGCAGGAAGTGAAACAAAGGCAACGGCGCCGTTTAGAGTCACAAATACAGGAAATGTTACTGCAACATCTGGAACAGTTGGTGGTTGGACATTATCATCAAACGCTTTAAATGGTGGATCTACGTCAACAACAGTAGGGCTAGAAGTCGATTCAACTTCTGGCAATATTGCAATTTATGCTGGAGGTGCTACAAAGGCTACTGCTCCATTTAGAGTGTCAAATACAGGAGCATTAACCTGCACAAATGTTACGTTAACTGGATATATAATTGCAACATCTGGATTTATAGGAACAGCTGCTAACGGATTTGTTTTGGAATCAAATTATTTTTACAGAGGCAAGGCCAGTTTAAATGCTGCTGAAGCTGGAGTATATATTGGTACAGATGGTATTTCATTGGGATTGGCTACTACATTTAAAGTTACAAGTGCTGGAGCTTTAACAGCTACAAGTGCAACTATTACTGGCGCAATTACTGCAACATCTGGATTTATAGGTAATGGTGCTAATGGATTTGCAATAAATAATACTTATATTGGAAATGGAAAAGCTACTCTTAGCGATGCAAATGCTGGAGTTTATGTAGGAACAGACGGAATTGCGTTAGGTGCAAATTCTTTGTTTAAAGTTACAAGTGCAGGGGCATTAACGGCAACTTCTGGAACTATTGGTGGCTGGACACTAGCTGCATCAAAATTAAGTGCAGGAAATATTGAAATAGACGCAACAGCAGGTGCGCAAAAAATTCAAGCTGGCCCAAGCGCGGCGAATTATGTTAGAATTTCTAGCGAAGGAATAATTGGGGTTGATTCAGTTTTGGGCACGGTATTTAATTTGCCAACAAATGGTTCCGCCCCAACCTTCTCAAGTGGAGAAATAACAAAAACTAGATTTACAATACAAGAATCTGCTGTAATTGAAACTTCAAGCACGGCAGGTATTGCGCCAACTTTAGCTGGTGGAGTTAGAATAAACAGTGCAGGTATAAAAGGATTTAAATCTGGTGACGCTAATCCAGTATTTTTCCTAGATGCAACAAATGGAGATATAACGGCTAAAGGAGGCGAAATTGCAGGTTGGACAATAGCGTCGGCAACACTTTCAAAAAATAACGTAACAATAGATTCCGCAGGTAATATTAGATCTGGCCAAACGGCATACAATACAAGTTCTGGATTTTGGATAGGAAACGACTCTGGAACTCCAAAATTTTCATTAGGAAATCCAGCTGGGAATTACTTAACTTGGGATGGGTCAGCGCTGACAATTAAAGGATCAATTACTTTAGTTAATTCAATTCCATCAACAAGTGTTTCTGGACTCGGTGCTTTGGCGACACAAAGCTCCGTTTCATATGGAAATATAACTGGCACAAAACCGCCAGAAAATGCAGATGTAACATTAACAGCAATACAAGGAAGTTTAACTTTAACTGGAGGGGGTCTGGTTTTATCTAGCGGAGGAGCTTCTATTCGTGGAGGACAAACGGCATATAATACTGGGACGGGATTTTGGCTCGGAGATGTTGGATCTGGAACAACAAAATTTTCACTAGGAAACCCAAGCGGTTCATATTTAACTTGGGATGGATCGGCGTTAACAATTAAAGGCGCAATAAATGCGACATCTCTTACATTAACAGGAGCAACGGTTCCAGCAGCAAGCGTAACTGGTTTAGCTGCTGTCGCTACCTCTGGTTCTGCAAATGATGTTGGACTTGGTAACGTACAAAATCTTAATGCTGCCGCTCAAACAACAACTGGATTACAGTCTACAATATCAATTAATAGTGGCGGTATATCGATGGGTAGTGGTGGTTTTGTCAGGGGCGGAATAGATTGGATCACCGCTAGTAACAATTTTACCGCGAGTTCGAGTGGATTTTTCTTGGGTTATACTACTGCTACTGCTCCAACAGCTAGTGCATATAGATTTTTTATAGGTTCAACTGGAACTACTGGTACAGGCGGAACAAACTATTTATACTGGGATGGAACAGTTTTAAAAATTGGAGGCAATATTGTTGGAGGAACTACGGTTGGAACAGATTCATCAAGCAGTGGCTTAATTATAAATTCTACGCTGGGAATAAGAAAAGGAAACAAAACTGGTACATTAACAATAACTGGAGGAGATGGTAATGGAATTTCCGCTGGAGCGCAAATTGATTTTGGAGGAAATGAATTAGCTGATGGTAGCAAAGGCACTTTAATATTGCAAGGTGGATCTGTTGGAGGTTCTTTAAGTAATGGTAGAATAGAATTTAGAACGAATGTCGGAGATAGTAATGGTATTATAGGGTCTATAAGAGCAGCTATCAGAACTGATGGTCAATTTATTGTTTATAAAAATACTGTTTGGAACGGATCAGTAAATGTCTATACAACTGGTGCTGGATGCGCTGAATTTCAAGCCAACGTAGGAGTAGGAAGAAGTTTTGAGACAATTGATGGCTCTGGAAATACTTCTGGTAAACTGCACGTTCAAACAGAAATAGCTTTGTATGGCAGCGGCAATGCTCAAAAAGTAATTTTGTCAAAAAATGGCACTGATTCAAACGAGGGTATCATTTATATTAAAAATAACGCAGGAACAACAAAAGTAACATTAAGTGCTGCAAGTGGAGATGTTGCCGCCGATTCATTTACAACATCTTCTTCTAGAAAATTTAAAACAAAAATAAAACCTTTGAATACTGGCATGGAAATGATTGAAAAATTAAAACCTGTTTCATTCAAAAGAAAAGGCAAGAATGGTAAGAATGATATTGGTCTTATTGCCGAAGAGGTTGATGAAATTATTCCGGTTATTGTAAAACACAATAATAAAAACGAAGCCGAAGGCTTGGATTATTCTAAACTTACCGTTGTTCTTATAAACGCTGTCAAAGAGCTTTCCGCTGAAGTCAAAGAACTTAAAAAGAAGCTGAAAGATGCCAACACAAACTAAATTTATTTGTCCAAGCGGGGGAGTAAATGTAGATCTAAGTGGAATATTCGCGGATCTTGACGGAGGAACTTCATACGGCACAGCAACTAAATTCAAAGTTGGATCTGTTGATTTAACTGGATATTTTCATGCTTCAACAAGTGTTGATGATAGGCCAAGTTTTAATACTGGATATAAAATTGGCGCAAATGATCTTTCTACTATTTTTAGAAGAAGAGGCTTTGTTGGCATAAATATAACGACGCAGCCGACAAATCAAGTTGTAGTTAATAATTCCACGGCAACATTTTCTATCGCCGCTACGGCTGCTGGAACTCCAACTTATCAATGGTACAAAAATACTATATTGATATCTGGGGCAACATCAACAACTTATACAACTGCGGCTTTAACTACAGCGAATGATACAGATGCCTATTTTTGCAGGGTAAGTTATAGCGGCTCTTCTGTTGATAGTAATTCTGTAAATACAAGAATAAAGCCTTACATAGTATCTCATCCATCTGCTCTATATGTTAATGATGGAGTTGGGCCATACGCTCTGCAAACAACAGCTGGTGGTAGTCAAGTTTTATATTTTAGTTGGTATAGAAATGGAGTACAAAGAAATGCACCAAGACCCGGAAATTTGCTTACGACGCAAGATCAAGATGTTTTAAATCCAGTTAACTCCACAAATACTGGAAATTATTATTGTAAAGTGACAAGCGATTACGATGCAGTTGGAGTTAACACAAACACAGTTTCTGTTTCAATTATTCCTCCGATTGTTACAATATCTTCTTTTGGAAATCAAACTCAATTTAACGAAGGAAATACCGTGCAGTTTTCTAGTTCTATTAGTCAAGGAACCAATATAACTTATCAATGGTATAAAAATAACAATATTATTTCTGGAGCCACATCTTCAACTTACAATTTTGCAATTTCTGCATCTAATGTTGGCACTTATAAAGTTAGAGCGACTAACGGTGGCGGTTTTGATGATTCAAACGAAATTGCAATTTCTATTATTGCTCCAGTTGTAACTGTAACAAGTAGTCAATTTATATACAACAATGGAAATTCTGTATCGTTAACTTCATCATTATCGCAAGGAACTAATGTAAGTTATCAATGGTACGGACCAGCGGGCTTAATTAATGGAGCTACAAGTCCTGATTATGTATTTACGATGAGCGCTTCTACATATGGAAACTATTATGTAAGAGCAACTAATGCTGGTGGGTTTGACGATTCAAATACTGTTACTGTTTACATGAATCCATTGATTACAAGTAACCCAAGCAATCAAACTCAAAATTCTGGTTTAACTACTACATTTAGCGTAACAGCGGTTGGATCTCCAACGCTTTCTTATCAATGGTATAAGAATAGCGGTTTAATAAGCGGAGCTACAAGTAGTTCTTACACAACTCCTACATTAACTTCCAGCGATAATGGCAACACATATTATTGTGTTGTTTCAAGCAGTGTTTCGGGAACAACATCTGATACTTCTAATAGCGCAACGTTAACAGTTAATTATGCACCGACAATAGGAACTACAAAATTTGATTCAACAACGCTAACAGTTAATGAGCAATTATTTAATATAAATAATGGTTCATCGTTTACATTAGCAATAGAAAATGTTGATAATGGGAATCCAGATGGAAGTGGAAGCTGGTATAAATGGAATGGATCAACTTATGATTCTCTTAGTGAGGGCGCTTATTCATATACATTAACTCAAAATAATAATAGCGACGATTATTATAGATACGAATTAACAAATAGCGTTGGAACTGCTTACTCTCTTGAAATAAGAGTTATTACGAGTTAATATTCTACTTTAACTCTGCTTGATTCGTAACTTTTCTTCATTGTCAAAGACGGATGCTTTTTACCTTTTGTCTTTTTAGAATAGTCGCTTAAAAACTTTTCTTTTACAGGGTCTTGGCCACCATGTTCTTTTGCGCGTCTTTCGCTCAATTCGTTGCTCTTGTCTAATAGGTCGCCATATGTACCTTTCTTATTCTTTGTGGCGTCGATGAATGCTACTGGGTTATTAGCGTCTATTTGTGAGTCTACGGCAGCATTAGGTACTTGGAATACCCTTTTCCATTCAAGCCCATTTTCGTCGATATATGAATGCTTCTCGTTCATTCCTTGAAGCACATCGATTAATTCTCCGGTCTCTGGGTTCTCGTAGGTATAAAGTGGCATATTTTATATTAACAAAAAAGCCGCTTTTTCAAGCGGCTTTAGTGTTATTCAATTTTTATTGACCTTGGTTTAGTTGATTGCTTGTACGGAATTTTAACCTTGAGTTCGCCGTCCTGCATAGCAGCAGTGGCTTTTGTCAAATCAAACGAATCGCAAACGTCATAGGTTTCTTCATATTTATCATTGCCCTTTTTAGCTTCAATTTTAAATGAAGAGTTCGATTCGGTATAAGTTATATTAACATTATTTTTAGAAAAGCCAGCAAGAGCTACTACTACCTCTGCGCCCTCGTCTGTAATGGCGGGAGAAGAATAGTTCCTGAGACGGAAGTTTCGAGAAGAATTAGTTGTATAAGTTAATGTTGTATACATAGGTTAATGGATTAGGCTTATTAAATAGCAACTGATATGCCAACCCTCTTACGAGGGAGAACCTTCATAAACCGTTGATAATACGCGACAAATGTTATCAACTGTATTTTTATATGTGAACTTTTGTCCCAGTTCAATACCTGCGGTGTTTACGATATTATTCTCCGCAAGATTTGCGGCTTTTTCGATTGCTTGAATAGCCTCGTCTTCATTGAAATCATAAATACTACCCTGATTAAAATCAGATCCTCTCTTGAAAAAGATGCCATCATAAGCTTCAGTCTTTCCAGATGGGTTTACCAAAATAGAGTTATCTTGAGTAGCCCAATCAAGATGGCTTGTAGCATTTAAGACGACACTCCATTTGCCAAGGCATGTAGCATTAAAAGCTGGCAAGCCCCAACCTTCCGCACCAGAAAGACCGCTCAAATCAACATCGACTGAATTTAAGATATCGTTGACTTCAGAATTAGTCGCGACATAAGGAAGAATATTGATATTAGCAGCTAATGACTTATAGCCAATCAAAAGCTTCTTCATCAAATCTTTGTCCAAAAACGGATTCAGGATGCAGCAGGACAATTGATACTTTGGATTGTTTCCAAATTTCTTTGCCCACAGTTTAATAATCTTGTCCGTATGCTTGCGCTTTTCAAATTTACCCATTAAAAGGAAATGAATTTTTCCTTCCAAATATTTTTTATTTGTCTTCACAAAGTCTTGATCAAATCCAAGCGGGACATTAAAAACATTTTCGCAGCCATTAAACTCAAAACTTCTTTTGGCATATTGGCTGGAAAAGATTGTTGCATCCTGAAGTTTAACTATTGATTTCTCAATAGCCGTTGGTTCATCAAGTTCATAAAAACTAAACAGAACTTGATTTCTAGTGAGCCTCTTCTCGGCTCCATTAATATGCCAAAGCTTCAAATTAATAGCATCTTTAGTCAGATTAGAATATCTGTTGTCAATAAGTGATTTGATCCACTTATGGAAATCAGTGTCGCCTTTATTAAAGGCGCTCAAATCTGGATTACTTACAGGAAAGTAAGTAATTTTAAAGCTGCTATTTTCTTGGGAAAGCTTATAAAATTCGCGAAGAATATTATAAGAAACGTTTCCAAAGGAAACTTGATTTAATGGAGCCTCAAAGATAATCTTCATTAGATTGGAATCTCGTCGTCTTCCTGTTGCGCGGCTTGCTTTGGCGCGGCCTTAGCGTAAGTTTTGGCTGCTGGCTTTGCTGCGCGAGGCGCTGGATTTTCAGGTTCGTCAGAAGTTGCCCCATCCTTTTTCTTGCCACCAAGAAAGCCTACACGTTCAGCGACAACAAGAGTCTTTGTCATCTTCTTGCCATCCTTCTCCCAAGAGTCTTGCTTGAGGCGTCCAACAACAGAAACTGAACTGCCCTTCTTAACATAATTGCCGACGAACTCGGCTTGCTTTTCCCAAGTATCGACATCGATGTAAACAACATCCTTATCGTTAATTGGGTTATTGACTGCCAAGCGAAAGGTTGCTACTGCCTTACCGCTGTTTGTGTTGCGCGACTCTGGATCGGCAACTACATTTCCTGCTAGAACTACTGAGTTAATCATATTTTTTTTGATAGGTTTTCTTCAACTTTTTGAAAGCTGAATTGTGGATATTAATACATCCTTGAATGGATAAGTCAAGTTCTTTTGCGATTTTTCTCCAAGGCGTGAGCTTTTTCTTTCCGTTCAAATATCTCATTCTAAAAATCTTTGCGACACGTTTATCGTCAAAAGATTCGATGTAAGAAAATATTTCATTTAAAATTTTATTTTCGCCCTCTTCTTCAACTTCATTGCTTTCGAATACGCAATCAAAATTCTCATCCATTTGTTGATGGCGTCTTTTGTTTGACGAATTAAGACAAAGCCATCGTGTGCAATTACCAAGATATGTTGAAAACTTTATATTGCGTTTTTCATCGTAAGATTGAATCGCATCGTATATATGGGACTCTTTGCTATTTAGCAAATCATGGAAGTTATCAACTGTTGTTTCTCTTGGCGCATAGCTATGAATCATTTGAAGATAAATGCCAGAGTGACGGTTAACGATTTCCTTGAAGCAGAAACTGTCGCCATTTGACCTTACCTCTTCGATAAGCTCAATATCGTCCATTTGCTCTGGCATTAATCTCATGATCCGGTCCTTTCGCCAAAGCCAGCCAATCCTCTATCCGATTCCTCAAGCGATTCTGTTTGGTGAGCAGAGAATGTAAACATTGGCATAAATATTAATTGACCAATCTTATCTCCCTTTTGATAAATTAAAGAATTCTTTGAAAACTTTTTTCCCAAAAATCTAAATCTGAGCTTTATAGTATTTCTGTAACCAGCATCGATAACTCCAACAGAATTTGCTAAAGCTAATTCGTATTTGCTAATGCTGGAACGAGGAAACAGAAGTGTGTAAAATCCATTTGTTGGCTGGATTACAACTCCAGTATCATATTCGATATATAAAATATTCTTTTTCTTCTCGTCTGAAAATATAATTTGCGGATCAGATGAAGCGATCAAGTCCCAACCAGCATCGCCCTTGGCTGGAGCGATCAAGTTGTTCTCAAATCCATTTTTTAAAACTTTGAATGATGTTTGATCCATAAGTTGAATTTCGCACAGATCTTAAAACTTGTCAATCCGTTTTCAACAAAATGCGCAAAGCGCAATAAAAATACGAAGTATTTTTATTAAACGAAGGGGGGTGGG
>Ga0315906_10006669_pt1 | contig 14238 bp, 16 predicted proteins | sample LakEriMetagenome_4_FD_203526 | JGI IMG/M metagenome (GOLD analysis project Ga0315906, IMG submission 203526) | Freshwater fungal communities from buoy surface, Lake Erie, Ohio, United States - Buoy 2 MA122 | ecosystem: Environmental > Aquatic > Freshwater > Lake > Lake biofilm | place: USA...
ACGAAACCAAGGAAACAAAAAATGGACCAATCACTAATAGAGGGATTAACAGCATACAGCTATTCTATGACCAAAATAGATATTATATCATGAACGTATTTTGGTGTGCAGAAAGCCTGGGTTTTATTTTACCATCCGTTAATGTAAAATAATTTATTGCTTTATAAAAGGCAGTTTAATCACAGAAGGATATAGTTTAGAATGGTGAATTTTATTCTCCACTACTACACCTTTAGACTCATCGTAGTTATTGCCACCAGTGTTTAGGTTACGATCGAATCTTGGGAAATTACTACTAGAAATTTCGATACGTATTTTATGACCTGCTGCAAAATAATTACTTGTGACCATCGGCGTTAAATCTACTTTATAAACTTTATTCTTTTCCATGAATACTTCCTTATCATAACCTTCTCTGTAACGAAGACGTTGAATTGTTTCATCTAAATTATACGCCTTACCGTCTGGGTATACATCAATTAATTTAATAGTCACATCGGTATCTAAACCAGTTGAAGAAACAAAGAGGGTAGACTCAATAAAGCCTGAGATCTCAACACCTTCTGCTAATTGCTCTGATGTATAAACTAAAATATCGTTTCTTAATTCCATTTGTGATTGGTCAAAACTTCCTCCCTGAACCGCATTACCAGTACAGCAAACATTGCCTCCTAATGAACTTACTGGATTCATTGGATCATAAGTAAATGCATCGGGCATATCTTTTGCAGGAGTCGTTAAAGATAATTTACCATCTCCATTGCGTGTATTGGCTTTGCCCGCACTCGCTAAATAGAAATTTTTTATTTCTGTATTCGGTAAAGGGAAAGAAGTGGCTTGTTGCCATTTATTAGATCCCATTGTGTAGTAACGAACGCGAGGCTGTGTTGATTTAAAATCGTTTTGCTCACCCTTCAATAACATATCAAACCAACCCCATGTTAACTCATCATAGTTTAATCTAGCATCACCCACGCTTCTTTCACCTACGATGGTATTTTCTACAGCACGCTTATAGGAGCAGTGTAAAACAGGAGCAATCACTAGGTATTGATTGTCGGCAATACTTTTTGATTTAGCTGAATTTCTTACGTGATTGTATAAAGCAATATTTGGTGCAGAGGATACATCGTACCAGCTTACGAACCAATATGCAGGCACTTCCATAGGCATATTATCATGGTACAATCCACCTTTGAACCAAGCTGGATCATTTGGTTTTCTTACTGCCATTTTTTCGTACACACCATCCGCACCTTGTGCATTTTTGATGATGTCTTGCACTGGTAAATGTTTTAAGCCTTGTGCCCAATCCACTCTTGGCATCTCAGGACCCATGTCATAAAACTTTTGAATTCTTTGCAAGTCCTTTTGTTCAATACCTACTGGAAGTCTAGGTCCCATTTTATCGTGTTGCGTTCCATATAACCAAGGCGTGAATAACATCTGTTGTGCACCACCTCTGTACCAGTTACCTTGTTCCATAAATTTACCCACTCTACCAATACCAGCTCCAAACCCTTGAGCAACCATAGCAGCTAATGCAGGATGGTTTTGAGAAGCTACAGCCATCTGCCATTCAGCGGTAGAAGAGCAACCAATCAAACCAACTTTTCCATTACTCCATTTTTGTTGACTCATCCACTCAAGTGCATCATAACCATCTGTAATTGGGGTACCTAAAATATCCCATTCACCTTCGGAGAAAAATCTTCCACGCTCATTTTGTACTACATAAGCGTAACCGCGACTCACTGCTTGGTAGGCTTCTTCTAAAGTACGGGTAGTCATTTTACCATCCACCCAAGTATTAAAATTATAAGGTGTACGAGAAAATACGATTGGATACTTGCCTTCACCTTTTGGACGATAAATATCTGTTGCAAGGCGGATGCCATCACGCATAGGCATCATTACTTTTTGATCGATCACTGCAATCGAGTCAAGCTTTCGATAAATTAAGGCGGTGTCTTGTGCAATAACAGATGTTGTAGTTGTAAACAAGCCAAAGGCAAGTATAAATTTTTTCATAAAAGATACATTAAGTATAATTCAATATACAAAATTTTCTTCTATATAATAAATCAAATCCCCCCTTGTTATTTTATTTTTTTAGTCATTGTAGCTACACGCTTGCCAAGTGAAAATCCTTTTTGTAAAAATATTTTATCTAATTGTGCAGTTTTGAAAACACCTTCATTTGTAATTGCAGAAGCACCAAAGGCAGATGTCCAGTCATCTCCTCCTACTATAATCATTCCAAAAACCAACATAGATTGTAGTATGTTCAACTGTGCCAGCTCCTCTCCAGCAGAGATACCACCTGCTGTGACAAAAGCTGCTCCAATTTTATCTTTTAATGGATTGCCTTCAAATGGCCAAGTGCTCATAAATTGAACTAGTTCGGGTGCGAGGTTTGCATTGTAAACGGGGCTGCCTACAATAATGGCATCAGCATCTAATAAATCCTTTGTGGTGGTTTGATCTATCCTTTTAAGTTTAACCTGAACGCCTGGTATAGATTGAGCACCTTTTGCCACTTCCTCCGCCAAGGATTGCGTATGCGCTGTCTTACTATAATAGGTAATTAGAATATGCTGTGCTTGCGTATTGATTGAAAAAAGCAATAGCGCCAAACTAAGTTTAAAGAATTTCACTTATAAATTATTTATTCAAATTTAATTCAATTTTTTAGTTTTCACAATTCCATTCATTCTACTATAATTACATAGGTTTATTTGTTCCTTTTTACGATTTTGGAACATTATTCCTTGTTTTTAATGCATTTTTTGAATGGTTACAATTTAAATTCATGTTTCATTTAAAAACTCAAATTATGAAAAAAGTATTTTTAGGATTGCTTGTCATAGCATCATTTGCTGCTTGTAAGAGTACTGAAACAAAGCCAACAGAAACCGTTGAGGCTTCATCAGAAAAAGTCGAACACCTATACAAGCCAACTTATACTGATAACTTTAAGATTGGGGATCAAACGAATGTTTTATTAGCTGAGCAATTTCATAAATTAATTTTTGAGAAAGATTTTAAAGCTGTTGCAGAGATGATGTCAGATACAGCAACTTATAACGTTGAAGACGGTACTACTTTGAAAGGGAAGGCTGCAATTATGGAATTTGTGGAAAAAAGCTTAGGCGCTGTAAGTATAACAAACTACAAAATAGCTGCAATTATGCCTGTAGTTGGAGAAAATGGGCATCAGTGGGTAGACATTTGGGATGAGGGTGATGTAGTAATGCCTGATGGTAAAACACAAAAATACCAATGGATGGATGCATTTAGATTTGAAGGTGGAAAAATCGTACACTTTGTAGGATTTGGTAAGGCCGTGAAATAATACTGTCTTTAAGTAGCGTTTAAGTATAGAAAAATACAAAAAAGGCCCCTAAAATTAGGGGCCTTTTTTTATGCTTAAACTAGTCTTCTACTTCAACGATCATCTCAATTTCTACAGCCATATTTAATGGTAGTGATGCCATCCCAACTGCCGACCTTGCATGTTTTCCTTTTTCACCAAATACCGCCACCATTAAGTCAGAAAAACCATTGATCACTTTTGGCTGATCCGTAAAGCTTTCGGTACTATTTACCATACCCAATACTTTTACAATTCTTTTGACCTTATTTAAATCTCCAATAGCATTTTTCAAATTTGCAATCATGTTGATCCCAGTAATTCTAGCTGCTTCACGGCCTTGTTCGATTGTCATATCTTTCCCCAATTTTCCTCTTACATAACCTTCATCTTCTACCGCTGGGCCTGATCCAGAAAAATAGATCAAGTTGCCTGTTTTAACATAGTTGACATAATTCGCAATAGGAGTCGATTGTTTTGGAAGGGTGATACCAAGTGCTTTTAAATTTTCTTCTGGGCTTTGTGCTTGACTGTAGCTATTTAAGAAAAGAAAAGCCAATAGGGTATAATATTTTTTCATTGTATAAACTTAGAGATTAATATTCAATTCTAATTGCACTCAAACATTATATTTTTTGCACAACTTCAAATATCGATCATATTAAACTTGGCCAACAACTTTTTGTTCCATTTTTACGTTTTGGAACAAATTTGAATCTACATCACAAGCAAGTTTAGTTAAAATTTCTTTATTTTAAAGCAATCTAAATCAAACCAATATAATGAATACAGTTATTAGGATCCTATGTCTAGTTGTTGTTAGTTTTAACACAACTTTTGCTCAAGGCCCGAACGTCGACTTTTCTAAGAAGCCACCAAATTTGGATTCTTTGTTCCCGAAAATAGCTGCAGAAAAAAATGATAGCGCCCGTTACTATTTGACCATGACGGCTTTAACTATTTCGGAGACTAATCCGGTGGAGGATATGCATAATTCCGAAAAAATCCTTTTATATGGCCAAAAGAACAATGATTTAATATGTCAGGGTTTAGGGTATTCTTGTCTTAGTTATGATTATATCGCTTTTGGAGACCAGGTGAAAAGTTTGAAATATGGAATTTTGGCGAATCAGGTAGCGGAAAAAGCCAATGATAACAGATTAAAAACATTTGGAAAAGGGATGTTAGCACTTTCCTATTTGACAATGGGGGATTTTGAAAAAGCGGTCTCTTATAACAAAGCTGCAATGGAAGCAGGGACAAAGTACACTCCAGATATTATTTACGTATGTGTTGTGAACGATATGGGTACTATTTATTTAGCAATGAATAAGGTGGATTCGGCATTAATTTATACCCAACAAGCCTATGAATTGGCAATAAAAACCGGAATTAATTATTGGTTAACATCTACTTATTTACAATTTGGTAGTATACACCAAGCTTTGAATAATCCAGCTTTAGCTTTAAATTATTGGAACTTAGCTTTGAATGAAGCTAAAAGAATTAACTCTCCTAAATTCGAAAGCATCGCTTATAACGCCATCTCAAAATTTTACTTCACAAATAATCAAATTGATTCTGCAAAACTCTATGCATCCAAAGCGATTGCTAGTGTAAGAAATACTGCATTTAATACTTTGAATGTAGAGCCTGCTAAATTATTATTAAATATTTACCGTGATATAAATATTGATAGTGCATTCAAGTATTCTGAAATTTACAGAGCAGCAAATGATAGTTTATATAATATCAAAGCACTTCAACAAGCACAGTTAATGTCTGTAGAGGAAGAATCTCGTCAAGAACAATTAGCATTGGAAGAAGAACAGGCGAATGAAACACGTAAAATGAATCTAGAATACACTTTTATTGCAATAGGCATCATAAGCTTCTTTATGCTCTTTATTTTATTTAGCAGAAAGCATATCACTAATACTAAAGTCATTCAATTTTTAAGTGTAGTTTCTTTATTAATAGTATTTGAATTTTTGAATCTTTTAATACATCCAATTTTAGAAAAAGTCACACACCATTCACCATTTCTAATGTTATTAAGTTTGGTTGCATTAGCTGCATTACTTATCCCAATGCATCATAAGCTAGAGCATTGGGCTGTAAACAAGTTAATTGAAAAGAATAAAGCAACAAGATTGGCTGCTGCAAAGAAAACGATCGATGAATTAGAAAAGAACGTTTAGTTTTTATAAGTTTAAATCAAATTATTATACGCATCCTGATTTCTGCTTTTACCTTTAATAAGTACTTGTTCTTTTGGATAAATGTTAAACGAAAGTCCATTTAATGCAAGTTGATGCTTACGAAAGGAGACAGTTTGTTTTAAACACTTTACATTGGATATCGAAGTAGAGGGCATGTTACTACACCCACTTCAATTATGAAAGATAGTGCCCGTGTAGCTCTATTAAAAAGTCTATTTATTAAGCAATTATTGGGGTTTGGCTTCTGTATAAGCTAGGATTCTACGTGACTGCTCTAATAATGGTTGAATAAAACTTTGATTATCGTATGATTCAAGTAATATAGCAGTTGTAACAACAGACATGTAGTCAATCATGTCAAAAGATTCTTGATGGTTGAGTTTTCTAATTGATAAATAAGGGTTTTCGATATTTTTTTTACCATTTAGAAAACCTGTGACAACTTTGTAATTATCTTCTGGACGGTCATACAATGTAATAAAATGTTTTTGGTTGATGGGCTCATAAAAATCATACATGTGTTGTAAAAATCTTTGTCTTCTAAATGCCAATTTTGAAAGCTGGATTTCATACACCGTAAATTTGTAGAGGAATTAAAAGAGTATGAAATCCAATTTTGAAAGCTGGATTTCATACTCTTTTAATTCCTCTACAAATTTACGGTCTGAAAAGAAACGAAGTGATCCGGTACTAATTAGCTGCTTATAGGTTTCTTGACGCGGTTCCCAAGCACTTTTACCTGACAAAATAGAATTATATTTTTGTATTGCAGGAATCTCTTCTTGCCAATTTCCTTTTTTATAAATAACAAGGAGACTATCATAATATTGTCTCCTTGATTTGTTTTGAAAATCAAGTTTTGATAATTGTAAAGAATCAAAAATAATATCCTTTCTAATATCTTGGATAAACTGTTCTTCTCTCATTTTTTCAACATAGTGCTCTCTATAATTTTCTACAAAAAAACCAAGTGTCACAGCTGCAAATAACATTACAAATTCGATAATGTATTCAGACCATTTCTTTTTATGTGTTGGGTGGTGTGGGTGATGTACTTCCATATTTGAATATTATAGTTGAAAATAAGATAATGTTTCCAATTCTACCCCTTCAACTCCATTCAACTTTGTTTTCACTCTAAAAACATGGAACTTGGTCCGGAACTTGGCTGACTTTTTATGTAGCACTAAGGGTTACTAATATCTAATAGTGAATATTGATCTGAATGATACATAAAAACAGAAGCCTCTATTACTAGAGGCCTCTGTTGAATTTTTAATTATTTCTTAAACTTTTTATAGTCAAAATGAATCAATCTGTTCTTTTCAAATCGGTATTAAAAATTTAAATTGATTCCAAAAGAAAATGCATTTGCACGCCATTTATCATCACCTGTAGATTCTTTGGCAAGATTTGAAATACCAGCGCTATATTCTCCATATAAACCAAATTTATCATTCAATGAATAACCTAATCCGAATAGGCCAAACACTCCTGAACCTTTCAGTTCACTTTTAATATCAGTTGTTCCATCTTCATCTTTATATTTTGCGGACAATAAAAAAGACAATTGAGGTCCTGCATATCCATGAAAGCCCTCACCAAATTTAAATTTTGCCAAAAGTGGAATTGATAAATAGTTTAAATGAGTTCTTGTGGAACCTCCATCATATGAATACTTGCCACCCATTCCATTATACATAAGACCAGATTGGATGTTAAAAGACTCACTACCTTTAAAATCCAAGGTTAATCCAAAATTTGGAGTTACAATTGAATTGTAGGTTTCAGAGTATGTTCCAGAGGTATATTTTGCATTTGCAAAACCCAATCCTCCTTTTAAACCAATTTTAGCTTGAGCAGATATGTAATTTGTACTAATTACAACTAATGCAGCTAATAAAATTTTTTTAATCATAAAATATATATTTGTTTAGATAAAATTATGAAAATATATTAAAAAACAAATATAATATTAACGAAAATTAATAAGTCATTCATAATCAATTACTTATAGCTACAATTTGTGCGTTCATTTTAATAAAATCACCCAGTTTCCCCAATTTTATATCATTTTAACTGAGGATCGCGTCCAAATTAAAGGTAAACAGTTAGTATTATTATATTATTAAACGAAACACATTCTAAACGATCATAAACCAATTAAACAAAAAGAAGAAATAGAATCAAATTTTTGTCTAATCCTATCAATTTCATATTCTCATTATTTCTTTAAGTTGCTTATTTTATTTAAAATGGAAATTTTTTAATACAAATTCAAAATCTTTAGTTTAAAAGTTATAGAGGCTAAACGCCTTAGATTGAATAGTTTCTTTTACTACACGGCTATTGAATTTAGAACCTTCCATAGATGCAACAATTTGGAATAAATCATATTTCATTTAGCAGCTCATTAAATTTTTAATTTAATGATTTTTATTCTAAAACTATCTTGGTAAAAACAATTTGTTTTGAAGCCGAATGTGTTGTTTTTAAAACTAGTGTATCACCTTTCATTTTATAAATTGGGGCAATCATATTATTTATTTGACCGCCTTTACCACTATACGATGCAAAATTACTTGTAGGTACTAATTCCTCCTTAGATGCAATTAATGGAGGCAGATTAATAATAGTAAATTGACCAGTAAAATAGTTAATATAAGACTTAGTGATAATGGCTACTGTATCGCCTCTTTTGATTGACCAATATAAATTACTTTCCCATTCTACTTTTTCGGGGGGAATGGGCTCTTTGCCATTTAATAATATAGTACCAGTGACTCTACTTAAAGTTTGATTTTTTGTTGCATCTAGTTTAAGATGGTAAAATCCGTTCGCATCAAACAAGAGCGATTTTGTTCCACTTGAATTTAAAACAGAATCTATTTTTATTGAAAAGGTTTTTTTAGATAAAATCAATTCATCTTCTTTCTCACATCCTATTAATATAAATAGTAAGGGTATTAATTTCCTCATAGTCCCAAGTTTTGCTTTTCGAATTCATATTCAAATAATGAATAGTATCTAAGATTTTTCCATTTGAAACCTATATAAATTTAATCAGATAAATACTATTGAATTAATATGTAATTAGAAAAGTTTATTTTTTATAAATCTAATTAAGAGCCTTTTTCTTAGTGAATCTCTAAGACTATCTTGTAAATTTCCATGTAAAATTATAGCTAATTTGACTCTTATCTCCATATGAGAACTTAAGTTCAAGTTCACTATTCGTGGCTTTTACAGGAACTAAATTAAATCCTCCCCATACGATTACTTTAGAAGTTTCATCATAATACCAAAAACTATTTGTTGTAATTGGTATCGGAGCTCCAAAATCCATATTTCCAAGATTAGTACCAGCGTCTTTTGCATCTTTTGCTTTGGCACCACCAAGTGCAGACGTATTTGATTTTGTTGAATTAAGTTCTATATATGGAGTCCCTTGGAATTTAGAAAAAACGCTTGTTAAATCAGTGAGTTTATTATTTGCATATGCGGAATCTGACTTGCTTTTTAGAAACCACTTTCCTTTTATTACATTTTCAAAGCTATTTAAACTTGATGAACTGGAATTGTTCTCACTACTTTTATTACAAGCACTGAACGAAACCACCATTAATAAAAGCAAATAGATACTCTTTTTCATAATATATGTTATTTAACAAATATATAAAATCTATTACTAAGTTAAATCAACTACCAGTCCCACCAGGGAATGAGGTATATTTTAATCACATTTATTAGACTCTTACTGTAGCCTGTTAGTCAAGCAATTAGGTTGGATTTACTATGAAAAGAACGAGATGTTTTTAGCTTATTACTTAGAATGGCACTAATATTATTTAGGCAAGATATAATATAAATCCATCCACGGAAGAGTAATGCACCCACAAACACAAGGGAAAATCGAAAGGTATCACCGTTCTATGAAAAATTTAGTAAAACTGGATAACTATTATCATCCAGAACAGTTAGTGAGTGTCATCAAAAATTTTGTGGAATACTATAATTATGAACGTTACTATGAATCACTGTAAAATGTAACTCTCTCAGATGTGTATTATGAAAGACAAGAACAAATCCTTAATAAAAGAGCACTCATTAAACAACAGTTACTAAAAAGACGAAAACAACTATTTTAAAAAGAAAAAATTATACATTTAAATAATTTAACCCTCTGCAACTAAATCGTCCACTTTCTTTGACAACATATTTTAATTGTAGAATTAATAAAGTTTTCAATGCAGCATTATCCCAATCAAATAGAAGGCAAACCGGGAGATAAAAATAGGGGCTCTTACAAAGTTACCCATGATAGTTATGAGCAAGCCTCTATCAAGGATGCCAAGAAGAAGTACTTATAATATAAGAAAACCTTATCTGCTTAATCTTTTTATTTAGCGCTAATTATTTTAGGTCCCATAGGAAGAGTATAACCTAAACTCAAAATAAATTCTAAGGTACCAAAACCTTGTTTGGCTTTGCCTTTGTAAACATCTAGGTTATAATAATAGGCGTAGTCTAATTTACCAGCAAACTCAAGATATAATTTTTTACGAAAGGTGCTTCTTAATGCATATTCAAATCCCGTATTCCAACCACCAAACTGAAATCCTTTATTATTATTTTTGCCAAATAATTTATTTTCTACATGTGGAATTAAGGGACCAATACCAGCTTTCGCTAAACCATCTATAGCAATAAAGTCATTAGATATTTTTTTGAAACGTTTTCTTTTTACAATATTGAATAGTAAAAAGTTAGCACCATTGTTTAAATAATAATAGTTTTCAGCAGCGCCCTCGCCCGATTTAGTAAAAATAAAACTAGAATCAATTCTAGCACCATTATAAGTACCAATCATACGGATAAGTTGATTGTCTTTAAATAAGGCCTTGGTGTGATCGAAATTTATTTCAAATGCTAAATCTTTATTTTTATCAAAAAAATACCCCAATCTATAACTGTATTGAGGAATACTTAAAGGTTTAGTAAATAATCCATCGTCCCAGCCTGGGTTGTCTACAAGAATGGTATTTTTAAAGGTAAAATTATTTTTTAGTTCAGGCTGGTTAATAGTTACATTGGATAGTGTGAAATAATCTTTATTATATCCCCAAGAAAAATAAAACTCTCCTTTTCTTTCTTTTTTTTGAGCAGTACTTGTTTGTACTATGATCATGGCTAAGAATACGGGTAGATATTTTTGCATAATTGTTGGCCAGCTGGCTATTTTTACAAAGTTACTTATTAATTGAATTCAGATATCAGATATGTTTTATCTCTTAACATGGCCTAGATGTTGTTGAATTTATTAATTTTATACTTGTTTTGATGCTGTAAATTACTATTACGAGGAATTGAATAATTTACAAAAATGGAAAGATAAACCTTTGAAGATTGCCACAATATTTTCTTTTGCATCTAATAAAGAACAAAGTTCAATAGGTGAAATAGTGGATGAAAATTTCGAACCTTTTGCATAAGATTTATCTATTTGATACTTGAATAAATGCACTATCCTGAACCTCAAACAAATAGGCTTTTTAAATGGAATTAGTAAAATCAAGATAAGAGCATAACACCCCTAAATACCACTACAATTATCGTTTTTTACAATTATATTAGACAATAAGCTAATATTTTAAGAACTTGTGACCTAGAACATAGAAAAATTTCTAGTAAACAATGAATTATAGACCCTATTCCCTTTTGTTTTTAATACTGTTTGTTTCCTGTTCAAAGGATACGACTACTATAAGAGCTCAGAGTTCATTAGTTGGTTATACTTCATTAGTTCCTACAATCAATAAGGGTTACCTAATTCAGCATACCTATTTCATGCTATCTTATTGTGAAACTAATAGACAAGCTGAATGGGTGGCATATAATCTAACTCCTTCCTTTATTAATGGGCCTCAAGCCAGGACGGATGATTTCAGGATTGACCCTAAGGTGAAGAATAATCCCGTAGGAAGTGGCGATTATTCTGGTAGCGGTTATGATAGGGGGCATCTTTGTCCTGCAGGGGATATGAAACTCAATTTAACATCTATGAGCGAGACTTTTTATATGTCCAATATGTCCCCTCAAGATCCGTCATTTAATAGGGGAATATGGGAGACACTTGAAAGCAGAGTAAGAACATGGGCAAATGAGAAGAACGGGGTTTATGTGGTCACTGGTCCTATTTTAAAGAACATATGTGGATCAATAAAGAACGGGACAATTTCTGTCCCTTGCTCGTATTATAAGATTGTTTTCAAAGATAATGGATCTGAGAAGATAGCCATTGCACTAATCCTGAATAATCAGGGAAGTAGCTCAAGTTTAAAGTCCTTTGTAACGAGTATAGACAATATAGAGTCTCTCACAGGGATAGACTTTTTTAGTGGTCTTACAGATGACATTGAAAATAAACTAGAATCTATTATCAATACTTCTAGTTGGAGTTGGTAAATTCTTGTATCTTCTTTTCAAATATTTCATCATAATGTTCACAATATTTATTCATTATGAATTCGCATTTCTGATTTATTAATTTATCTTCTTAATAATAGTATTAAATTGCCCTTTTTATTACATTCTTTTTGGCTATATTTATTTTCTTCTCCTTTACTTTTTTCACTTCAATATTGAAAATAAAATCGTTCTCACTAATTTGATCCGGACTTTCAATTAGTTGCCCTAATTTATCGGGGCTTTTTTTAAATTTTGTTGGCAGAAATTCTAACTGCCAAGTTTCTTCAATAGAACTTTTCGGTTTAAGAAAATTTTCAATTCGTGCAATATCATAACCCCAAGCTATTAATATTGAGTTACATGAAAATGGTTTTGTATCTTTTTTTAATTTTAAAATAAAATCAATCCCTAATTCATCTGTATTTTTATTTATTGATTTTACTGCAGATTTGAAATCTTTGAAATTATATACTGGTGTTATAAAACTTTTGTATCCCATAAAATTAATCTTTATTTTTGTTGTAGAACTAATTAAAATATTTTAACTTATCACTAAAAGTGAATATTATAAATCTTTTTCTACTAAAGCATGTCCGTCATAAAAATCAGTTGCGCTATCATATTTATAATCAATAACTAGATTATTTTCTTTATCAATAAATCCATATAAGTTTTTCAATTTCACCTTTGATAGACCATCTTGGAATTTTGTTCCTTTTGAACATTTGCGCTCAATTACAACTTCTCCATTTAAGTTTATAAAGCAAATTTTGTCTTTTGATTTATAATATGCTAATCCTTCATAGAAGAAATCGATGTCCTTGTATTTTCCTTCAATTACCTCATCGCCTTTTTTGTTCATGAATCCCATTAAGTTATTTCTAGTAAATCTAGCATATCCAGAAGTGTCGAATTGGTCAATATGATTATATTGAAAAGTATTTAATGGGTTACCTTTTTTGTCTATAAACCAACTTGCACCATTTTTAGTAACAGAAGTAAGCGAGTCTCTAAATATCCATGCAAATGAATATTGATAGGGTATAACAAGTTCGCCTTTAGTGTCTATAAATCCATACCCACCCTTGCCTTTAATTCTTGATAAACCTTCTCTAAATTCAAAAGAATTATCAAACTTAAATTCTATTACAGTTTCTCCACTAGTATTTATTCCTCCCCATAATCCGTTTTGTTTAACTGCTGCAATTCCTTCGCTAAAACCCTCCACTTCTTCGTAAATACATTCAATTTTAATTTCCCCCTTATTATTAATATAACCGTACTTCCCTTCATTTTTGACATATGCTAAATCTGACCCATAAAACCCGAAAAAGTAATCAAATGTATTTTGAGAAACTCGGTTACCTTTTTTATTGATTAAAGAATATTTCTGATCTGTATCTTGTTCTTTAACTGCTGCAATTCCATTGTCAAATTCGTGAGCAACTTTAAATTTAAAATCAATAACTTTAAATCCTTCTTTATTATAAAATCCAAATAATCCATTTTTTTTAACTAGAACTAAATCATCTTTAATTGTAGGATAGATATTATCAAATTCGCAAGATAGAATTATATCACCTTTTTGATTGATTAATCCAAATTTTTTATTTAAATCTAAGATGTGATGATAGCTATTATCATTTGTAGAAAATAGGTCATATTGACCAATTATTTTTTCATTCCCTTGTTTATCGAGTGATATTATAGATTTCATTATTTCAACATTTTAAAATATTAAATAATAACAATTAAATTTTTATTCCCAATATAATAATAAAATATTTCACCTTTTAATATTATATTATTACCCCTTTTTATTTGAGTATTTGGAATTTTACATCTTTCTATTGCTGAATTTCTAACAAAAATACAATTGTCATTATCTTTAAAGAATTCATTTTTATTTAAGGTATATGTGACAGTATTTATATTCTCATTTTTACTGGTATTTCTTGATTTGGTTTTTTTTCTGGGCTTAATTTTTTTAATTTCCTCATACCATTTATTGATTTCTTCACAACTTTCATTATCTAGAGGGTTTAAATAATTTGTATTTATTAATGTTTTTGCCTCAAAATAATTTGAGTGAAATGAAAACAATGCTTTTTCTATTTGCCAAGTTTCATATCCAATATTATTAGCTTTTGTTTTACATAAAAAATTTATTTCTTT
>Ga0315906_10006675_pt1 | contig 14235 bp, 8 predicted proteins | sample LakEriMetagenome_4_FD_203526 | JGI IMG/M metagenome (GOLD analysis project Ga0315906, IMG submission 203526) | Freshwater fungal communities from buoy surface, Lake Erie, Ohio, United States - Buoy 2 MA122 | ecosystem: Environmental > Aquatic > Freshwater > Lake > Lake biofilm | place: USA: Lake...
TCCAAGCTTTGTTCAATATACTCTAAACTTTACTTCTCCTTATAAGTTTCTGTCAGAAAATGCATATCTCCAAAGAGCTTACACCGAATCAATTGCTGGTACACAGCTTATTAGTGATTACGCAACTGACGCTTTTGATGAGTATTATCAACGACCAGTTCAAGAACTATTTGGCAAAAAGCTCAAGTTTTTGATTGCTGAAAAAACAACCAATCGCCAAAAACTTGTTATTCCAAAATATAGCCCAGAAGAAGCAATGAATATGTTCGTGAGAAACGCATATTCAGATGAGAATCCTCTTAATAACGGAATGACTCCTTCTCAAACGTTTAGATTCTTTGAAGCAAGAGATGCGTTCTTTTTTGCTACAAACGAATTTATGCAACAAAGGGCGATTACATCTGGAACTGATAATAGTTTAATTCAAAGACCAGTAATTGATTACAAACGCAATTATGCTGGGTCAATTAGTGCTGATTCACAATATTCTGCAATGACTGAAATACTTGATGTTAATTTTGGCACACGTGTGAATACAATCGATACGATTGCACAAGGTGGATATCGCAGAATAGTTTATGAATTCAACTTGCTTACAATGAATATTGATTCAAAATCGTATGATTATACCGAAGAAGAAAATCACGATCCCGATTTAAATCCTATTCATGATAAACTGTTTATTCGCGAAAAGATGTCCCGCGAAAAGGAATATCACGTTTTTAGAGATTGGTCCGGCCCCGGTGTCCCAGGCGGTGAAGGAATACGGCCAGATCCGCATTACTCAGATCTATACACAAAAAAGCTTGCACATTTCTATAACCACAATATGAATACACTGAATGTAACGGTGTACGGAAGAAACGACATTTTCGCTGGATCTTACATCAACATCACATTATATAAGCACGCATATCAAAAGACGACCGAGGAAGAAGAGCGTCTCAATGGTATGTATTTAGTCGAATCAGTTAACTCTGTATTTGATGGTAATGTTTTTAAGCAGCAACTTAAATTAACACGAGGCGGTATTAAGTTATCATGATAAGTGAAAGAGGTTTTAATCCACATTGGTTCATCGGAATAGTTGAACAGGTAGAAGCTGCTGGAGACGGTCGGCTGAAAGTAAGATGCTTTGGTTATCACCCTACAGATACTTCTCTTGATACAGTAACAACCGACGACTTGCCATGGGCGTATGTAGTCAATGGCAACTTCAATAGAATGTTTAACTGGCCAGAAAGAGGTACACTTGTTTTTGGATTCTTTATGGATGGAAGAGATGCTCAGCATCCATTTGTGATTGGATCGATTAGTGGCGGTCTGTACACTTCTCTTCCAAGAGACGTAACCGGTGTGACTCAAGACTTTGACACGACCCCAGTAACAAATACTACATACGATCCATGCGCAGCGTATGCGGATCTAAGAAATAGTGGTCTGAGCCATAATCACGCAATCGGCGCGCTTGTAAATATTCATAGAGAATCGGGATTCAACCCAGGTGTACTGGAGGTTGGCGGAGGAGGCGGTGTTGGATTGTTCCAATACACATTCCCATCACGCAAAGAAGCATTTATTGCGGCGGTTCCCGATTGGCAGACAAATCCAACCGGACAAGTCCGGTACGCGATCAATAGTGATCCTGAAGGCGTTAAGTTTGCTAACAGATCGTTTACGAGTGCGACCGAAGCAGCAAATTACTTCACTCGGTATTTTGAAAACCCAAGAGAAGACATTCAAGAACAATACATCAATGGCGGAGGCAACGCTGCATTGGTTTCATCATATGAAGCACAAATTGCGCAATGCTCGAGCGGCTCTGGCCAACAATAACGGAGATATATTATGGCAACGTATAACATAGCAGAAGATGCAAATCCGGCCGTACAACCAGGTGTAAGTGAAGTCATTAATAATTATGGCCGCACATCACTACCTGCTCAAATGAACGGAGAGGGCCTTGAGAGAACGCCGTATTTAAATGCCGTTGGTATGGCTAAGAAGGATGTTGTCATGCCTTCTGGAAACACCTGGAGTGAACCTGGAGTGCCATTCTCCGGCTCCACCCAAAGTACTATGTGGCAAGCAAGATATGGTGGCAGCTATGTCGAGATAGGTGGTGGTCCAAACGCAGAATTTATTAACATTATTCACCAATCAGGAAGCCGTATTACGATCGCACAAGATGGATCAATCACGATTAGTTCTGCTGGTGACATCGTACTCACTTCAGACGATAACTCAATCGAAGTGTTTGACGGTGCGAAAGAAGGCATGTATAAAGCTGGATATACCATTGGCGTATCTGGTGGTAAGACTGTAATCAATAGTGCGTCAAGCATAGATCTGATCTCTGGACAAGACATCAACCTCCTAGCAGGTGGGGCGATTAATCTGAATTCTGGAAATGGTATTGATCTAGCAACATCAAGAATTGCATTGACTGCAAAGGTAGACACAATCGATCTTTACGCTGAAGGAAAGCTTTCGATTGAAAGTCTTACTGAGATGCACGTTAAGAGCGGTGAATCACTTAGCGTCACAAGTAAGAGCGCTGATATCTTAAGCTCAGAAGAAATGAATATTCAAGGCAAGGGACTTGGGCTTAGTGGAGGAGGATCGCCTATCGTTGTAGTTGGCTCGACCATCGACCTCAACTCACCAGGAAAGTCTGTTTCAGCTGCAGAAGCAAAACCTGCAAATAAAACAGCTCTTGGAGCACCTCCTGCATACGTTGTTGATTCACAACAACCTGTTACGTATTCGGCAGGTGGTATATCTGCCACCGATGTTGACGACTCAAATTAAAGGAAGAATAAATGTCTTGTAATACATTTGATTCTATCGGTTCAAAATTTTCTCCGCGTATACTTACTCCTGAGCAAGCACTTCAGCGAGTATTAAGCGTCGATCAACGCATATCGTACGACGGCGATGCATTAGCTCGTCATAACGTTTCGCTAATGGCGTCTTCATTAAATAATTTAATAGCGAAACTCCCAACAACATACCCGATTATTACTGCTCGACAATTAGTGGAGCCATTAACTCCGAGAGATTTTGCTGAATTTGTAGAATTTGCCGGATACACTGACAACGATATCTATCAAATTAGTTTACTTCCACTTCCTTCTCCACAAGTAATAACCGTGTTTGATATCATGGAGTATTATCTTGATCCGAATTTTGCGAAAAGAGCGACAGGAAATAGTTGTGCTGGCCTTGTAAATAAGCTGGCCCAAATTATTGGCTTTTTGTCTGCTGGTGCTAAGCTTATCAATGAACTGAAAAACTTTTCTCTTGCGGGCATAATCGCAAGATTAAATGCTTGGAAGTTAATGCTTCAAGAAATGGTTGATGAGTTGAAAGATAGAATACTTTCAATGATCAATAATTTTGTCGACCAAATTAAAGCTTATGCTTTTCAGATACAAGCAGCCTTTGGTAGATTTATGAAGAGAGTTGAAAGAGTAAAACAATTCTTATCGGATTTAAGTATTCAATCAATTAAAGATAAAATTGAAGAAATCATTGCAAAGGTTGCTGGTCAATTCGAAGAATTAACTCCTGAGGCGCTGGCTCATCTTTTAATGATAATTTGCCAACTTTCAGATAGTATCACATCATTTATGCAATCACCACTCGATTCTTTGAAGAGTATGTTTAATAACTTTGCTTTAGCTGAGTACGGTATTAAGCAGATGTCAAACGAGCGAACAGCAAAGTCAGTTGAAGCCGGTTTGCCAAGAATGGCGCCTGAAACTCCTCGACTTGTTACTGAGGAAGCTGCGCAAAGAAATGGTAAGCTTCGTGATCCAGTGATAAGCAACGATGAACGTACATTCCTCACTCAGTTATTCAATTCTACAAGCGGAAGTGTGAGTATTGGAGATGTTACGATTACGCACGCTGCTACTCCCGTCGCGGATCAACAGTCAGGCCGCGGTGGATGGACTTATGTTATTAACCATCATCCAATGCTTTATGTAATCGCATTCCGAATTGCGAGAGCAATCGGTAAACCTCTTACTATTAATAGCGCTTATCGATCACCTGAAAAGAATGCTGAACTCGCAAAGAGTACAAAAGGTGTTGCAAAGAATAGCTTTCATATGAGAGGTATGGCTCTTGATATTTCTGGCGCAAATTTAACTGCAGAAGAAAGAGCATTCCTTGTTAAGCTTGCAAGCAGAGAAGGTGTTGGCGGTATTGGTCATTACCCAAATAGTAATACAAAGTTCACACATATCGATCTAGCAAATACTCGTACTTGGGGCGGTGGCAATCCACAACTTATTGCTGCTGCAATTGCAGATCACGTATCAGGCGCTAATCCAAGATTTACTCCAGACGAAATTAATAAATTGCCATCTGGTCCAGCCATGGCACCAAGCAATGCTCAATAAATACTGAATAAAGGATAGGGTCATGGCAATTACACCACTTTCACGAAGAACAGAAACGTATTCTGACTTCTTTAAAGACATGACTCAAAGTCTTGTTAACGCAGATCTTGCTCGTAAGATAGACGAGAATTCAGTAAAAGAATCTATTCGCAATTTAATCCTTACAAATAGAGGTGAAAGATTATTTCAACCAGATGTTGGATGTGATATTCGCCAGCTATTGTTTGAAAACATTTCGGCTGATACGATCATAATAGCAAAAGAATTGATTCGTACTACCATCGAAAATTATGAGCCGAGATGTAGCATAATTGGAATAGACATACTGGCGTCGATTGATTCAAATGATGTTGGTATTATAATCACGTTTAATATAATAAATAGAGAAGAACCAGTAGTTCTCACACTCACACTCGATAGGGTAAGATAATGGCAGTCCAAACATCTATTACTGAATTAGATTTTTCTCAGATCAAAGATAATCTGAAAACCTTTTTGCAAGGGCAGGACCGCTTTAAAGACTACAACTTTGAAGGCTCAAACATGAACGTCTTACTTGACGTTCTAGCGTACAATACCTTTCAAAACAACTTTTATGCAAACATGGCAATTAATGAGATGTTTCTTGATTCTGCGCAATTGCGCGAGTCAGTTGTTTCTCACGCAAAAGGGCTTAACTATATTCCTCGCTCTCGTACCGGTGCAAGAGCTCGAGTGAACCTTACTCTTAGTGTAAATGATAACCCTTCATTCGTAACTATTCCTTCAAAGACGAAATTCACCGCTCAATGCGGATCAAAAACTTTTAATTTCTATAACACATCGGCCGTAACAATATATCCTTTGAATAATGCTTATTCTTATAGCAATCTTGAAATTATTGAAGGATCGTGGGTAAACGAATCATTTGAAGTCATAGGCGACTTAAATGAAAGATTTATCTTATCCAATGATACTGTTAATACTGGCACTGTAAGAGTGTACGTAAAAGAAAATAGTACTTCAACTACTTCTACCGAATATGTTTTAAGAAATTCAATTTTTGGTGTTGAAACTGACGCAAAAGTCTTTTACATACAAGCAGCAGAAGATAACAAGTACGAGATCATATTTGGTAAAGATAGCTTTGGTACACAACCGGTTTCTGGTAATGTACTGAATGTCGAATACATGATTACAAACGCTGATGAAGCAAACGGTATCACAAGCTTTGCTATTCCTGAGAATATTCACGGATACCCAACCACAGTTACGCTTTCAGTTGGGTCTGAAGGTGGGGCTGAACGTGAATCGATTGAATCGATCAAGTACTACGCGCCTCGGTCGATTCAGGTTCAGGACAGAGCAGTAACAGCTTCCGACTACGAGGTGCTGCTTAAGACTCGTTATCCAGAAATTCAAGCGGTTTCTGTGTATGGAGGCGAAGAATTAAATCCTCCACGTTATGGCCGTGTTGTAATTGCAGTCGATGTTCAAGACGCTGATGGCGTATCAGAAAATAACAAGAGAACATATGCAGCATTCTTAAGAGAAAGATCACCAGTAAGTATTGAACCTTTGGTTATTTCTCCAGACTTTATGTATCTTTCCGTTAATACAACAGTCTACTTTAACACAAAAACAACTGCTCTTGGTGAAACAGATATTCGCTCAAAGGTAACTACAGCTCTTCAAAACTACAGTGACACATATTTGAACGACTTTAAGGTTCGCTTTAAACAGTCGAATCTTTCTTCTGCTATCGACGCAGCAGATCCAAATATACTTTCAAACGACATTGAAGTGTTACCAATCATTCCTCTGAATCCAGCGCTGAATGTTGCAAATAACTTTGATATATCATTTGGCAACGAGCTGATTCGAGATCAACATATTGAACCAGGCGAAGTGTATGCTACTCATAAGCCTGCAATTCGATCTTCTACGTTTACATATCGAGGAGCTTCGTGTCTTATTAAAGATAACGGCTTTGGCGTACTTAGAATTATTCGTCTACAAGGTGAATCGTTCGTCGTTGTTAACGGAAATATCGGAAGTGTCAATTACGATACCGGCAGAGTTATTATTCGAAACTTAAATGTAAGTTCATACATTGGCTCTGAGATTAAATTGTTTGGACGACCAGTTGCACAAACGATCACAGCTCCAAAGTCTCGCATTCTTTCCATCCGCGCAGATACATCTGATATTAACGTTAATGTAGTTGGAGTTAGCGATTAATGAATATGATTAACTTCACTAAGGATATCTCTCAATTAATTGAGACACAATTTCCTGATATTTATCGTGAAGAAGGCGAAGCATTAGTTGCTTTCACAAAAGCTTATTACGAGTTTTTAGAATCAGACAACCGCTACGCTTCTAAAATATCACGCCAAATGTTTGATATGCGCGATATTGATACGTCGATGGATGACTTTTTAAAATCATTCAAGGAAACATATTTAGCAGATTTTCCGTTTAAATTTAGAAATGATACTAAGTTTGCAATTAAGAATATTGTAAATTACTATCGCTCAAAAGGTTCAAAAGAATCTCTATCTCTTTTAATGAAGCTTTTATTTGAAGAAGATGTGAATGTATATTATCCAGGCGAAGACGTTCTTAAACCGTCTGATTCAGATTGGTATAAGCCTTCTTATCTTGAAGTAACCATTTCATCTCGCAATGCGTCGTTTCTTAATAAAGAAATCACTGGCGTAAGATCTGGTGCAAAGGCTTTTGTTGAAAGCATTGTTCGCAAAAGAATTAAAGGTAAGATCTTTGATGTATTTTATCTAAGTGGATTACGCGGAAATTTTAGAACCGGTGAAAGAGTAACTGACAACGGAGTCATCGCGAGATCTCCTCGAATCAAAGGATCGATGACTTCCCTCGAGGTTATTCTTGGGGGCCGGAATAACGCTGTTGGTGATGTTTTTAACGTTGTCACTGAAGAAGGTAAGCAAGGTCTTGTAAAAGTAACTGAGGTTGTTAGTGCAACTGGCCGAGTCGACTTTGAAATACTCGATGGAGGCTGGGGCTTTTCAACTGATGGCCTTACAGATGTTTATCTTTCTGATGCCATCTTGTTCGTTAATAACCCAACGCAGTCTTATCTTCAGTACGAAAAGGTATATCAGCCGATTGAAGTCATTAACATTCAAAGCGCCGGTGATATACTTTCAGCGAATGGTTTAATTGGAAAGTATATTGTTGGCAGAACAAGCTCAGGCACTCTTGTTGCAAACGGTATCATTGTTGCTACATCAAACACTATAACAGACGGATCTAATACTGTAGTTACTCAATCTGCTTCAAGTAATGGTATTATCAAAATCTTAACAAATTCGGGTACTTTTGCAGCCCAGCGTGCTCTTACTTTGAGTAGTAATAGCATTGGATACTCTGTAGGCGAAACTATCACAGAAGAAAGTAAAAACATTATCGGTATCACTAATTTAACCGGTGTGTTTACAGATGGAGAAACGGTAAAGCAATCTATATATGAGACGTATGGTGTAGTTGTAGCAGGGCTAACCTCAACACTTACTCTTGGTAGCACCACTATAACAGTTACTTCTACAAGTAACTTAATAGCCGGCCAACCATTAACTCAAACAGCTGGAACTGGCGCGTTTAAATCGGGTACTCGCATTTCAAGTGTTCTTAGCGCTACACAGATCAAACTGAATAAGACTCCTTTGACTGCAGGATCAATTACATTTACAGCAAATCAATTTGATGTACTAACAAATTATTCGTTTGGTAATTACGTGGCGGCTGAATCGAATACTGGTTTTATTGTGCTCGAACCTTCTTGGGGCACTTTTAGTACAACCGCGAATACTATTCTCATTGGCGCAACAAGTTCTGCAGAAGCACTTCCAACTTCGGTTAATATTCCAAACACTTCGATTGGAGCTCGCGGTAGAGTCACAAGTGTTAACAACTCTTCGAATACAATAATAGTCGACGTGGTGTTTGGAGATTTTGATATTACTAAAAAAATTAAGGGTGACAAGTCAAACTTAATATATACGGTAAATACGAACGATGCTGCTGGTGCATTTACTGTATATCTAGAAGCAAACAATGACGCTAACGGTATTATTAGTCTAGCAAATACCGAGCATGTTGAAGGCATCATAATAGGGCAAAATACTACTTCCATCGGCGTTTACGGAAATACCTCTCCATTCTTTTATTCGAACACATACACATCTTACGTGTATACAAAGCGTGAAGATTTACTTTCTCCTCCTCGAGACTCAAATAACACTATTATAGAGATTCAAGCAGAAATTACAAGAATAGCTGGTGGTAGAGGCGCAAACTTTGAAATTGGAGCGCTATCTGATAAAGAAGAAAACGTCACAATATATAGTGATATCATTGGCGGTACAAACGTTGCAGGAGTTCCGTATACAGAAATTCAAATTAACGGTCAGAGCTCTGGCTTCGGTTTAGTAAGTGGTGTTGATATTACTAGTGGTGGCACCGGATACACTACCAACGATCGAATTGAATTTTTAGGTGGTGGATTTGCAAATGGCACTCCTACGAATCCAGCCGGAGCCTTCATTACATGTGATGGAAGTGGCACTATAACATCTATCACGGTTGACATACCCGGATCTGGATATTATCAAGCGCCAACACTATCACTTCCTGGCAACGGCGCCGGCACTGATGCTGTTCTTGCAGTAGAAATGGATTTTGGTTATGGATTCCCAAAGAATCCAAATGCTGAATTCGGTAACCTAATTGCAGATACCCTCGATGTCGTAACGATGGATGTTGGCGGAATATCACTCCTATCAAGAATTAATCCTGGAACTGAATACACCGCTGCTCCGTTCATTGACGTGCGTAATAGATATGTTTCGGCTTACGGTCGAAGAGACTTAATCTTAAGAGTAACCGGAGTTACAAATGGCTCTTTTGCAATAGGCGAAGAAATTACGCAAGTAATTGGAGGTTCTACTTTCGTAAAAGGTACCATTAGCGCTGTTGATATTACAAATGGCGCTGGCGATATATATCTTAAAAGAAAATCTATTGCGATTGCGTTTAGTGAAGGCTATGAGTTAATCGGTAGCGTCACAGGAGCTCGGGCTACACTCGCAGAAGCAGTTACGGATGAAACAACTAACCCAATAGGATACAACGCGGTCATTTTTGACGAAGCAATTTCTGCCTCTGGTGTTGCTACCGGACTTGAAGTAGTTGACTCTGGGTTCGGTTACATTAATGACGGCGCGGTTACTCTTGAGAGAGAAGGCAATCAATTCATTATTACAGCGACAACGAGAACACAACGTCAAGGAACAAGCCAAGGTTATTGGAGAACAACAAATTCTCATCTGAACTCCGAGAAGAAAATTCATGACAATAAATACTATCAAGAATACTCTTATGACGTGTTGTCGGGCTTATCACTGAATCGTTATGAACGTATATTAAAGAAAGTTTTCCATGTTGCCGGAACAAGAATGTTTGGTAGCGTGGTAAAGAGCTCACATATACTTACGCCGACTACAATCGTTGAAAGCAGTATTACAAAAACAATGCCGGTTGTGAATCAACTAGTTACTCAATCAGGACTAGTATTAACTACACAATCTGGAGATAACTTAACAGTCCGCAAGGAGACTACAGTATAATGGCAAATACAACAATAAGCCAATTAACACCTATCGTAGGTACTGATGTAGCTGCGACTGACTCATTCATAATTTACGATGTGAGCGCAAATACCGAAAAGCAGATCACATCTGCTGAATTAAAAAGCATGGTTGGTAATGGTTCATTTACCTTTACAACATCTTCGGCAAGTGATGCTCTTGTAGTGACAAGTACAGACTCTGGTGCAACTGGCGCGCCCGATATTGTGTTCTATCGAAACAGCGCTTCTCCAGCAAATGGAGATGATCTCGGTAGTATTACCTTTAGAGGTAAAAACAGTGCTGGTGATGCAGTAGACTATGCTCAAATTTGGACTGAAGCTACAACAGTAACAGGCTCTGCAGAAAGTGGCTCCATAAATATTAGCACCAGGAATGCAGGCACTTTTGCTACAAGATTAGTAGTGCGACAGGATGGCGGAATTGGACTTGGAGGCGCTGCAGCTGCCACAGTTGGTTTGTATCTTCGCAAAGATATTACTGGCGGCGCGACTTCGTACGGCGCATATTTAATTTCTGAAATTGAAAGTGATGTAACCACTGCAGCATATGGATTTAGAACTGCTCCAAGAGTAGCAGACTCTGCTTTTACTCTTCCGACATTAGCCCATTACGGAGCTACGGGAGGAACAATTGGAGCAGCAGCAACGGTTACAAATCAATACGGCTTTATTTCGAATGCGTTAATAGGCGCAAATAATAACTACGGTGTGTATGTGGCTGGACCAACAGCTTCAACTATTGTGACTGGAAAAACAACATTTGGTGTTCGTAGTGATAACCCAATTGCGACAGGCGGGGGTACATCATGGAACTTCTATGCTGGTGGCACTGCTCCTAGTTATTTCTTAGGTAACGTCGGTGTTAATAATCTATCTGCTACAGAGAAGCTTGACGTAGTAGGTAATATTAAGTCCAGTCAACAAATCTATGGTGGATACACCGCTCATGCAAGTGGTACTACCGCAATGGCGCTTGGAACAAATACTGCGGTAAAAGTAACACCGACTGCCACCGCGACATTTACTACAACCGTAGCTCCTGCAGGTTCTCGAGCATCAGTCATTATCCTAACGAGTGGTACTACTTCTTATACTATTACCTTCGGAACAGGATTTAAAACAACTGGCACACTCGCAACTGGTACAACAACAGCAAGAACGTTTGTAGTTGAATTCATTTCAGACGGTACATCCATGATTGAAGCAAGCAGAACTGCAGCGATGGCGTAAGGACAATAAATGAAACTGATTACCAATAAGTTTAGAACTCATTCTGCTAAACAGTTTGTGGAATCTTTAACAGAACCACAGAATACGATTTATTATCTTGGCGCGCATAGAAGCACACCATTTCCAAGTGATTCACTTCCGCCGACTCCAGTGAATAGTGTTTCAGCTTCGCATTATGATATGTATGACGAATTAATCTTTGGTAAACACGTATTAAGTTCTGATGTTGTGCATATGATTCGAAATGCCCAGTGGCTATCAGGTACTGTCTATGACATGTACGACCCTCAGACTTCAGACCTCGAATTAACTAATTTTTATGTAATATCACAAGAATCAAATGAATACCATGTATTTAAGTGTTTAAACAATAATGGCGGTGTTGCATCTACGTCACAGCCGAGACGTTCAGAAACTGCGCCTGATGATGATTTTTATGTTACTGCTGATGGATACCAATGGAAATATATGTACACCATTACATCATCTCAATGGTTTAAATTTGCTACAAATGATTATGCTCCAGTGTTCGTTAACGCAGATGTAACTGCAAATGCTGTGCCAGGATCAATTGACACGATTGTTATAGAAAGCGGCGGATCTTCTTATCGTAGTTATGCAACGGGTAATATTAAAGACGCTTCTATCGGAGGTGATCCACTCTATTACACTCTCGAAAGCTCTGAGATTACGCTATCTGCAAATGACAGCTTTTATGAGAACTGCTCTATCTATATCGATAGCGGACCAGGCGATGGTGAAATAAGAACAATTATTGACTATTTTACAACAGGTGGCGAACGCACTATCGTTATTGACCATCCTTTTGAAACTGTTCCAAACAGAACGAGTACTTTTATTATTGCTCCTCGTGTTTTTATTGGCGGAGACGGTTCGAACGCGAAAGCTCGAGCAGTAGTCAATACAGACAACGGGTCAATATCTACTATTGAAATTATTAATCGTGGTTCTGATTATACATTTGCTTCAGTCGAAGTAGTCGGAAATACCGGAACTACAGCTGTTGCAACTACAGCTTCCGCCGTAGCTAGAGCAGTTATTTCTCCGCCAAAAGGTCATGGCGGTGATGTAATTAACGAACTTTATGCGAGTAAAGTTGGAATATCAGTAGCCTTCGCCGGATCCGAAAGCAACACTATTCCAGTCGAAAACGATTATAGAAAAATTTCTCTTATTAAAGATCCGTTATTTAAAAACGGAGATTTAGAGCTTACGACGACTGTTGCATCCACTGGATTACAAGTTGGAGAAATAATTAGTCAGGAATCAACAGGAGCGTACGCAACAATTACTGGTGTTTCTGCGAATACTGTGTCTCTAACTGATATTCGTGGATTCTTTGAGACATCTGAAGTAGGAGCAGATGATACTCGTATTATTGGTTCTACGAGTGGTGGCACTGGATCTATAGAATCAATTGACCGGTCATTTGAAACATTTGACCAAAGAGACATTTATTCGGTAGATATCATTGACGCGGGGCTTCCAGTTTATGGCGGGTTTATTGAAGACGAGACCGTTATACAATCCGGGCTATCTCAGACTCTCTCGACAAACATAATTAAACTAAGACTTTCCGGTGTTGATACTGCTTATGCTTTCGTTGACGGCGAAACGGTATCACAAAATAATAGCCCGATTACTGCAACTGGCACGATTGTTGCAAGATACACAAATATCTTGACTATTTCTTCTCCGACAAGTTACTTTACGGTCAACAACGCAATTACCGGACTAACATCTGGTGCAACTGCAACAGTAACTGATTATGACAATACGTTAGATGCAACTGCGGTTGCAATTGTGCATGAAGTCAATATATCTGGTACTGTCGGCACGATTGCAGTAACAGGCGGACATAGTGCATTTCTTTTAAGTGATGACGAGACAAACACCATAAATAGCTTTAAGGGTCAAACATCACAAGCAATTGCATCATTGACAGGTATTGATTCAAGTAAGAATAAATTAGTAGACGGTAGCGGTGAAATCATGTATGTTGAAAATTTCTCGCCGATCGTACGAGATACTGATCAAACTGAAAGAATTAAACTCGTCATCGAATTTTAATAGAGGTAAGTAATAATGGGTCTTAACACCGACTTTAATCAATCGCCGTACTTTGACGATTTTGATGAAGCAAAAAACTTTCATAGGGTTTTGTTTAAGCCTGCAGTCGCGGTGCAAGCACGCGAACTTACACAATTGCAAACCATACTTCAAAATCAAATCGAAAGATTCGGTGACAATATTCTTACCGAAGGAACTATTGTTCAAGGTGGTAACTTTGTCGAAGAAAAGAAGCTTGCTTATGCAAAATTACTTGACATTGCAAAAAATACAACCGGCGCAGAAATAGCAACTGATGTCAATCAGTATGTAGGCATGAAAGCTGTTGGTAAGCAAACTGGTGTAGAAGCGATTGTTATTGCTACAGAATATGGTTTAGAATCTCAGTCACCAAACCTAAGTACTCTTTTCTTAAAATACACAAAAGGTAACGTTGTAGCAAATACTAACGTGAAAACCTTTGCTGCAGGTGAAGAAATTCAGTTGAAGGCCGCAGATGCGAGTGGCGATTATGTCACAGATTTTCATCTTGTTACTGTTGCTCCGACAACCGTTGATGCGAACCCAATCGGAACTGGTTATGGTGTAAGATGTGGCGAAGGCATTATTTACCAAAAAGGCCACTTTGTTCGCTTTGAAAATGCTCTTACAATTGTTTCAAAGTACTCAAGCGCGCCAGATGGCGTTGTCGTAGGGTTTCAGACCACTGAAATTATCGTTGATAGTAATGAAGATTCATCTCTTCTTGACAACGCAAATGGCTTTAATAACTTCAATGCTCCTGGTGCTGATCGCTTACAATTAACCCCTTCTCTCGTGGTTAAAACTATTGCTGAA